>ERZ761609.2415-NODE-2415-length-13849-cov-50.013774_pt1 | contig 13849 bp, 9 predicted proteins | sample MGYA00511163_ERZ761609 | MGnify/ENA primary metagenome ERZ761609 (study PRJEB28899, sample SAMN02445070) | bioreactor sludge metagenome | biome: EBPR sludge | place: Australia: Brisbane, Thorneside Wastewater Treatment Plant | collected 2011-12-16 ... | reverse complement strand
GCATCCCGCGGCCTGGACCCTGACGCCGGAAACCGCGAAGGTGGCCCCCGGCGGCAGTTTCAACGCCGTTCTGGAGGTGCGGCTGGAGGAGCCATGGCACATGTACTCCATGTCCACCCCGGCGGGCGGCCCGATCATCACCACAATCCGCCTGGAGGACAATCCGTCGATCGCCGGCTGGGAGATCTATCAGCCCCCGGCGAAGCGGAAGTTTGACCCTAACTTCGGGATCGAGACGGATACCTACGGAGGTACGGTCCGGTTTTACATCCAAGCCAGGCTGGCCGAGGATGCGCCGCCGGGCCCCCTGCGGCTGACGGCGCGGATGCGGTATCAACTTTGCACGGAAACCGAGTGTCTGCCGCCCCGGCCGATGACGGCTGAAGCCGAGGTGGAAGTGGCGGCTGACGGTCAGAAGCAGGCCAGCGCGGCGCCAGCCGGGTATGCGCTGTTTAAGCCCGGAGAGCCGGGGCCTCTGGCTGGCGGCGGGACAGCCGATGGCGCGACTGGAACTGAGGGGCTGGGCCAGTTCATCGCATTGGCCTTCGCCCTGGGCCTGGCCGCGGTCTTCACGCCCTGCGTGTTCCCGATGATCCCCATCACGATCTCCTTCTTCCTCAACCAGGGATCGGAATCGCGTGGGGAGGCGATGAAGCAGGCGCTGGTATTCTCGCTGGGGATTGTCGTCCTGTTCACTGCGCTCGGCTTTGGCCTGACGGCGGCGCTGGGCCCATTCGCAGTGAAGCAACTGGCGGCAAGCCCATGGGTGAATCTGGCGCTTTCCGGGATCTTCTTCGCCTTCGCGCTGAGCCTGTTGGGGGCCTTCGAGATCACGCTGCCATCGGGGTTGCTGACCAAATTGAATGCGGCGTCAAACCAGGGGGGGACGCTGGGGACGCTGCTGATGGGGTTGACCTTCTCGCTGACGGCGTTTGCCTGTGTCGGCCCCTTTGTGGGGACGCTGCTGGCGGCATCCGTGCAGGGGGACCGTCTGCAGCCGGTGTTGGGCATGGCCGGCTTTGGCTCGGGGCTTGCGCTGCCGTTCTTCTTCCTCGCGCTTTTCCCCGGTTTTCTGCAGCGGCTGCCGCGCAGCGGGGCGTGGATGGCACGAGTGAAGATCGTGATGGGTTTCCTGGTGCTGGCAGCCATGCTGTATTACTTCAGTCGGGTCGATCAGGTGTGGGGCTGGGAGTTGCTGACGCGCGAGCGGTTTCTAGCCTTCTGGGTGCTGCTGTTCGCGCTGCCGGGTTTGTACCTGCTGGGTTTCCTCCGGATGGAAGGGATCAAGCCGGATGCACCGGTGACGGCCGGGCGGCTGATGGTGGGCACCCTGTTCCTGGGGTTGGCCATAGGGTTGATTCCGGGGATGTTTGGCGCCCGGCTGGGGGATCTGGAACCCTTTATTCCAGCTCCGGGCGAGGACAGCGCGATGGCGGGCGGGGGTTCGGGCGCGGTGGCGTTGAAGTGGATGAAGGACGATTACGCGGGGGCTCTTGCAGAGGCGCGGCAAAGCGGCAAACCACTCCTGGTCAGCTACACCGGGTATGCGTGTACGAACTGCAAGTGGATGAAGCGAAACCTCTTCACCCGGAGCGAGGTGGCGCAGGCGCTGAGCGCGTTCGTGCTGCTTGAGTTGTACACGGATGGGACCGACAAGGCGAGCGAGGAGAACCAGAAACGTCAGGAGAGTCAGTACCAGACCGTGGCGATTCCGTTCTATGCGATTGTGGACAGTGGAGAGACCACGAAGGCTACCTTCGCGGGCTTGACTCGGGAGAGTTCCGCGTTTCTGGCATTTTTGGCAAAGGCAAACTGAGACTCCAGTGTCCATAGCGGTGCCTCCGGGCGGAGCGACGCAGGCAGCCATGGCATCCGAACGAGCAGAACCGATCCTGCCGGCGCGCGATCTGGCGGAAATCCGCGAGTTCTATGGCCGGCTGGGTTTCCGTGCCTGGTTTGGCGAAGCCTCCGCCTGGCCCTATGAGATTGTTTCGCGGGGCAATCTGGTGCTTCACTTTTACCTGGATACGGCCTTGAATCCCGCGGGGAACAGCGCGGGGTGCTACTGGAGGCTGGAAGATGCGGACATGCTCTACCACGAGTTCGCGGCTCTCGAGTTGCCGGGCGAAGGCATCCCACGGCTGACGCCGCCGGCGGATCAACCGTGGGGTATGCGGGAATTCGCCCTCGTGGACCCGTCGGGCAACCTGATGCGGATCGGCCACGAAGGGCAATCCCGAGGACGTTAGTCCAACGCCTGATCGATGGTCCAGGCTTTCCAGACGTTGCCGGCGAGAGGAGCCTTGGAAGGCCTGCACCTACCGGATGGATTCGGCCAAGTCGCGGCTCGCGAGCGGGGTGAACACTTCATCGTCTTGAATCACGCCATCGGGGCCGATGATGAAGCGGCCACGCCGCCACGGAGCCGGACCGGGCGGCCGGTTGTCTGCCGGATTACGAGGCCTGGGGGTTAGCCGATCCGGCGGAAGTGGCGCGGATGCAGAGGCTGGCCGCGGTTCGGTGATCCGCCGCCGTGTACAATACGGGCATTATGCAGGCTTTCCGCATCGCCGCCGCGTTTCTGCTGGCGGGCTTCGTGGCGCAGGCCGCCGAGCCCGTCCGCCTGTTCAATGGCAAGGATCTGACCGGCTGGATCCCTTATCTTTGGGACGGGAAGAACAAGGCCGAGGACAAAACGACGCCCGCTTCGGCCGTGTGGACGGTGGAGGACGGCATCTTGATCTGCCGTGGCCGGCCGACGGGCTACATCCGGACCGTGAACGAGTACGAGAACTACCGGCTGGAAGTCGAGTGGCGGTGGCCGGAGGGGACCACGAGCGGCAACAACGGCGTGCTGATCCATACAACGGAGCCCAATGCACTGGGGCAGTGGCCGCGGTCGCTCGAGGTGCAACTGGCGTTCGGCAACGCGGGCGACTTCTGGGTCATCGGCACGACGCTGGAACTGCCGAACCCGGAGGGGCGCATCCAGGGGCGGCGGCATCTGAACCTCACCGATGGTTCCGAGAAGCCGGCTGGCGAGTGGAACCGGATGGAGATCGTCGCGCGCGGCGACGAAGTGACGGTGCACGTCAACGGGGACCTGGTCAACCAGGCGCGGAAGCTGAGCCAGAGCCGCGGCGCGATTGCGCTGCAGTCCGAAGGGGCGCTGGTGCACTTCCGGAGCGTTGTGCTGACCCCATTGGACTAGCGAGCAGAAGGCCGGCAGCCGGTACTTCGGCCGGAACTGCACCCCTCCTCTGCGGGTGTTTCTCTCAGTATTTTCTGTTTTCTTCTTCAGACGCCTGTTCTAGTGGGTTTTCCCCAGATCCGCTCTAAGCTGAAGCGGTAGGGACGGAATGGCACAAGATCATGGCCCCGCGGCCCGGCCCTGTGCCGTTTCGGAACTCCGTGTTTCAGTGTGGTCTGCCGGAAGGCCTCCCGGGCTGCCAGAACGGAACGGCCTTAAGCAGAGATCGTCGGTTGGCGCGGAAGACTTTAGGCGCGGGCTTCGGATTATCTGATCATGAGGTCCCGAACCCACAGAAAACACGGCGGTTGGTGAGTGGTCTTCGCGGCCGGGCTGGTGCTGTTGGGCCGGCGCGGAGAATTGGTCAGCGGATTGCCTTAGAGAGGACGTAAGGAGCCGGCCAGTAGTTGAGGTTGGCTCAGACAAGTCCCGGATGGCAAACCAGTCTCCCGGGAGAGGAGACGGTGAGACCGCTGAATGAGGAAGGAGTGGATCATGACTGCCATTGGTGCTGTGGCTCCGGCTGCTGCCCGGAAATCGAGGAAGACCGCGCGCAGGGATCAGGTAGTGCTGGAGAACCTGCCGCTGGTAAAAGCGATTGCCGTCCGGGTGCATGACAGCCTGCCCGTGCATGTGGACCTTGAGGACCTGGTGCACGCCGGGATTCTGGGGCTCTTTGACGCGGCGACGAAGTATGACGAGACGAAGCAGGTAGCTTTCTCGAGTTATGCGAAGCACCGGATCAAGGGGGCGATTCTGGACAGTCTGCGGCAACTCGATTGGGCGTCGCGGGACCTGCGGCGGCGCCACAAGCAGGTGGAGCAGATTACGCGCGACTTGTGCGCCCAGCTTCACCGCAATCCCACCGAGGATGAGTTGGCCGATCGGATGGGCGTGGACGTGGCCCGGTGGCGGCAGATGGCGATGGATCTGCGCACCGTAGGTTTGGTGTCGGCTTCCACGCGGGCGAACGAGAACGATGACATGCCGCCGCCGGACTTCCCCGGCCGCGTGGACCAGCAGCCTGACAAGGTTTGTGCGCGGCGGCAGTTGCGCTCCAAGCTCGAGGTGGCGATGGAGGGCCTGCCGGACCGCTACAAGCGGGTGGTGGTCATGTACTACTCGAACGAGATGACCATGAAGGAGATCGGGGGCGTGCTGGGGATCAACGAGAGCCGGGTTTCCCAGATCCACAAGTCGGCGCTCGAGAAGATGGCGACCGCCCTGCAGACGGCCGGGATCACGTCGAGCGCGGCGTTTTAGCGCACTTCCACGCGGTAAGGCATGCTGCGCAGCATGCCGCCGGCGAGGAAGGGGGCGAGGCCGGGGCCGGACTGCCGCAGCAGCCATTGGGTGGCGCCAAAGGGCGGAGTTTCGACGATCTCATCATCCCGCTGCATCAGTTGCTGGAACAGCGACTTCTTCTCGGGGAAGACCACCAGGCGCAGCGGCTCATCCTTGGAGAAGCCGGCCTTGTCGCGGAGCTTGTTGAGCGCGGCGGTGAAGCCGCCGAGTTCATCGACCAGGCCGCGGCTGTGGGCGTCCATACCAAGCCATACGCGCCCTTCGGCGATAGGCGCGATCTCGCTGACCGGCCGGTTGCGGCCTTCGGCAACGCGCTGAAGGAAGCCGTCATAGACGAAGTCCACGCCCTCGCGGAGCTTCTTGCGGGCCTCGGGCGTCATCGGTTTCAAGGTGGAGTCGATGTCGGCGTTGGCGCCGCGCTTGAGGATTTCGGCCGAGATTCCCAGTTTGTCGTACAGGCCTTTGAGGTTCACTTTGCCGAAGATGACGCCGATGGAGCCGGTAAGCGTTCCGGGGTAGGCGATCACGGGGTCGCCGGTCATCGAGATGTAGTAGCCGCCGGAAGCCGCGAGGTCGGACATGGAGACCACCATGGGCTTCTTCTTCGAGAGGTTTTTCAGTTCGCTGAGGATCTCGTCAGAGGCGAAGGCGTCGCCGCCGGGGGAATCGACGCGGAGCAAGACGGCGGCAATCGAGTCGTCGCCGGAAATGCGGCGGATGAGCCGGGCCATGGCCTTGGGCGTGATGGCCTGTTCCTCGCCCAGCAGTCCTTCGCCGCTGGCGCGGAGGATGTCGCCCTGGGCCATGAGAACGGCAATGCGACGGGCCTTGCGGGCCACGGGAGCGCCGCCGGATTCGATGTAGCGCCGGGCGGAGAGAAGGTCGGTCTTCTTGACGCGGGCGGCCTCGGTGAGCGCTTCGCGGGCCTGGCGTTCGTACATCAGATCATCAATCAGGCCTGCTTCGCGGGCCTTGGGGGCGATGTAGGGGCCGTTGTCGAGCAGTGCGCGGACCTCGGCGGGCGTCTTGCCGCGGCCTTCGGCCAGGCCATCGACGATGCGGCCATAGATGCCGTCGAGCACCGCGTTCAGGGCCTCGCGGCTTTCGGGGCTGAGCGAGGTGCGGGCGAAGGTGTCGCCGGCGTCCTTGTAGCGGCCGGCGTGTTCAATCTCCATCTGGACGCCGATCTTGTCGAGGGTTCCCTTAAAGAAGGTGGCTTCGAGGCGGAGACCCTTGAGGTCGGCGAAGTCTTCCGGCGCCAGGAAGAGCTTGTCGGCCCCGGAGGCGGCATAGTAGTCGCGCATGGAGGGGGTCTGGAGCCACACGTACACGGGCTTGTTGGCGGCGCGGAGGGCCGCGATGCCCTCGCGGAGTTCATCGAGCTTGGCCCAGCCGGCCTGGGTGCCGGCCGTGCTGATGAAGACGCCGGCTACGCGGCTGTCCCGGGCCGCGCCGTGGAGCAGGCGGTACATTTCGAGGACGGTGAGGGGCGATTGGCTTTCGAGACCGGGGAACGGAAGAGAGGTGGGGCTGACCTCCGGCATTCCGCCCTGAAGGGGTACGACGAGCGCGAAGCGGTCCGGCACGCCGGGTTTGCGGTCGGCCAGCTTCAGCGAGGCGAAGAACAGCACGATCACCGAGACGCCGGCGATGATGACGCCGGCCAGCACACCGAGCAGAAACCGCTTCATGGAAACCCCCTCCCGCGCCGCTAATCGGCGCCTTCGAGAATCAGGTCAACGCGGCGGCTGATCTCCTTGAGGTGGTCGGCGCCTCCTCCGGGCAGCTCCACTGTCGCATCGCCTTTATATCCGATGTCGGCCAGCGCCTTGTGGATCGCCTTCCAGTCGAGATCGCCTTCGCGCAGGGGGACGAAGTCAACCACGCGCTTCTTGATCTCGGGGTTCTGACGAAAGCTGAAATCCTTGAAGTGGACTTTGACGATCCGCGGGCCGAGCGTGCGGATCCAGTCGTGGGAGTAGCCGTAGAGCCAGATGTTGCCGACGTCGAAGTAGGCCTTGACGTAGGGGCTCTTGAACTGGTCCACGTAGTGGGCGAACTCGATGGGGCTGAGCAGGAACTTGTTCCACACGTTCTCAATGCCGATGACGACCTTGAGTTCAGCGGCCAGGGGCAGGAGCTTGTGGACGGCGGCGATGGAGCGGTCCCACGCCTGCTGGTAGCCGACTTCGGCGTTGACGACGGCGGGCACGAGCAGGACCGTGTCCGAACCCCAGAGCTTGGCGTTGCGCAGACTGGTGCGCATGCCTTCGAGACTCTTCTCGACATCGGCCGGGTTGGGACTCGACAGGGGGAAGCGCCAGTGGTCCGAGTTCATCACCGAGTGGACCGGCAAGCCGGTGGCCTCACTGGCCGCCTTGACGGATTCGGCCTCCTTGGGGTCGCTCATGGTGTGCGCTTCCATGGACTGGAAGCCGCACTCCTTGGCTAGCTGGAAGCGTTCGAGCATGGAGAGGTTTCGCGGCAGCATGCCGAGCAGAACGCCTTTGCGGATGGGGAGCCGGGCGGCGTGGGCCGTGGTTTGCATCAGGGCCGCGGCGGAGGCGGCCAGGGGAGTGGAGAAGAAATGACGTCTTTGCATGGGAAAACCGTGCACGGGCACGGGCCTTGAGGCGATTGTACAACCTCGGGCGCGCCTGCACAGGTGGCGCGGGCCGGAGCCCGCGCGATCTTAGGCGAGGTTCGGCAGCTTGATGATCTTTTTCTGAATGGCGTATTGGACGAGCTGGGCTTTGTTGTGGATGTCCAGCTTGCGCATCAAATTGAACTTGTGCGCCTCGACGGTCTTCACGCTCAGATTGAGGTCGCAGGCGATCTCCTTGACCGAGGCGCCCTCGGCAAGCACCTTGAGCACTTCGCGCTCGCGCGTGGTGAGCGTGGCGAAGCGCGGCAGACGGTTGGCGGATTTGATGCGGCTGCGGAAGTCGTCCACGAGTTGGGAGAGCATGCGGGGGCTGAGGTAGCTGCCTCCGCGAACGACGTCGCGGATGGCGGCGATCAACTGCTGCGCCGGGCTGTCCTTGAGGACGTAGCCATTCGAGCCCACCTCCATGCCTTCCACCAGGTAGTCCTCATCGTCGTACATGGTGAGGATGAGCACCTTGGTCTCCGGACGGTTCTTCTTGATCTGCCGGGTGGCTTCGAAGCTGCTGAGTCCAGGCATGCCGATGTCCATCAGAATGACGTCCGGGCGAAGTTCGGCGGCCTTGTCCACGGCGTCGTTGCCATTGGAAGCCTCGCCGATTACTTCCATGTCGGCTTCGCCGGAAATCAGTTGACGGATGCCCTGACGGAACAAAGTGTGGTCGTCAGCCAGCAGGATACGCGTTTTCGCCATGTCGTCTCACTCCAAACCCCAAACATCCACTGCCGCGGGCGCTTCCCGGACCGGAGACCGGCGGGGGCGCGGAGTGCCTCAGGCACTTGCAGAAACCGCGGGGATGGGCAGTTCAATTCTGATGGCGGTTCCGGGCCGATCAAGGCCGATCTGGCCGCGGCTCCGCCGGGTTTCCGATTTGCGCCCGCGCGCCGGCCCGTCGCCGGCGGCTCGCATTCTGCTTTGGACCGCGAGCGTCCCGCCCAGCAGCGCGACCCGTTCGCGGAGACCCGACAGGCCGAAACAGTCCTGCCGGGCTAGCGCCTGATCCACGTCGAAACCCACTCCGTCGTCCTCAGCGCTCAACCTGAGCATTCCATCGGCGGAACGAAGTGAAAGGTTTACGGTGGATGCAAGCGAATACTTGGAAATGTTGTTGAAGATCTCCTGGACCAGCCGGTAAACGATGATCTCGATCTTCTTGGGCAACTCAATGCGCCGCGGCAACTGGAGCCGGACCTCGGCCGGATGGAGTTTGCGGAAGCGGACCACAAGTTGGCGCAGGGCGGCGGTGAGGCCCATCTGTTCGAGCACGGAGGGGCTCAGGGCAGCGATCAGACGGCGGATTTCAAGGATGGTGTGTTCGACGGTTGCACGGGTCTCGCTGAGCTTCCGGCGCCAGGGCTCGGCCTGGGATGGGAGCTGCTGTTCAAGCATCTCCAACTGGAGGCGGACGCATAGTAGCGACTGGCCAGCCTCATCGTGCAATTCACGGCTGATGCGGCGGCGTTCGGACTCCTCGACCTCGATCATGTGGCTGGCAAGGCGGCGGATCTGCTCCTCGCGCTGCGCCAGGTCTTCCATGAGCCGTGCCCGCTCGGCGGCAAGCCAGCAGCGCTCGGCGGCGGCCGCCAGCAACTCGGTCTCCCGCGGCAGCCAGGCGTAGGGGCGCTCAAAGCCAAACTGCATTACCCCGCTGAGGGCTCCGCAGGATTCGAGCGGGACTGACCACACCGTCGCCAACCGGCCGGCCCAACCGGGGTCGAGCACGCCGGGTGCGCCGCCTTCGAGGCACCTCGGCGCGGCGAGAATGCGCCGCAAACCGGCCCCCACGGGCAGGGCTTGGGGTCCGTTCCCCTGGGGCTGCGCTCCGGCCACGCGCCAGGGCTCACCCGGCGCGCCGGCAATGTAGATCCGCGCCGCAGCGGCGCCCGTAAAGCGGATCAAGGTACGGAGGAAGCCTTCGAGCATCTCATCAAACGTCCGCGATTCCACCTCGACGCGGAAGAGTTCATAGAAAGCCTGGCTCTCCGCTTCCCGCACCTGGTAGAAGGCGTGGTTGAGGGTCAGGATGACGAGAAAATGAAGCTGGTCGCGCAGCCAGGCGATGGCTTCGGCCTGGTGAGGGATGCGGCGGGCCACGGCCTGTTCGAGAAGATGGTCGAACTCGCGCAGGGCCCCCACCACTGCGGGCGGCGCCATGCCGAGCTTGGCAAGACGGCGGCCCAGGTATTCCACGGTCTCAAGAAAGCCGGGCAGCGTGCCGCCAGATGCGACATAATTCGCTGCAGCCGATGGGGTTATGGCCAGTAGCAGCCTGCGCCGCTCGGGTCCGTGGCCGAGCTGGCCCAGACGGCGCGCGTATTCGCGGTCCAGACTCTCGCGGAACGGGCGCAGCGTCGCGCCGAGCCGCTGGAACTGTTCGAGCAACTGCTGGCTCAGCATCGCCGCGGAGTTAGCCAGCAGGGCGGATTGTGGCTTGACGCTCACTGAACCACTTATCGGCCCTAGGTGGTTCAATCTTTAGTTTCTAAGGAGAATAAGCAGAGAAGAAAAACTGTGGCGCACCGGTGCGGCCACCTCCGACCCGGCATCAGACGGCCTCCGAGTCCGCTTTCGCAACGCCTGTCATCGCACCGGCGCCACACAACGAATCTAAGGCCAATCGCGGCAGGAATCCAGCGGCCACAGTACCGGAACCTTTAACCCGAATGGGGACCGGAGTACAATGTTAGTGTTCACCAACTTGGCGGCCGGGTGACCGGCTCGTCTCGAATTTTTTCACTCAGACCGTAAATGAAAGAACAAACCGGCCGGCCGATGCGTCTGTACTGATCGGGGAAGAGGAATTATTGTGACCAGAAAATGGAAGTGGATCGGTGGCATCAGCTTGGTGGCCGCGGTTGGCATCGGCAGCCTGGTGGCGGTGAGGATGAAGGAGCGGGGGGTGGTGACGGTACAGACCGGCCGGTCGGTGCGTCAGGATCTCACCAGTCTGGTGACGGCGTCGGGCGAGATCAAGCCCCGGAATTATGTCAACATCGGCGCGAACGTGATGGGGCGCATTACGGAGTTGAATGTGCGGGAGGGCGACCGGGTGAGGCGCCAGCAAGTGCTTGCACGGCTCGAGTCGGTCCAGGCCGAGGCGGACGTACAGGCGCAGCAGGCAGGTTTGAATTCGACCCTGGCCGAAGCGGCGGCCTCGGAGGCGGGGTTGCTGGCGATGGATGAGAACCTGCGCACAGCCGAGGCGTCGGTGGACCGGGCTAAAGCGGAACTGGTCCGGGCGCGGCTCGACTACGAGCGCGCCGAGCAACTTTGGAAGGAAAAGCTGATCGCGCGGCAGGAGTTTGACAGCAAGAAGGCGCAGTATGACGCGCTCGAGGCGGGCGTAAGGGAGGCCCTGGCTCGCGTGGCGCAGATGAAGGCGCAGCGGCAGCAGACGGCGAGCCAGCTTTCGGCCGCGCAGCGGCGCGTGGCGCAGGTGCGTGCGACGCTGAACCGCTTTTCGGACGTCCTGCAAAAGCATTCGGCGATCAGCCCGATCGACGGCATCGTGACGAATCTGCCGGTGCGCGCCGGCGAAACCGTGGTGCCCGGCATTCAGAATTCCTCCGCTTCGCTCATCATGACAATCGCCGACATGAGCATCATCACGGCCGAAGTGAAGGTGGATGAGACCGACATTGTGAACGTGCAGATGGACCAGGAGGCGGACATCACGATCGACGCCATGCCCGGCCGCACGTTCCGCGGGCGCGTGATCGAGATCGGCAACACGGCTATTCTGCGCTCCACCGGTCTGGCGGCGAGCCAGAGCGCGGTGTCCAGCCAGGAGGCCAAGGATTTTAAGGTGGTGGTGGCGTTGAACAATCCGCCGGAGGAGATCCGCCCGGGGCTGTCCTGCACGGCGAAGATCATCACCGCGACGCGGCAGAAGACGCTGTCGATTCCAATTCAGGCTCTGACGGTCCGCCAGCGCGGCGACCTCGAGCCGGAGAAGCCGGGCACAGTCAAAGCCTCCACCAAGGCGCCCCCGACCGACCCGGAGACGATCAAGCGCAACAAGGAAGAGTTGCAGGGCGTGTTCGTGGTCAAGGACGGCATGGCGCGGTTCCAGGAAGTGAAAACCGGCATCACCGGCGCCACGGACATCGAGGTGCTGTCGGGCCTGGAAGAGGGCCAGGAGATCATCACGGGCTCCTACCGGGTGATCCGCACGCTGCGGAACGAAGCGAAGGTTAAAATCGACAACCGGGCCCCCACCAAGGCAGGCGAATAGCGGCGGCAGCATAACCAACCAGCCCCCAGGGGCGTCTTGGAAAGAAGGATACTGTTTCTATGGCGACTGCAGTGATGGACAAGGCCCAGCGCGGCGAACAACTCCGGCGGGACAACGTGGTGATCCGCACCTACGACCTCTGGAAGACCTACATCATGGGCGACCAGGAGATCCACGCCGTTTCGGGCGTCGATGTGGAGATCCACCGGGGCGAATACGTGGCGATCATGGGGCCGTCGGGCTCGGGCAAGTCCACGCTGATGAACCTGATTGGCTGTCTCGACACGCCGACGAAGGGCGAGTATTTCATCAACGGCAACCTGGTGTCGGACATGACGGACGACCAGTTGGCGCACATCCGGAACAAGGAGATCGGCTTCGTGTTCCAGACGTTCAACCTGCTGCCGCGCGCCACGGCGCTACACAACGTCGAGTTGCCGCTGATCTACGCGGGGCTGAGCGCCGACGAACGGACCGAACGCGCCAAAGGAGCGCTGCGCGCCGTGGATCTCGAACAGCGCATGTACCACAAGCCGAGCGAGTTGTCGGGCGGCCAGCGGCAGCGTGTCGCCATCGCGCGAGCGCTGGTCAACAACCCCTCAATTCTGCTTGCCGACGAGCCCACCGGCAACCTGGACTCGGCCACAGGCATTGAAATTATGGCGTTGTTCGAGCGCCTGTACCAGCAGGGCAATACCATCATTCTGGTGACGCACGAGCGCGACATCGCCGAATATGCCCACCGCATCGTGACCATCCGCGACGGCAAGGTCTCGAAGGACGAGCGCAACCCCCACTAAAGGCGGCGGCCCGGTTCCGCTACACTCGGCTTTTGGGCCGTGACTGACACCGATCAACTCTCGAGCGTCGCGCAGGCCGCGCGGCGCGCCTATTCCCACATCCTGGCCGGCGGCACGGGGGCGCATTGGTGGACCGCCGTAGTATTGACGGCCTCCTCGGAGCGCCAGGCGCGGGCGTATGAGAACGAACTGGCGCAGCGGCGGGCTCAGGGCCTGTTGCCGGAGGGACCGGCGTTTCTGGTGGCGCCCGATCCGCCAGGGCCGCGCATCGGTTCGGGCGGGGCCACGATTCACGCGCTGCAGCGGCTGGCGGCGCATCTGGGCGCGGCGCGGGCCGACGAGCGGTGGTGGCGGCGGCAGCGCGTGCTGGTGCTGCATTCGGGCGGGGATTCACGCCGGCTGCCGCAGTATTCGCCTTCGGGCAAGATCTTCTCGCCGCTGCCGGTGCGCGGGCCGGGCGGCTCGGCTTCCACGATCTTCGACGAGACGCTCGCGCTTTCCACGTTGTGGGCGGAGCGTGTGCCGGCGGGCGCGGTGGCAGGCTCGGGTGACGTGCTGCTTGTGTTTGACCCCGCGAAACTCCATTGGGACCGGCCGGGCGTCAGCGGCGTGGGCCTGCTGCAACCGGCCGAGGTGGGCGCGCAGCATGGCGTGTATGTGTTGGAGCCCGGCGGCCGGGTGCTCTCGTTCCTCCAAAAGCCGCCACTGGCCGACAGCCGCAACGCCGGGGCCCTCACCGCGGATGGGCGCGTGGCCGTGGACACAGGCCTGCTGTGCTTCGATCCCCGCTCGACAGCGCGGCTGTGCCGCATCGGGATGGCCGACGCTCGCGAGCCGCTGGACCTCTACTATCACCTGCCAGGCGTGCTCACCCGGCAGGTGCGGCCGGGGCCGGAAGCGGACCCGCCGCTGCGCGAACTGGATAAGCTCTTCGCGGGCACGCCGTTTCATTGCGACCAGGTGGAAGGCGAGTTCACGCACATCGGCACCACCTCGCTGTTCCGCCGCTATCTCACCGAGGAGACAGACTTCGCGCGGCTCTATGCCACGCACCAGCGCCTGGGGTTGGTGGCGCCGGAGGGTGTGCGGTCGCATGGGGTGATTATCGACAGCGCGGTGGACGGCGTCACGATCGGGCCGCGGGCGGTGGTGCTCGAATCGATTCTTGAGGGGCCGGGCACGGTGGGCGCGGGGGCGATAGTCCACGGCCTCGCAGAGGTGCAGACGGCGGGCCTGAACGTGCCTCCGGACGTAGTGCTGCACCAGGTGCCGGTGCGCGGCATGCAGGGCCGGCCGGCCGTGGTGACGCGCGTCTATGGCGTCGAGGACGACCCCAAGCGGCGGCCCGCGCACTGGCTGGGGCGGCCCATCGAGGAGACACTCGCGGCGCTGCGCATCCGGCCCGAGGAGGTGTGGCCCGGCGTGCCGGAGCAGGAACGGACGCTGTGGAACGCGTCGCTGTTCCCGCTCGCGCAGGCCGGCGAATCGTTGCGCGCGGCGCTCTGGCTGCTGGGACAGCCGAACGACGGAGAGGCGCGATTCGACTTGCGGCGCTGGCGGCGGCTGCCGCGGGCATCGCTCGCCTCCAAGATCGG
>ERZ761609.2414-NODE-2414-length-13860-cov-8.632597_pt1 | contig 13860 bp, 11 predicted proteins | sample MGYA00511163_ERZ761609 | MGnify/ENA primary metagenome ERZ761609 (study PRJEB28899, sample SAMN02445070) | bioreactor sludge metagenome | biome: EBPR sludge | place: Australia: Brisbane, Thorneside Wastewater Treatment Plant | collected 2011-12-16 ... | reverse complement strand
GACGTCGCCATAGCCGCCGCGCACCAGGAGCGTCTGAAGGTCCTTGAGCTGATCCATGGTCAGCGGCTGTCCGGGACTGGGACCGCGGCTCATTGGCCCGGCTCCGTCGAGCCGTGTCGCGAGATAGGCCGCTGTCGTCGCGTAGTTGAGCGACTGGTTCCACTCCGTGAAGATCTTGAAGTTCGGATAGGCGAGAAATGCGGGGCCGCCACGACCCTGCAGGATGATAAGCGAGGCTTCGAGGCCGTCGGCGGCCAGCGGTTGGCCGTTGGCGAGGCGGACGCCGAGCGTCGCCCACTCGGACCGCGCCAGCTTCACGTCGAGCCCGGCCTTTTCCCACGGCAGTGACGCGGGCAATTGCACCTCCTCCAGCCACGGCTGGCCTTTGGTCCAGCCGAGACTGCGAATGAAATTCGCCGTGGAACCGATAATGTCCGCCGGGCTCTTGAACAGGTTGCGCTTGCCGTCACCATCGTAATCGACAGCGCTTTTTGCGTAGTGCGTCGGCAGGAACTGTGTCTGCCCGAGTTCCCCGGCCCAGCTCGAGATCATCTCTTCCGGTACGAGGTCCCCCCGGTCGATGATCGTGAGCGCGGCAAACAACTCCTCGCGGAACATCTCGCTGCGCCGGCAGTCCCAGGCCAGCGTTACCAGCGACCGGATCACCGGACGTTTGCCGATGCCGGCACCGAAGTCGCTTTCGAGCGCCCAGAACGCCGTGATGACAGGCGCGGGCACCCCGAATTCGGCCTCGGCCCGCTCGAAGGTACCGGCGAATTTGCGCATCTGCGCCTTGCCGTTCGTGACCCGGTTGCCGGTTGCGAGCTTCGCCGAGAACTCGAGGAAACTTTGCGCAAAGAAACTCTGCCCGCGATCGATACGAATGATGTCGGGATCGTGCGTGATGCCGTCGAGCGCGCGTGCGATCGTCTGCGGTCGTATGCCGCGTTTCAGCGCTTCGGAACGGACACCGCCGATCCATGCATCGAACGGTCCGTTGATCGGCTGGCAGTTGTTCGGGCGCGACGGATACTGCGACATACCCGCCGCCGTGGCGGTCGTGCCCGCCCCGCCTGCGAGAACGAGGACGACAGTGGTCGAAAGGGTGAGAAAAAGGGTCAGAAGAAGTCGGCCGTCGCGAGGGCGCAGCATGGCGGGCATTGGTGAAGTTCCGTGCGAGGAGGGCTGGAGAAGCTGATGCCGGGGCAGGGTAATTCACCTGGCCAGCCCGTCAACGTGTAACGGAGATTGTGGCCGCCGCATGCCGAAGCCCGCAAAAAAAGCACCCCGCATCTCGCGATGCGGGGTGCCTCGTCTCACTCAGGCTTGCGCCCGAATTGGTTACTCGCGGTCACCCATGAGGTAGAGCAGCGACTGGAACATGTTGATGAAGTCGAGGTACAGGTTCAGGGCACCCATCACCGCCGTCTTCGTCGCCAGAGCGCCGTCATGCGCGACTTCGTAGTAGTGGTCCTTGATGTTCTGCGTGTCATAGGCGGTCAGGCCAGCGAACACGAGCACACCGATCGCGGAGATCGCGAACTGCAGACCCGACGACTGCAGGAAGATGTTGACGAGGCCGGCGAGGATCAGGCCGATCACACCCATGATCAGGAACGAACCCCAGCCGCTCAGGTCCTTCTTCGTCGTGTAGCCGAAGAGGCTGAGAGCCGCGAACGCCGTCGCCGTGATCGCGAACACCTGCGCGATGGAGGCGCCGGTGTAGCGGAGCAGCAGCGTCGAGAGCGACGCGCCCATCACGACCGCGAACGACCAGAACGCGATCTGCGTCGCCGCCGGGCTCATCTTGTAGACCCGGAACGAAAGCAGAAGCACGAACGCCAGCGGGGCGAGCACGAGCACCCACATCAGCGGCGAGCCGTAGAGGGCCTTGCCGAACGGCGTCAGGAACTTCGAGCCGAACTTGGCCGCAGCCTGCGACTGATCGTTCGTCACAGCCATGTTGAACAGCGTAAATGCAACCAGGCCGCTGAGCGCCAGGCCACCCGCCATATAGTTGTAGACACGGAGCATGTAGCTCCGGAGACCTTCGTCGATCTCGACGCCGGCGCTCGGCACCGAGCCGGAGCGGGCATATCTGTTGTCGATCTGAGCCATTTGGTTTCCCTAGTCTTGATCCACTGCCAGTCCTGGCGGAGGATTAAGCCCTCCTGCAAGATGCTGTCTTGCCTGCGCCATGGCCCAGCTTGCCGCTAGATTGCGACGCAGATGCGCCAAAGATAGGGAACACTTCGCCGAAAACAAGGGGTAGAAACCCGGATGCCGGGCGGAGGCAGCCGTTGAAAAATTTAGATAAATTCCACGTTACCAGCGCTCGGTATTACTCCGATCGAAGGTAGGGGACCGGCCTCGCCTTGAGCACCCGGGCCGTTCCGAAGCCCCCGAAGACCGCGATTAGTACCAGCGCGACGGCCAGGGCCTGGACGAGCGCCATCGGCGAGAACACGAATTCGAGTTTCATGATCTGCGCGACGGTCGCCCAGGCAGCGATCCCGCCAAGCGCCGCAGCGATTACCGAAGTCGCCAGCGCCAGGAGCCCGTACTCGGCCATATGCGTCGCGAGGATCGTCCGCCGGGTGGCCCCCAGCGTCTTCAGGATGACCGCCTGTTTGATGCGTCGCCGCTGGGCCGTGGCGAGTGCACCGGCGAGAACTAGGGCACCAGCAAGCAGGGTCAGGCTGCTCGCAGCCCTGACGGCCGTCATGACGCGCCCGAATACGGCATTGAACTGGTTGATCGCATCCTTGACGCGAATGGCGGTAACGGCCGGAAAGGCCTTTCCGACCTCCCGTGCGAGCATTGCCTCCTCGGCGAGGGGCGCGGACTTGGGCAGCGTCACCGTCGCCAGCACGTTGTGCGGCGCCCCGGCGAGCGTATTCGGCGAGAACACCAGCACGAAATTCATCGCGAGGCTTTCCCATTTCACGTCACGCAGGTTCGCGATCTCGGCGGTGATGTTCCGGCCGAGGATGTTGACGGTGAGCTTGTCGCCGATCTTGAGCCCGAGCCCGCGAGCGATCTCGGCCTCCATGGAGAGGAGCGGCGGCCCGGAATACCCTTTCTCCCACCACGTCCCCTCGACCACGGTCGACCCGTCGGGAACCGTCTCGGCATAGGACAGACCACGATCACCGCTCAACACCCACGCATGTTCGGGGCGGCCTTTCACCTGCTCGGCCGGCGTGTCGCCGACCCGCACGATGCGCCCGCGCAGCATCGGCGCAGAATGGATTTCCGCCGCCGGGTTGATGCCCCTCACGAGTGTCTCGAACGCAGAGAGCTCGCTGCGCTTGATGTCGAGCATGAAGTAGTTCGGGCTCGTCTGCGGCACGCGTCCTTGGAGTTCGTTCACGATCGACCGGTCGACCAGCGCCACCGCGACAAGAAGCGATAGACCCGTGCCGAGCGAAAGCACCACCGAGCGTGTGAGACCTCCGGGTGCGCCGATGTCGCCGATGGCGAGCGCAAGCTCTGGCCGCCTGGGCCGCTTGACGCGCCGGGCCAGCCACGTGATTGCCCAGCCGAGTGCCCAGAAGCCAATGAGAACTCCGGCGACGGCGAGGGAGTAGTACGTCGCCAGCAGTTTCGCTTCCGCAGTCAGCACAGCCAGCAGGAAAAGCACGACGACCGCGATCGCGGTCATGACGACGATCGCGCGCCTCGGCCGTGCCGATCCGGCGCCTGCTTCGTCACGGAACAACACCGTCGCCCTGATCTGCTCGGCACGCCCGAGAGGCCATAGGATGAAAACCAGCGCCACCAGAAGGCCGTACATCGTGGCGATGCCGAGGCCCATCGGACTGATACGGATATCGGCCTGGATCGGCAGAGCACTCCCGGCGAGCCACGCCACCGCCAGCGTCAGCCCTGAACCGAGGATCAGGCCAATGCCGATGCCGATCGCGGTCATCAGAAGCACCTGGATGAGATGCAGCCCGAAGATGACATCACTGGTGGCGCCGAGACTTTTGAACGTCGCGATCACGCTGCGCCGCTTGTCGATGTAGGTCGCGACCGCATTGGCAACGCCGACACCGCCGACGATCAGCGCCGTGAGACCGAGCAGTGTGAGAAACTGCCGGAGCCGCTCCAGCGTCCGTGTGACATTCGGTGACGGATCGCGCCGGTCGCGCACGGTGAAGCCAGCTTCGGGAAGGCCGGACTTGAGCTGATCCCGAAACCCGACGAGCGGACTGGGGTCGTCGCGCCGTGTGTCTCCGAGCACAAGTGCATAGCGCCACGTGGCGAGACTTCCCGGATCGACGAAACCCGTCGCCTCGAGCGATCGGGTCGACATCAGGATCCGTGGCCCTACCGTAAGCCGGTCGGCGATCTTGTCGGGTTCGGCGAGGATCGTCCCGGCGATGCGATGCGTGGTCTTGCCGAGCTGGAGCGTCTCTCCTGTCTTGAGGCCGAGCCGTTCGAGAAGGATCGGCTCAACCACGACGTCTGATGTACCCTGCAAAGCCGGCAGTGTACTGCCCTCGGACAGCGTGACGGTGCCCGTCATGGGATAACGGTCGTCGATGCCCTTGATCTCGACCAGTGCCTGTTCGGTGCCGTCGATGCGGCGCGCCATTGCGCGCACCGTAACCACTTCGCTCACGCGACCTTTGCCGTCGAGCCACCGGCGCTCGGTATCGGTAGCGCGCGCATGCGGCCGCGAAAGCGTCACATCGCCACCGAGGATCGCTGCGCCCTGCCTCTCGAAACTCGATCTCAACGCATCCGCCAGCGAGCCGACGGCAGCGATGACGCCGACGCCCAGAGCAATGCACATGATGAAAACATAAAAGCCGCCGAGCCCGCCGCGTAGCTCGCGCACCGCGAGCCGCCAGGCGAGCTTCAGCTTCTGTGCGCTTCCGAGCGGAGCAGGCTCGGTCGTGACCACCGAAGGCGTCATGCCGGCTGCCCTTGTGTTACGCTTTTCGTCGCCAGTCCGTCGTCCGTGATCCGCCCGTCACTCATGCGTACGACCCGGCCGCAACGTTTTGCAAGACCGGCATCGTGTGTGACGAGAACGAGCGTGGCGCCATGTTTGCGATGGAGATCGAAGAGCAGTTCCGTGATCGTCCGGCCCGTGCTCTCGTCGAGATTGCCGGTCGGTTCGTCGGCGAACAGGATTTTAGGTTTGGCTGCGAGCGCGCGGGCGAGTGCGACGCGTTGCTGCTCGCCGCCGGAAAGCTGGGCCGGGAAGTGTTCGTGCCGGTGTCCGAGGCCGACGGTCTGCAGGAGAGCCGTAGCGTTGTCTTCCGCGTCGGTGCGCCCGGCAAGGAGGAGTGGCAGAGCCACATTCTCGTGCGCGGTCATGGTCGGGACGAGATGAAACGACTGGAAGACGATGCCGATGTCACGTCCGCGCGCGAGTGCGAGTCCATCCTCACTGAGGTTTGTGAAGTCGTGGCCCGCGACATGGACCGCTCCCCGTGTTGCCCGCTCGAGCCCCGCCATGATCATCAGCAGCGACGTCTTCCCCGAACCCGAGGCGCCGACGATCGCGACCGAACTGCCCTGCGCGATGTCGAGCGTGACCGATTTCAGGATTTCGACCGGGCCGGCCCTGCTGTCGAGCGTCAAAGCGACGTCGCGGAGGGAAATGGCATTGGCTCTCGGCATCGAAGTCACGAAAGGCTTCCTTCTCGTGTCGGCGGGGTTCGGCAAACAAGCTCGCCTTGCTCTGGCCGAAAGGTGATCTTACGTATGAACTGTACCGGGAATCGCCGTGTGGGCGCGCCCGAATCGCAGGTGGCACGCTCTGGTCCGGGAAGATCAGGGCGAATTGAGGGTCTACCGGCGGGCCGGTCGTCGGACCGCCAGGAAAGGATTTGGGAGTGTTCTTCGATTTCTGCAAGCGTGCGCTGGCGCGGGCCCTGGCCGGGACCGGTCTGGCGGTCTCGTTGCTCGCGATCGCATCCGGCGCCACCGAGGCGAGATCCGTGAAACTCGTCGCGTTCGGGGACAGCCTCACGGCCGGCTATCAACTTCCCGCGAGCCAGGCCTTCCCCGAGGTTCTCCAGCGGGAGCTGAAAAAGCGCGGCCATGACGTCGAAGTTGTGAATTCGGGCGTGTCCGGCGACACCACCGCCGCCGGTCTCGAGCGGCTGGCCTGGGCCGTCCCCGACGATGCAGACGGCGTAATCCTCGAACTCGGTGCCAACGACGCGCTGCGTGGTCTGAGCACGGATGCAGCCCGCGCCAATCTGGATAGGATCGTTTCGACGCTCGTCGCGGCCCGCAAGCATGTCCTGATCGCCGGGATGCGCGCTCCGGTCAATCTCGGCGAGCCCTACCGTGTGGCCTTCGACAGCATATTCCCTGACCTTGCCACCCGTCACGGCACCCTGCTCTATCCGTTTTTTCTCGAGCCGATCGCGTTGAAGCCAGAACTCAATCTCGCTGACGGCATCCATCCGAACCAGAAGGGCGTCGAAGCGATCGTCGCTGGAATCCTGCCCAAGGTCGAGGAACTTATCGCTCAGATTCGCTCGGCGAAGGTCGGTGCGGTCAAGTGACGTGTCGCACACAGCGGTCGCTGAGCCGCCGCGTGAGGTAGCGCTCGATCCGCCGGTTTGCCCTGCTCCTGGAGTTCATGATGCCCCGCTTGTTCGCAGCGCTCGAACTGCCCACGATGGCCCGCCAGCATCTCGCTTTGCTGCGTGGTGAAATCGATGGCGCACACTGGATCAGCGCCGACAACATGCATCTGACGGTGCGCTTTTTCGGAGACGTATCGCCGACACTCGCGCACGAGATCGACGACGGCCTTGCACGGATCGAGGCGCAAGGCTTCAGCCTCGAAATCCGCGGCGCGAGCACGTTCGGCTCGGGTTCTCCGACGTCGATCTATGCAGCCGTCGTCCCATCGGAAGCATTGAGCGCACTCCAGCGCGCCGTCGACCGCGTCGCCCGTCAGTGCGGCCTTCCCGCCGACTCCCGCACGTTCGTGCCCCACGTCACCCTCGCCCGCATTCGTCACGGCCGCGTGCGTCAGATCGCGCAATTTCTTGAGGACGCGGGACATCTGCGCGTCGCGCCGTTCGACGTGCATCGCTTCGCCCTGTTGTCGTCCCGCCCCGGCGTCGGTGGTGGACCATACGGCGTCGAGGCGACGTACGATCTCATCTGAGTGAACGCACGAGACCGTCGATGCCCGCTGAAATCAGATTGAGAGCGCGGGCATAATCTTCGTCCGTGCCGTAGTATGGATCGGCCACGTCCGGCCCCCCCGCGTTCGGTTGAAACGACATCAGGAGCGGAACGCGACACGTATCTGTTCCATAGCGAGCCAGGATTTCCGATTGGGTCCGCTGATCGAGTGCGATCAGGAAATCGGCGCTTGCGACCAGATCGACGGTGAGTGCAGCGGCCCTGTGCGACGTGAGGTCGAGGCCGTATCGCGCACCGGCCGCTACGGCGCGAGGATCGGCCGGTGCTCCGGGCCTGTCGACTGCGACGCCAGCGGACGCCACCGTCACCGGCCGTGCGACATCTGCGAACGAGCGACGGGCCAGCGCTTCGGCCAGGGGTGAGCGGCAGGTGTTGCCCCGACAGATGAATGCGATCAGTGTCATGCCGAAAGTTGTCAAGCCCGATGTCGTAACGCTCAATATCGTATCGCTATAGGTTGTCATGGGCCGATGGAGTAAACGCAATGGGAAAATGCCTGACGGATGCGGAATTGACGGCTGCACTCGACGCGATGCCGCTCTGGAAGCGTGCCGACCGTCGCAGCGCCATCTGCCGCAATTTCAGATTTCAGGATTTTGCGACGGCGTTCGCATTTATGAGCGGCGTCGCGCTCAAGGCGGAGCAGATGAACCACCATCCCGAATGGACCAACGTCTACAACCGTGTCGACGTCACTTTGACGACCCATGAAGCCGGCGGTGTCACCGCGCTCGACCTCGAACTTGCCGGCTTCGCCGACGGTCTCGCCGCGCGGCTAGCCTAGCGGCGGCGCGGCGGGTCACCCGGCCAGACGTACTGCGGTTGCGCGCCGAGGCCCATCGAGAAGAGGCCGAATCCGCCGCCCGACGGCGCGCTGGCCTTGCTGCCCTGTGCGCCCGCTGTAGCAACAGTGCTCGTCACTCCAGATCGGACGGGCTTCCGTCCAGCGGACTTTTCTGCAGCGCGCCGCGGCCGGTCGGACGCCTTCGGCGAGACTGCCGGTGGCCGGGCTGCCTCTGGATCGCTTGCGTCTGCCGTCGTCTCGGTGACAGCCACGGCGAGCGGATTGTCTGCGGCGGTTTTCTCGTTGGCCTTGTCGTCGGCCATATCTGTCTCGCCGCTTGTCGGCTCCGCGCCGAGAGTATTGTCCTCGTTCGCCGCATAGGCCCGGTGGCGCTTCAGTTCTGCCTCGGTCCATGGCGCGGGTCGGCAGCCACATTGCTCGACGTGCACTTTGCGAAATTTGAACGCGTTTGGGATCCGCGTGTACGGCCGCCCGGAAAGATCGATCGCGTCTTCGACTCCCTCGCCAGGGTTCCGGTAGACGAAGATGCGCGCCTCACTGCAGCTCGCCTCGCACTTTTTCTGGTCGGCCGAAAAGTTGTTTCGTGTCGTGGCGAAGCTGATCGGAAAGAAGAAACCGTCGCAAGTCCTCACACAGATCGTGCGGTACGTCGCCCCTCCCCCTCGTGGCATGCTGCGCTGGCCGCTTTCAGCCTCCTCGGCGGCATGTGCACGCGGAGGCACGCTCTCGACGGCGCGCGGTACCGGCCGATATTGGGGTTGCGGCTGGCTCGAACCGAAAATCATGTCGAAAAAGGACGTCTGCGCCTCAGCCCCGCTGGCAGCGATCAGCGACGCGCCGACAACCATCGTCCTGAACAGGATCCTCGACGCAGAGCAACGCATGAAACGCACGTCATAACGGTTTGGCGACAGGACACGCAGTCAGCGCGAACGACGCACCGGCGCGACAGGAGCGCCTTCGGACGCTCCAGGGATGCCTTATGCCCGAGAGATGCAAACAAAGGCTGAATAGTCCGCCCGGTCGATGCGACGGCAGATGGGACACCCCGGTGTCCAGGGTCCGTCAGCGCTGAACGACCTTGTGTGCGGGAACCTGCGGGATATGGAGTTCGGCATCGCGTCGGGGAGAGGCCGGAGTCGCAGGCGTGGCGTTCCCGGTCGACTTGTGACCGACCGAGTGAGGCACGTAGCGCGTCACGACGATCTGCGGCACGAGGCGTGCGGCGGTGACCCTGTCCGGCATCTTGCTCAGAAGGCGTGAGCCGCTATCGATTGCGGCAACGGTCAGTGGTGGCCCAGCCTTGGTCATGCGGCGCTTGTCGTCCCTTTGACCCGGCGAGAAGTTGGATGGTTCCAGGCTCTTGTCGCCGAGAGAACTGGACTTGCCCGATTTGGGATTTCTTGCCGCATTGCCTTCGCGTTTCTGCCGCAACGCCTTGAGCTCGGACTTTGCCCTCTTGTCTCCATCGGTGACGCGCGCCTTGAGAGCTTCTTCGGCTGCGTAGGTCCTATGGAGTTCCTTCGATTCCTCTTCCCACGGGTGCGCGCGGCATTTGCAGCTTTCATTGTAAGACGCCCGGAACTGGAATGCCGTCGCCGTCTGTTTGTAGGGCTTGCCGTCGAGGTCTTCCATGTCTTCGGTCTGTTCGCCCGGGTTCCTGTAGACGAAAAGGCGCGCCTGTTTTGCGCCACCGCAACTCCGCTCGCAGGTCTCCTGGTCCTTGGGAAAATTATCCTTGGTCGTCGCAAAGCTGATCGGCCAGTAGAAGCCGTCACAGGTCCGGACGCAGACCGTGCGGAAGGTTCCACTGGTGAACGAGCCACCGGCCCCAGCCGAAAGGCTTGGGGATCGGACCGGACGTCCGAAGATGTCGAGCAAGGGTCCCCCGGAACCAGGTTCCGCATTGAGCAGGCCGGATCTGCGTGGCGCATCGCCGTCCGATCGCCAGTTCGCGGATCGGTTTGTCCTCAGCCGTTCGAAGTATTTGCTTTCGCGGAGCTGCTCACCCCACTCGCTTTGCGTCTCTACGCTGGAGGCGCGGTCCTCGATTGCGAGGACGGCCGTCTCGCGTTCTCCGGCCGACATGTCGAAACCGATGGCTTCGGCGAGTTTGTTGGTACCATGTTGTGCACCGGTCCGGTCGGATCCTGTGGCAACGGGTGTCGCTGTCGTCGACGTTCCGCCCGAAACGACGGTGTGCATCCCGAACGCGAGCACCCCGAGGCTGAGGATCGTACTACCCGCTGTGACAGCTATCAGGGTCTGTCGAATACGCGACAACTGACCGAACATGGGCATGTATCCAAAAGTACGCGTTGGTAACGGACGACGAAAACCACGGGTCGAGCTGCCATCCTGACGACAGAAGATCGGTCCCGGGAAGAAGCCGGTTATTTATAGGCCTGACAGTGAATTGCCAAGTAGAGGCTAAAGTTCCATCGCAATTGGTGAAAGTATTATCCGTCCGTGGTAAAGATCCGGCGGAAAGCCCACCGGACCGGTGTTATTTTCGCCGGAAAGCTCAGCGCGGAGCCAGCCGGATGGCGCCGTCGAGGCGAATTGCCTCGCCATTGAGCATCCCGTTCTCGCAAATGTGACAGGCGAGCGCCGCGTATTCTGATGGATTGCCGAGGCGCGACGGAAACGGGACTGACGCGGCAAGCGACTGTTTGGCTTCGTCCGGCAGCGTATCGAACATGGGTGTGAGGAACAGGCCGGGCATGATCGTGCAGACCCGGATCCCGGACTGCGCGAGATCACGAGCGATCGGCAGCGTCAGGCCGAGCACACCACCTTTCGACGCCGCATAGGCCACTTGCCCGATCTGGCCGTCGGTGGCCGCCACCGAAGCTGTGTTGACGATCACGCCGCGCTCGCCGTCGGCCGTCAGCGGCGATTGCGCCTGCATGTTCGCCGCACATTTCGAGATCATCAGAAAGGTCCCGATCAGGTTGATCTGGATGACCTTCGTGAAGCTCGCCAGATCATGCGGTTCGATCGCGCCCGTATCCTTGTTCTTCCGCGTGATGCGTTTGGCGATCGCGATGCCGGCGCAGTTGACGAGAATGCGCTCCGGCCCGTTGTCCTTACGCGCTGCCGCCAGCGCGGCGTCCACGCTCGCCTCGTTGGTCACGTCGCACTTGTAGAACTTCGCACCGATCTCTGCCGCGTGCTTCTGCCCGGTCGCCTCGTTCAGGTCGAAGATGGCGACCTTGACGCCCTGCGCTGCCAACGCCTTTGCGGTGGCCCCACCGAGGCCCGAAGCCCCCCCCGTCACGACAGCCGCGACGTCCTTGCCGAGTTTCATTCCCTGTCCTTCCTTTCGCTGTTTCAACGGGCCGGATAGGCCCTGTCCTCCCGGGTAGGGTGGACCCAACCTCCCGGTCGCGCAAGGGCTCCCTCGCCGGCGGCAATTCTGCCTTGCTCAGGCCGCACCTCGATCGTGGCCAGGCGCTCGGGAACTCGGCTATCCTGTTGCGCAGTCTTACCGGGCCGGCGGCGTCGCCTGCCCAACTTGGGATGGAACGCGATGACCACCAGCCTGATCGACCTGTACTCCGACACCATGACACGGCCGTCGCCGGGGATGCGCAAGGCCATGGCAGACGCGGAGGTCGGCGACGAGCAGAAAGGCGAGGACCCGACGACGCGCGCACTCGAAGAACGCGTGGCCGAACTCCTCGGCAAGCAGGCGGCGGTTTTTCTGCCCTCCGGAACGATGTGCAATCAGATCGCCATGGCGGTCCATTGCCGCGCTGGTGACGAGATCATCGCGCCTGACATCAGCCACATCGTCGGCTCAGAGGTCGGCGGTGCTGCGGCGGTCGCCGGTGCCCAGATCAGGGCCGTCCCGCATGAGATGGGGATTTTCAAGGGTGCCGCCGTTGATGCCGTCGTGCGCGACCCGAGGGTTCGTCATAGCCCGCGCAGCCGCATGGTCTCGATCGAGCAGACGATGAATTTCGGCGGCGGTGCCGTCTGGTCGAATGCCGAAATCGAGGACGTCGCCGCCGCAGCCCGCCGCCACGGCCTCATCCTGCATATGGACGGAGCGCGCCTGCCGAACGCGGTCGTCGCATCGGGCGTTGCCGCAGCGCAGCAGGCGGCACACTGCGATACGGCCTGGATCGACCTCTCGAAAGGGCTCGGATGTCCCATCGGTGGTGTGCTGGCCGGAACTCGGGAGTTTATCGACGAGGCGTGGCGCTGGAAGCAGCGTCTTGGCGGTGCCCTCCGCCAGTCGGGTATCCTCGCCGCCGCGGGCCTCTACGCACTCGATAACAACTGGGACCGTCTGGCCGAAGACCACGCCAACGCCAAGCGCTTTGCCGAACTCGCGCGCGACGTGCCGGGCGTAAGGCTAGCCTACGACCGCATAGATACCAACATCGTTTTTCTGGACGTCTCCGGCACGAAACGCTCGGCCCACGATCTGTCGGCGGCGCTGCTGCCTCTCGGCGTACGCATCGGGGCGATGGCACCGACGCGGATGCGTGCCGTGACGCACCTGGATGTCGATCGTCCGGGCGTCGAGAAAGCCGCTGCCGCGTTGCGCGCAGTCGTCATGCGAAATTGAGCAGGGACGGCCAGTATCACCACGTCCGCCGGACCGGGAAAGTGCGCGTCAGTTCGCGCGCACGACCCCGGCGAGACTGTTCGGCCCGACGCTCGAGATTTCGACCGGCAGGATCTTGCCGATCGCCGAGCGATCCGCCTCGACGTGCACCGATTGCAGGTAGGGCGACCGACCGATGAGCTGGCCCGCGTGGCGGCCCGGCTTTTCGAACAGCACCGGGAAAACCTTGCCGACACAGGCATCGTTGAAGCGCCGCTGCTGCTGTGAGAGCAGATCCTGAAGCCGGCGCAGGCGCTCGTCCTTGACCGGTTCCGGCAATTGTCCGTCCATGCTCGCAGCCGGCGTTCCAGGCCGCGCGCTGTACTTGAACGAATAGGCGGCTGCGAACCTGACGGTCTTGACGATTTCCAGCGTCGCCTGGAACTCGCCCTCCGTCTCGCCAGGGAATCCGACGATGATGTCGGTCGACAGCGCGATGTCGGGTCGCGCGGCGCGGATACGTTCGACGAGCGCGATGTAGTCCATCGCTGTATGCTTTCGGTTCATGGCCGCAAGAATGCGGTCCGACCCTGCCTGGAACGGGAGGTGCAGGTACGGCATCAGTTTGCCGATTTCGCCGTGTGCCGCGATCAGGTCGTCGCTCATGTCGCGTGGGTGCGAGGTCATGTAGCGAATGCGCTCGATACCTTCGATGCGGGCCAGCTCGCGGACGAGCCCGGCGAGCGTCACGTCGCGGCCATCATCCCCGCGACCATGGTATCCGTTGACGTTCTGCCCGAGCAGCGTGACTTCCCTGACGCCGCTGTCGGCGAGCGAGCGTGCCTCCGCGACGATCTGTGCGACCGGTCGTGAATACTCGGCCCCGCGCGTATACGGAACCACGCAGAAAGTGCAGAACTTGTCGCAGCCTTCCTGGACGGTCAGAAACGCGGCCGTGCCGCGCGCGATGCGCCGCTTCGGCAGATGCTCGAACTTGTCGTCTTCAGGAAAATTCGTCTCGACGCGCGCCTTGCCGTCGGCCAGCGACTTACCGACCAGTTCCGGCAGCATGTGATAGCTCTGCGGGCCAACGACGAGATCGACGACAGGCGCGCGCTTGACGATTTCGCCGCCTTCGGCCTGCGCCACGCATCCGGCGATCGTGACCGTGGTCGACTTTCCACGTTCGGCGCGCTCGGCTTTCAGATCGCGAATCCGGCCGAGTTCCGAATAGACTTTCTCCGCCGCCCGCTCCCGGATGTGGCAGGTGTTGAGAATGACGAGGTCGGCATCCGCGATGTTTTCGGTT
>ERZ761609.2412-NODE-2412-length-13866-cov-746.096734_pt1 | contig 13866 bp, 8 predicted proteins | sample MGYA00511163_ERZ761609 | MGnify/ENA primary metagenome ERZ761609 (study PRJEB28899, sample SAMN02445070) | bioreactor sludge metagenome | biome: EBPR sludge | place: Australia: Brisbane, Thorneside Wastewater Treatment Plant | collected 2011-12-16 ... | reverse complement strand
GTTCGCGCGGCGTGATCGGCTCCGGCAGCAGCGGCGCCAGGCGGGCGGCGAGTGCCAGGAAGGGGTTGTCGCCGAGTTCGCCAGGGGTGAAGCGCAGCCCGGACCACTGCCTGCGGTCGGCCGCGCCGGCCGGCTGCACCTGCGGCAGCAGCCAGCCTTTACTGCCCTCGATGGCGTTGTCGGCGAGCCGCGGCAGCAGTCCGGCGGCGACCAGCGACGACTTGCCCGATCCCGACGCGCCGACGACGGCGATGAAGCGGCCACCGTCGGCGAGCCGGCGAACGAGCTGGTCGGTTTCGCGGCCGCGGCCGAAGAAGATCGGCGCGTCGGCCGGCGTGAAGGCGCGCAGGCCCGGGAAGGGTGATCCCGGCCAAAGCGGCAGCGGTGGCGGCGCAGGGGTCGAAACGGGAGTTGCCTCGGGACTCGCCGCCGGCGGGGGTTGGCTCGGTGTGGCGGGGCGGCTTTGCAGCAATCCACGGATCAGCGATCGCAGGTGCAGGCCGAGGTCGCGGCCGAAGGCTGCGGGGGCGGCATACTCGTTCACCCCTCGGCGGATCGAGCCGTCCAGGTTGCGGAAAGCGGCGAAGAACGCCTCGACGCGGCGGCGCTGGCCCAGCCGGTCGTCGAAATCGGCATCGTCGGGGTCGAGCAGGCATTTCCCGGCGCGGCGATAGACGAGGATCTGCGGCCGCCCGCAGCGCTCGGCGGCCGCCAGCGCGTCGAGATACTCCCATTCGGTTCCCGAGACGTAGGTGCTGCCGTCGGGCTTGCGGTACTGGTCGACCGGCAGTGGCGTTCCCATCCGCGACCAGACGATGACGACGACGATGTCGCATTGCGCAGGCCGCGGCAGCCCGGCGGTGATCGCCGCCTGTGGTGTCATCGTCGCCAGCATCGGCGTACCGCCGCCGGGCTGGTCCCAGGCGACGGTCTCGATCGTCAGCTCGCCGCGCAGCAGCGGGTCGTAGGGGATCTCTTCGAGGACCCGCAGCGCCAGTCCACGCTCCTCGCTGACGTCGCCCGGCGAGGCGAGAAAGACGCGCAGGTGCAGCGGCGTTGCGGCGGTGGTCGCGGTGGTGGCGGTGGTGGCGGTGGTCGCGGGGATCATCGCCGCGAGCGCGGCGACGCGCGCGCGCCAGTCGTCCGCCAACCGCTCGCGTGCGAAGTCGAGCAGTTTCGTCAATGCCGGCGGACCCGTTTCGTCAGCGCGCGCCAGCGCGTCGACCAGCCGCAGGACGAAGGCTTCGACCGGACTTTGCCACTCGCTGCCGGTGATCTGCCGCAACGTCTCGCTGTCGGCGCCAAGTGCCAGCGCCAGCAGCTCGCGGCGCCGGTCTTCGCGGGCGAAGATCGGCGAGAGCAGGGTGATCAGTTCGTGCCGGGTGGTGTCGTCGAGACGGCTCATCGGGTGCTGTCGGTGGTTGCGGTGCAGCGGCGTCAGGTGTGCCAGTATGCCCCGGTTGGCGGTGCCTCGACAATCGTTTGCCGTTGCGCCAGGCCAGCGGATGGGTGGCCCGAGGGCGCGGTGTCGGCAGACGGGCAGGCTCGCCGGTTGCGCTGGGCCGGCGAAGCCGAGCACCCGAGAGCAGCACCGGGCGGTCGCCGCGGTGCGGTAGTGATGGGTCGCGCGACGCTGCCGGCTTGCGAAACGCACTCGGCGAGGAGGACGGGCAGAGGTTGCGCGACCTGCCGCGCCTCAATCCGGAGGAGGGCGCCCCGGAGGACGATCTTGCGCTTTTCCGCTGCAAGACGATCCGGCGAAACAGACGTTGCTCGACGAAGTCCACGCCTTCATCGCCGACTTCCCTCCGAAGCGCCGCTTCCGGCTATCGCTCATTCCACCGTTCCGCCGCCAGCGGCAACTCGTTCAGTTCCGCGCGCGCTTCCCGCCAGCTCGGGTAGTGCCGATCCAGAAGCGCCAGGAAGCGCTCGCCATGCGTCGGCTCAACGAGATGAAGCATTTCGTGTACGACGACGTACTCAAGCAAGTCCCTGGGCTTCTTGACCAACTCGGTATTCAGGCGAATGTTCCCGGTCCGGTGGCTGCATCCGCCCCACTTCGTCTTCATGCGCTGGAGGAAGTAGCCGGTCACCGTCACGCCCAGCTTTTCCTCCCACTGCCTGATGAGCAGGGGCACGGCCGCATGCAGCAGAGTACGGTGCCATTCGGAGAGAACTTCTTCCCGCTTCACCAGCGAGCTGCCCGGGCGGACGCTCAGAGTGATCCGGCGATGATCCAGCTTCACGGCGGGTTTCGCGTCCTGCTCGACGACGGACAGCAGATAGCGCCGCCCCCAAAGATAATGGCTCTCCCGCTCGATGTACTGGCGCGGGGTCTCGCGCGCCTGCGCCTGCAGTTTCGCCTGTTGGCTGCGAATCCAGCCCAACCGGGTCGCCGCGTAGGCGCGCGCCACCTCCAGCCGAGTGCCGGTCGGCGCGACCAGCGTGACGTGTCCCGCCGGCGGATGCACCGACAGGTAGACGTGCTTGACCGCCTTGCGCGTCACCGCGATGACGACATCGCCGAGCTGGATCGTCTCGCTCACTGATAGCCCGGCTGGTGCTTGATGATCTCGAAGATCGCCTGCGTTGCCTCGCGGTCGCGATCCATCAGCGGGAACAGCGCATTCAGTACCTGCGCCTCGCGCGCCTGGTCTCCGTACCAGCCCGCAGGTGCGCGCTCGCGCATGGCCCGGTCGATCTTCAGTGCCAGAGCGGCCTGGTCTTCGGCGGCGCTGGGGTAGCGAAAACTCGTCGCCGGCAGCGAAGCAAGGTTGTTGAACAGAACGACCGCCTCGGGTTTGCCATGCAGCACGGCCGGTACCCCGTCGTCCGGCTGCTTCCCGGCCAGCCGCTTCACCAAGGCCTCGGCCTGGCGCAGGAATTCCTCGTACGCCGCCGTGTCTGCCCGGCTCTGCTTGATCAGGTCGTCCAGCAGCTTCGACATCTGCTCGTAATACCGCGGGTCGGTGAGCTGGTCGCGGATGATCGTCTTGCGGACGTTGTTGATGATTCCTTCGGCGATGGCGTTCTGCGAGAGCTTGCCCTTCTCGTTGAGCTTCCTGGCGATGGCGTCGTGGATGCCGGTCTCGATGATCAGTTCGGTCAGCGACAATTCGCCCAGTTGCCCCAGCTCCGTCGCCGGCGCGGCCTGGACGTAGGTATTGATCAGGTGGCGCATGTCCGCCTCGTAGGGCTTGATGTCCAGTTCTTCGCCCGAGTGGTTCTTGATGGCGGCGCGAATCTCGACATGGAACTCGACTTCCTGCCGCAGGGCGGCCGCGTCGGCATCGGAGTAGCCCGCGTCGCCCAGCTCCTGGGCGATGGCGGCAAAGGCACGGGCGAACAGCGCGACCGCCTTGTAGAACGACACGCGCAGCGCCTCGGTTTCGTTCAACGCATTGGCGTCGGCGGCATCGCCGCAGAAATGGTGCAGGAATTGCTCGATCTCGCGCGGCAGCGGCACCGGCTCGCACAGGTAGCGCAGCGCCTCGCGGGCGGCGTCGAGCTGCTTCCTGCCTTCCTGCAGCCAGTGCTTCAGGTGCACATTGTTGTCGCCACCCTTGCCTTCGTCGATGTCCAGTTCGTCCGAGCTGTACACGGCGATCGCCTGCTGCACGTCCCTGAACAGCTCCTTGAAGTCCACGATATGGCCGTAGTCCTTGTCGTCGCCATCGAGCCGGTTGGTGCGGCAGATGGCCTGGAACAGGTTGTGATCGTGCAGTTCGTTGTCGAGGTAAATATAGGTGCAGCTCGGCGCGTCGAAGCCGGTCAGCAGCTTGCTCACCACGACCAGCAGCTTCATGTTCGCCGGCTCCTTGACAAAGCGGCGCCTGACCTCGTCCTCGTATTGCCTGGTGGTCTGCCCACTCTTCAGGACGTGCCGGCTGTAGGTGTCGAACTTGTAGCGCTCGTCGCTGTGGGCGGGCTCGCGCGAAATCGCGTTGGCGTTCGGTTCAAAGGAAGTGATGATCCCGCAGCAGGGGCCGAAGCTCGTGTTCTGGAACAGCCGGAAGTAATGGCAGGCGTCGTAGATCGAGGCCACCACCAGCAGCGCCGTGCCGCGGTCGTTGTTGAGGCGCGGCTTCAGGCTGAAGTCCTCGATGATGTTGGCGATGATGCGCTGCTTGCGCTCGCTGGCGCTCATCAACTCCTCCATCGTCGCCCAGCGGCGGCGCAGGATCGCCTTCTGGAAGTTGTTGAGGTGCTTCGTCTTCTGCTCGAACCAGCGGTCGATCGCGGTCTGCGAGCTGAGCCGTTCGGGTACGTCGCGCGCCTCGTATTTCAGGTCGAGCACCACCTTGTCGGCGACCGCCTGGTGGAACTTGTAGGTGTCGATGTAGGTGCCGAAGACGTCGCGCGTCATCCGCCTGTCCTTGCGCAGCAGCGGCGTCCCGGTGAAGCCGATGAAGATGGCGCCCGCCAGCCAGCGCTTCATCTGCCTGTTCATGTCGCCGCCCTGGGTGCGGTGGCACTCGTCCACGAAGACGTAGAAGCGCCCATGCACCGGCGGCGCCGGGCCTTTCAGGTCGGCCACGTCGAACTTGTGGATCAGCGCACAGAGCAGGCGGGGGGCGGGCGCGGCGAGCTTGTGGACAAACTCCGCCCGCGAGCTGATGCGCGGTGAGGGTGAGTCGGCGCCGATCACCCCGGCGTTCTTCATCACCTCGACGATCTGTTTGTCCAGCTCGTCGCGGTCGGTGATGACCAGGATGCGGGCCTGCGGGTCGTGTTCGAGCAGCCACTTGGCGATCAGTACCATCAGGATGCTCTTGCCACTGCCCTGGGTGTGCCAGATGACGCCGCCCTCGCGCCGGGCGATGCGCGTCTGCGCCGCCTTGACGCCGAAAAACTGGTGCGGCCGCGGCACCTTCTTCTGCCCGGCGTCGAAGATGATGAAGTCGCGGATCAGGTCGAGCAGCCGCGCCTTGTCGCACAGTTGCGCCAGCGGCCGGTCGAGCAGCGCCCCGGCGGCTGGCGTGGGACCTGCTTCCGCCGGCGCCTCGTCCTTCCATTCGACGAAAAACTGCTCCGGCGTGCCGGTGGTTCCGTAGCGCAGCCCCTGCGAGTCGCTGCCCGCCAGCACGAGCTGCACCGTGCTGAAGAAACCCTTGTTGAAGATCTCTTCCTGATTGGTGATGAGCTGGCGCACGCCGTCGGCGACCTCCACCGAGCTGCGCTTCAGCTCGATCATCGCGATGGCGATGCCGTTGAGGTAGAGCACGATGTCCGGCCGGCGCTGATGTGACGCAAACTCGCCACCCTTGAGCGTCACCTCCTCGGCGAGAGCAAAGTCGTTCTTCCCGGGGTTGGCCCAGTCGATCAGGTGCACGCTCTCGTGCGCCTGCCCCGCCGCGATCTGCACCGGCACACCGTAGCGCAAGAGCTGGTAGGTGCGCAGGTTGGCCTGGTAGAGCGTGATGCCGGTGGCGTCGGCCGCCGTCTCCAGCTTCTGCAACGCGGCGGCCGTGTGGGCGGCGGAATAACCGCGGGCCGCGAGGTTGTCGCGCAGCAGCGCCGTTTCGATGGGGCGGTTGTTCCCGCGCTGGCTCCACTCGCCGAGGTAGCGATAGCCGAGGGAATCGGGCCGCGCCGGGTCGGTGAACAGAGCGATGACGCGGCGCTGCGTGTTGCGTTCGGAGCGGGGTAGTTCAGGCATGGGCAAGTCTCATGGGCGTGTTTTTCGCTTACGCAGAACGGTCAACAAAACGTTTCCCTGCTCGGTCAGGCGATACCTTTGCAAACGGCTGTTCGGTTTTTCGGGAATCGTCCTCTCGATGAGCCCAGCTTCCAGCGCCGGCAACAAATACAAGCGGCGGAAATTGTCATCGCCCTTGAGCAATAGAGCTTCCCTCAACTCGCGACGGCTCATCGGGTGTCGGCAGGCCAACAAGAGTTTGGCGACTTCACCCGTGACTTCACCCGTGACTTCACCCGTGACTTCACCCGTGACTTCACTTGGCGGGTTCAGCAACGCACTCGCTGACTTTTCGCCCAAGGCCGCCGCCAGATGCAGTGGATTGGCCTTGAAGCTCAGCATCAGTCCAGACATACTGGTGTCAAAAATCGGCGCGGGCGCATCGTGGTCCGCGCATTCCCGGCGCATTTTCTCGATGCCGCGCCCCCAGGACTCCACATACCCCGCTCGAAAAAACGCCGACGCCAGCAACGGGTTGAACGGATGCGACGGATGCTTGCCCATCAATTTCTCCAGCGTCCAGCGTTCGGGCAACTGGCCTGTGTTCCAAAACACAATTTGATGCGCATAGACGCTGATCTGAATGGGAATGCCGCTGCTGTAGTCCTTGTGCATCACCGCATTGAGCAAGGCCTCGCGCAAGGCGGGCATGGGGAACAAGAACGTTTCCACCCGCTGCAAGACATCGTAGCTGATATAGGCTTTGAGGTATTTGGCGCGCAGGGTGTCCAGCGTCTCTTCTACCTGCGAAAACAAATCGCCGTGAATTTCGTCCTGGTAGCGCAAATCATCGTCGGTGATGAAGAAACCCAACTTGATAAACGCCCCTGGGACAAAGCGTTCCGGATCCTTGCCAAACAGCAGGGCAGTCGCTCGCTTCAGTTGCTCCCCGTCTTCCAGTTGCAGGCTGGCCAACAGCGCGGCGTCGCCATCGGCCAGCACCTGCTCATCCACTCGTCCGCTCTTCGCGGCCTTGTTCCTGAACCATTGCAGGGCAGAGGGATTGCAGTCGCCCAGCGTCAGGCGCGGAATCGGCACTCCGTCCCAATGCAGCCCCTGCTTGCGCAGCAGGAATCGGCTCAGCGCCGCACCTCTCAATTCCTGTTTGGTGCTGCCGCTGCGGTAGTGGTACTCGCCCTTGTAGCTCACCGGGCTGGGGTAGGGGTCAACGCGAATCTCGACCAGATCCTTGCCGTCTTCGGACACCAGATTCACCGCCACCATGATGCCCAGCACATCGCGCACCTTGTTGGGAATTTCTTCCAGCAGGCGGGCGGCATTGGCAACGCCCACCGGCTGGCTCCGGTCATTGCGCCCGATGACCAGAACGCCCCCCTCGGCGTTGGCAAAACCGCAGATCCAGCGCAGGTAGTCGTCGCGCCAGGACTCTTTCCACTCCAGGTTCTGCTGCTCTCTTTTCAGTGGAGAGTTGAGAGTGGACAGTGGAGAGTTATTTGGCATTTAGTGATTCTCTTGACGTTTTGACGATCGCGACCAGGAGTTTCAGTAGCTCTTGCATGTCGGGGTGAATTGAGTGGTAACTTTCCTGTGTCAAATAGCCCGATTGATGGAGTAGGTCCAGCCAGTAGTCGGTTTCATTCGCCTCTTTGAGGGCAATGCTCATTTTGCTGATGAAATCGGCCTTGCTTTGGGCATGTTCGGCCTCGCGTACCAAGGCCCCGATGGCTGTTCCGCTGCGCAGAACCTGCTTGGACAGAACAAACTCCCGTTTTTCCTCCTGGAGATACTTCGCCAACTTCACCACCCGCAATGCGAAGGCGAACGATTTTGTCCACAAAGGGCCTTTGTTCAGTTGAGAGTGGACAGTTGAAAGTTGAGAGTTGCTCTCAATCACTCTCCACTCTCCACTTTCAACTCTCCACTAATTAACCGGATACGTCCGGTTAATAACTCCTGCATCATCGCCTGCTTTAGGGCGCGGGTCTTGTCGCGGCGGGCTTCGAGGGCGGAAAGTTCGGCGTCCATGTCGGAGAGGACGGTGGCGATGGCGTCTTGTTCGCCAATAGACGGAATTGGGACAGACAAGTCCCTCAGAATCTTCGTATTGAGAGATGCCATCGTTTGCCCCACTGCAACCGCAAGCACGGAATTCTTGAACGATTCTGTGTGGAACTGAAGACTCAAGTACGGAGCGAACACGCGCTTCTTGTCGGGTCGAACTCGCAGTAGTCGCCCGGAAAACAACCAGCCTTCTTCCTCTTCTCGGATGAGTGCATTGCGATCAATTGATCCAACCCGGCTGAATACAATATCCCCAGCTTCAAGGGCGTAGGAGCATAGCCGCTTGCAGTCTTGGTCAGACACCAAAGGCAAGTTTTGGCGCGTGACACCGAACTCGCCAAGATGCTCAACCGTAATAATTGGCGTACCGTCTTGAACGTAGTCACTTTCATGCAGCGTAGAGCCGAACGGCCCCGTCCTTACGCTTGCTATTTCACGAATTTGCAGAATCTCCCACTCCCCGCTAAACCCTGGCAGGCGGGTTTGGCCGGTGAGGAGTTGCTGCATGGCGGCCTGTTTGAGGTCGCGCTTCTTGGCGATGAGCCGCTCCAGCCCGCCCAGCAGCGCATCCACATCACTCAACGCCGCCGCGATGGCGCGTTGTTCCGGCAGGGGTGGAATAGGAAGCCGTATGTCTGAAATTGGCCCAAGGTTAATCTTCTTTGGCGTCGCGGAGGGAAGGGAGTGCAGATCAACCTCAGCCTTGAACGCCTGCGAATTCGAGTATTGTGTGACGAACGCAGCGTCTGCTCCGTGAAGCTTAAGCAGCGCCAAGCTCACGTAGAAACTCGCGTTAACGTCCCAGTCCACTAGCCGGCAATCGCCGATAGAGCCGATACGAGTCATCAGGATGTCGCCCCGTTCGATCTTATAGGACCGAGTGAGAAACCTATGCTCTTCATCCGAGATGAATTTCGTTCTAGTGAAATCACCGCACGTAACATGCTCCACACTATAGAAGGGTATGCCATCAGGAACATATCTCGGGGTTTGATGTGTTCCGTCACGGACTGTCGCCAAATCGCCAAGGCGTTTCACCTCCCATGCATCAGGAATCACGCCTACTTCCGTCCGCTTGTATCCGGGCCTCACTTCCATGAAGCCCCCATCTGCTTGAGGTGTTCCTCCACCCGCGCGGCCAGCCTCGCCACCTCCTCGGTAAGCTCAGGCAACGGCGTCGCGTAGCGTTCTGCCAGTTCACGAATACGTCCGGTGAGCGTCTGCGAGACGCGATCGAGTTCGCCCTGCACGCTGGCCGAGAGCCGCGCCATCCACTTGTCGTCCACCACCAGCGTCTTGATCTCGGCCTCGCTGAGCGTGGGGTATTTCGCGTAGGCGAGTCGGTCGAGGGCGGTTTCGCATTCCCTGACTTTCTTTTTCAGGGCGGCGATCGACTCGTTGATGGCCAGCCACTGCCTGAGCACCCACAGTTCTTCGGCGGCGTCCGGGTCCTGGGCGACTTCGCGGATGCGCTCTTTCACCGCTGCGGTGCTGATGCTGTCGAAGCCCGAAAACGCGGCATCTTCGCCACCGTGCTCCTCTTCCAGCTCGCCAAGGCTGGCGATGGCGGCTTCCAGTTCGGCCTCTTTCGCCTCGATGGCGGCCTGCTCGCTGGCGAAGTAGCGGGCGACGAGGTACGGCTTGGGGATCAGGTCGCAGGCCCAGCCCTTGTCCCTGGTCTTGCCCTTCTTGTCGCTGTCCACAATGCGGCTGGTCCTGGCCACCCAGCCGTCAGCGGCGATCAGGTAGGCGTCGTCCTGCATCGTCTCGGCCCAGTAGTCCATCAGGTGCTGGTAGATGTCGTAGGCGTCGAGCAGCGGGACTTCCTTGAAGCTGGCCAGCAGCGCCTCGGCGATGGTCTCGATCAGCGCCTTGGGGTGGCCGTCCTTATCGAAGCCGCTGAGCTGCGGGGTGACGGCGGCTCGCCAGTCGGCGAAGCGCCGGGTCGCCGACTGGTTAAAGGCGGTGAATTCGGCATGACCGAAGATGGCGGGCTTGACCTCGGGCAGCGGCAGCTTGAGGCGGGCGTAGCCGGGGCGCAGCGATTCAAACAGGGCGGCGCGCACGCCGGGTAGCACCTGCCAGTAGTCACCCAGCGCATCGAGGTCGCGCTCGGGGATGCCGCCGCGCAGGTGGCCGTCGATGTCCTGCAGGTCCTCCGGCTCGCTGCTGTCGATATAGCGCGGCAGGTTGAGGTTGAAGTCGTTCTTCGCGTCGGCGATCTCGTCGAACGGCACCATGCGCGCGTAGCGCGGGGTGTCGGCCTGCCGGGCGAAGGTGTCGACGATGCGGTGGATGTCCTGCTCGCGCAGGCGGTTCTTGTTGCCATCCTTGAGGTAGCCCTTGCTGGCGTCGATCATGAACACCCCCTTGCGCGCCGTGGCATTCTCCTTGTCGAGCACCAGGATGCAGGCGGGGATGCCGGTGCCGAAGAAGAGGTTGGCCGGCAGGCCGATGATGCCCTTGAGGATGCCGGAGCGGACGAGCTGCTGACGGATGACGGCCTCGGCATTGCCGCGAAACAGGACGCCGTGCGGCAGGATGCAGGCGCCTTTGCCGGAATGCTTCAGCGAACGGATGATGTGCAGCAGGTAGGCGTAGTCGCCCTGCCGGGTCGGCGGCTCACCCCAGGCGAAGCGCTGCCAGGGGTCATTCGACGGCGTCAGGCCGGTGCTCCAGGTCTTGTCGGAAAACGGCGGATTGGCAACGACGTAGTCGTAGGTGCGCAGACTCTCGCCGTCCTTGAACTTGGGCGCGGCGAGGGTGTTGCCGGAGAGGATGCTGGCCGTCGGGAAGTCGTGCAGGATCATGTTCATGCGCGCGAGACCGGCGGTGCTCACGTCCTTCTCCTGGCCTTCGAGCGTGATGTGTTTGCCGGCCTGCGCCGCCACTTTCAGCAGCAGCGAGCCCGAGCCGCAGGTGGGGTCGTAGGCGGTGGTGGCGGCGCGGGTGTTCGCGGGCGAAATGCCGATCACCCGGGCGATGACACGACTGACTTCGGACGGGGTGTAGAACTGCCCCTTGCTCTTGCCGCTCTCGGTGGCGAAATGCCGCATCAGGTATTCGTAGGCATCGCCGAGAATGTCGTCGTGCTCGGCACGGTTCTGTGAGAAGTCGAGTTCCGGCTTCTGGAAGATGCCGATCAGGTTGCTCAGGCGATCGACCATGGCCTGACCCTCGCCCAGCTTGTTCGGGTCGTTGAAGTCGGGAAAATCGGTGCGCGCCAGCCGGCTGTTGGCGTCGATCAGCGGCTGGATGATCTGGGTGTTGATCCTGTCGCCGATGTCGCTCTTGCCCTTGAGCGCGATCATGTCCTTGAAGCTGGCGCCTTTGGGGATGTTGACCGGCGGCGCGAAGTCGTCGCTGTCGCCGTACTTGTCGGTGATGTACTTGATGAACAGCATGAACAGGACGTAGTCCTTGTACTGGCTGGCATCCATGCCGCCGCGCAGTTCATCACACGAGGCCCAGAGGGAGGAGTAGAGGTCGGATTTCTTGATGGCCATGAACGGGCTTCTGGGCGTTGTGACGCCAAACGGCAGAAGCCCGCTACTTTACAACAGCGACCTTGGAAGAAAGCCGGGAGATTGCTCCTGGTGGTGAGACGGAGCCTGCGATCCTGCGAAGCCCATGCAGTCGATGCGGCCAAGGTCATCAAGGCTCGGGCCTTCCGGCTGTCGACTCCCGAGGCCCAGCCGTTGCGCCATTCCCGCCCGTGCAGCATTGGCGAAGACATCCTGCCTGGCCGCGAGTCGCTCAGTTGCTGACCGCGCATTTTCCTCACGCAGATCCCGGGACTGTCACGTCGTGGCGACACGCGCTGCGATGCCCGAGGTGCCGTCGTCGCCATGCGGGCGAGCCAGCGCCTGACGGCTGCTGCTGACCTGGATCCCCTGTCCGTGCCACGCCAGAGCGTCGTCGCGGAAGGACCCCACCGTCGACACATCACTCGGATTCCTCATCGGACCGTCGTTTGCTCCTCTTGCCGGCGCTCCGGCAGTGCCGGGCACTCGCGTGCTGCCGCGCCGCCGGCGATCGCAGCGGCCGGCCGTCGGGCGTACCGACCCGCCCGACAGAGCCGCCGGCGAGACCTCGTCGGAACCTCTTCCAGTGGAGCAATAGTAGATACAAAACAGCAGGATGAATGACAAAACAGAGAAACGGCTTGAGCTTGCGTGGAAAAGGCGTCTCTATGGATGTCGCACGGAAACGCGCCGAACCAATCTCGAAACAACTCGAAGAAATGACGCCAAGCATTTGCTCTTATTCCATGGAATTCTGCCCGATGCGGCTGTAAACCCGTCCTGACCGGGTCCCAGCATAAGCGATGTCAATAAAGAACGATGAACCAGCTCCTTCGTCGGTCGGCCCGGCGACGGAAATCCGTCTGCCAATCAGTCAGTTGCTCGCGCGGCGGCGGATCCCGGCGGCGGCGTGCGGCTGCCAGCCGGCGATCAGCGCCCTGCTTTATAAAAAGAATTGCCTTGCGGTGCGCTGGCGCACGAAATAGAGTTGGTTCATCGGTTCCCGCTTCCACCCCGTCGGCTTTGCCAGCCGGCGCCCCCCGGCGCCTGGCGCTGGTGGCTGCGGAAGCGGCGATGGTTGCAGTGCAGTCGGTGCCCGCAGTGCTGCGGGCGTAGCGACTGCTTTCCCGGAGGATGCTGATGGCAAACGTGTTCGCAGTGCACGCGGTCGGCAGTTCGATCGTGACCTTCCTGCGCAACACCTATCCGACCGAGATCGGCGGCCGTACCCTGCCCGAATGCGATTTCGAGCTGGTGAGCGGCGGCCAGATGGCCAGCGACAGCGAGGAGCGCAACCGCATCACCCTCTTTCTCTATCGCCTGACGGTCAACGAACACTCGCGGCAGAGCGCCCACCTGCGCGGCTCCGCCAACGGCGTCGGGCCGCTCGGGCTCGACCTGCACTACCTGATGAGCAGTTGGGGAATGGCGGCGCAGGATGAGCAGGTGGCGCTGACCTGGGCGCTGCGCCAGCTGCACGAGTACCCGGTGCTCGACGCCTCGTCGCTGACTCCCGATGCCGGCTGGGCGAGCGACGAGGTGATCCAGATCATTCCGGCCGAGCTGGCGACCGAGGACGTGATGCGCATCTGGGATGCGCTGACGCCTTCGTACCGGCTGTCGGTCTCCTACGTCGCGCGACTCGTCCGCATCGATCCCGACAGCGACGCAGCGCAGTTCCGCCCGGTGGTCAGCGGGCGCTTCGCCTACGGCAGCGGGGCGGCGTGAGCAACCAGGCGCTGCACGAACTCGAACGTGTCGAATGGCGCGTCCTCGGCGCGCTGCGGCCGGTCGACGGCACCACCGGCATGGTCCTCCGCGGCCCGATCGAGGTCTCCGCCAGCGGTGCGCGAATCGTCCGCAACCGCAGCGGCCTCTACGTCATCCACGAATGGACGCGGCTGGCCAGCCATGCTGCCGCCTTCGATTCGCCACCGGCGCTGCCGGCGCCCGGCAGCGAGCGGCTCGAGCTCACCCTGCGCGACCCGAGCGGACGCTATCTGGCGCGGCTGGCGTCAATCGATCTGCCGCGCGATCCGCTGCTGCCAGGCGCGGCCTCGCTCTTCGCCGCCGTCGATGTGCCGCTCTACCCGAGCGCGATCGCCGCGCTCGGCACCAACTGGACGGCGGTGCGCGCCAGCGTCAGCGACAACGCCGACGGTGCCGCGCTCGGCGGTGCGCTGCTGCGCGTCGTCGCCGGCGGCACGGTGCTGGCACGCGGCATGACCGACTGGCGCGGCGAGGCGCTGGTGCCGGTGGTCGGCGTGCCGGTCACCACCTGGTCGGAGGACGAGAACGCGGTGGTGGTGAGCAGTATCGCTGCCACCGTCGAGGTCCATTTCGATCCGGCAGTGGGTAGCCGCACGGCGGCCGCCGAGGTGCGTGCCGGCCGCCAGACGGCGGTCCGGCGTCTCGTCGATCCGGCCGCACTGGAAGCACGTCGCGCGTCATTGCCGACGACGCAGCAGAATGTCAGCCTCGCTGCGCGAGGCGCCCTGAATCTCAACCTGGGGCTCGATCTGCCATAGGCAGCGGGTCCGTAATCCGGGCAACCCATCGCCCGGCATGCTCGATCGAAGGAGACCTGCCATGCCCGAGTACCTAGCTCCCGGCGTCTATGTC
>ERZ761609.2409-NODE-2409-length-13889-cov-7.530794_pt1 | contig 13889 bp, 9 predicted proteins | sample MGYA00511163_ERZ761609 | MGnify/ENA primary metagenome ERZ761609 (study PRJEB28899, sample SAMN02445070) | bioreactor sludge metagenome | biome: EBPR sludge | place: Australia: Brisbane, Thorneside Wastewater Treatment Plant | collected 2011-12-16 ... | reverse complement strand
CCGCCAGTCCAATCTGCTCGTGAGTGAAACCAGCGGCCACGAGCGCACTCACTGCCGCGTCGAGTTCGCCGAGCGAACGAAAGGCGGCGATCGAAAATCTCGTCTTCTGGCCCCACTCAACCATTTCCGGCGTCCTTAAATGCGCACCGGCGAGCCTGCTTTATCAAACCCCGTCGCCCAGGGAGACGACAGACGGGTGTGGATACGACACGCTCGCCGGTGATGGGGCAGATGGACTCGAAAGAGGGGAGAGAGAGCCAGCCGCCCATTCCAGAAACTCACGCGTTCCACTTGCCGCTGGCGGTTCCGCCGGCAAGGTCCGCCAGCTTGCGAGGATCGCGGATCGTGACGAGAACGCATTGTTCGAGGTCAATCACGCCGTCGTGCCGGAATTTCGTGAAGGTCCTGCTGACCGTCTCGATCGTGAGGCCCAGAAAATCCGCTATATCCGACCGCGTCATCGGCAGGACGAGTTCGTTGGGCGACGTCCCGCGCCGGGCGTTGCGCCGCGACAGCGCCAACAGGAACGAGGCGACCTTCTCTGTCGCAGTCCGATGGCCAACCGTAACCACCAGCTCCCGCGCCGCGACCAGTTCCTGCGACATGGCCGAATAGAGCGCCATGCAGAAGGCTCCATTATCGTGCGCCTTCTCACGGAGGTCGCCGAGCGTAAAGCAGCGAACGCGTGTCCGCTCGGTCGCCTGCGCGTTCGTTCCGTGTGCCTCGATGGCACCGAGACCGACGATGTCGCCCGGATAGGCGAAATCCATGACCTGACGCCGGCCATCGGGCAGGACGCGATAGATGCAGAGGTGTCCTGCCTCGACGATGTAGACGTGGCTTGCCGGATCGCCTTCCCGGAAGACGTGGTCCTTTGCGTTGACCACGCGAACCGCGCCGCCGTCGAGACCCTCGAACGGCCGCTTGACCAGACCGTCCGACGCCGTGTGCGGCGTGTGGCGCGTCGGGGTTTCCTGCCGTTCCGGGGCATAAGCGATCGCTAGCATCTCGGTCTCCTCGCGCTCAGCAAATCTGACTCAAATCTGATGCGCTTAGATGACCCCCCCGCTGCTACGGCATGACGACAGGGCTGTAAGTTCGTGTAACAATGTGTAACAAGCGGGCTGGTAGCAGACCCTTGCCGCCGCCCCGGTACTGCAGTCGAAACGGAACCTGAATGCCGTCACAGAACCATCCGTTGACCATCCTTGTCATTGACGACGAACAACCCGTCCGTACGCTGCTGAGGGAGTGTTTCGACCTCGAGGGCTTCCGCGTGCTCGAAGCGGACAGCTCCGTATCCGCTCTGGACCAGCTTTCACGCGAACCCGTGGATCTCGTCACCCTCGACCTCAAACTGGGCGGGGAAAGTGGTCTCGAACTCGCCGCCGAAATGCGCGCGCGCCGGAACGTTCCCATCGTGATGATCACCGGCAAAGGCGACACTATCGACCGCATTGTCGGCCTCGAACTGGGAGCCGACGACTACATCACCAAGCCCTTCCATGTCCGCGAGGTCCTCGCTCGCGTCCGGGCGGTCCTGCGGCGATACGACGCCGGCCATGCCCCGGATACCGCCCAGCCGCCCGCCCAGGCCCAGCAGAACCAGGCCGAGCGCTACGCTTTCGCCGGGCTCGTCCTCGATTGCAGCGCGCGCGAACTCGCGACCGACACCAATGAACGCCGCGACCTGACGACGGCGGAATTCAACATGCTTGAGATGTTTGTCCGCCGCCCGTCACGTGTCCTCTCGCGCGACAACATCATGGACATCCTCAAGGGCCACGACTGGTCCCCATACGACCGGTCGATCGACGCCCTCGTCGTCAGGCTGCGCAGAAAGATCGAGCCCGACCCCGATATGCCGCGCCTGATCAAGACAGTGCGGGGCGTCGGCTACGTCTTCACCCCCGACGTCAGGAAGGTCTGACTTCACCGGCTGATGCAGCCGCGATGGCCCGCCTGAGCGCGTCGGCGAGGTCGAGTCGCGTGAACGGCTTCCGCAGCAGTTCGACCCGCAACGCTCGGCGATCCTCGCCACGCAGGATCTCGTCCGGATAGCCCGACGCCAGCACGACCGCGATCGCCGGCCGGTTCTGCGCCACCCAGCGCGCCACGTCGAACCCGCTGAGCCCCTGCCCCATCACCACGTCGCTGAACACCGCTGCGAATTCCGCTCCACCCCGCATGATGTCGACCGCCACCTGGCCACTGTCCGCCTCGACGACCGTGTAGCCCAACGCTTCGAGTTGCCCGCGGCTCGTTGCCCGGACCTCCGGACTGTCCTCGACCAGCAGCACCCGCTCGCCGGGCCGCGCCGGCTCCAGCTCGACCGCAGTCTCCGTCACAGGGGCCGTCGTCTCGACCCCGATCCTCGGCAGATAGAGATTGACCGTCGTACCCCGCCCGACCTCGCTGTATATCGTGACCGCCCCACCGCTGTCCTTGGCGAGACCGTAGATGGAACTGAGCCCGAGCCCGGTACCGCGCCCCGCCTCTTTCGTCGAAAAGAAGGGTTCGAAAGCTCTCTGCTTGACCTCGTCCGTCATCCCCGTGCCGGTATCTGCGACCGACAGACGGACATAGTCGCCGAGGGCCAGACGCGTCTCGCCTTCCCCCGCCCCTTGAGAGGCGTCGTCGATGGTAACATTGGCAGTCTCGATCAGCAGCTGCCCGCCCTTCGGCATCGCATCGCGGGCATTGATCACGAGGTTCAGGATCGCGTTCTCGACTTCGCTCGGATCGGCAAGGATGGTCCAGACTTCGCGCTCGAGGCTGGTCGTCAGTGTGATGCGCTCGCCGAGCGTACGCCCGAGCAGTTCCGCCAGTCCGATCACCTGCTCGTTGAGGTTGATCTCGGCCGGAGCGAGCGTCCGCCGCCTCGCGAACAGCAGCAGGCGCGAGGTGAGCCGCGCCCCCATTTCCGCCGCGTCCTGCGCACGCCCCAGCAGCGTTCGCTCCTTTTCCCCTTCGAGCCGCATCTCGAGCAGTTCGAGATTGCCGGTGATCACCGTGAGCAGGTTGTTGAAATCGTGGGCGACGCCGCCGGTGAGCTGCCCGAACGCCTCCATCCTCTGCGTGCGCACGAGCTGCGCCTGCGATTCCTCGCGCCGCCGCATCTCCTCGCGCAGTTCCGCCGTGCGCGCCTCGATTTCCACCTCGAGTGCGTCCTGTGCCCGCTTCTGGTCCGTGACGTCTCGCAGGACAACGGTGTAGACGCGCTCGCCCCCGGCCTCGAGCTTGGAAATTGAGGCTTCCGCAAAGAACTCCTCCCCCGATTTCCTGAGCGCGACGATCTCCGTCCGCTCAGCCATCCGCCGTGCGACCACCGTCCCTCGCCCGAAAGTCTCCACCATGACCTCGTGCGAACCTCGAAACCGCTGCGGCATGAGTATCGTCAGCGGTTGCCCGACCACCTCCGCCTCGCTGTAGCCGAATACAACCTCCGCGCCATGGTTGAAGGCGACGATGCGCTGCTCCGCATTCATCGATATGATCGCGTCGACGGACACCGCGACGATACCCTGGAACCTGGCGGCGCTTTCCTCAAGCGCGCGCGCGGCTCGCCGGCCCTCCGACACGTCACGCATGACACCGACCACCCGCACCACACGGTCGTTTTCCACGACCGGCTTGCCGGAGATATGGACCCACCTCTCCGCGCTGCCCGTTGACCGGATCAGCCTGACCGACACATCGAGACCATCCCCGCTCGCGCTGCCGAGTGCTCGTGCCCAGGCGGCCTGAAGCATCGACCGGTCCGCCGGATCGACGACATCTATCAGCTTTCCGAGCGTGGCCCCGTGCGGCGGCAATCCCGTCAACTCCCGCACACGGCCATCGGTATCGAAACGTCCCGTCACCGTGTCGCACGCCCAGGCGCCGAGCTGCATCAGCGACGCGCCGAGACCGTGTTGTGTCTCGACATCGACGATCTGCAACCGCACCACGCCGCGATAGACGAGATAGCTTGCAGCCACTGCCAGAGCCTGCCCGACGAGAAGATCGAAGTCGGACCGCATTTCGAACGCCACCCCGACCGCCGCCGCAATGGCCCACAGTCCGGCAGCGGCAGCCAGCGGAACAGCGTCATGTGACACCGCATCGAGATCGACGGATTGCTCGTCGGTGGCCTGAGACAGCAACCGCCACGCCGCAACCGACCCCACGACGATGGCGGCTATGCCGGCCATTGTACCCGTCCAGGTAAGGGTCCCGTCTTCGAGGGCAAACAGGCTCGGCACCGCCGGCACGGCGATGCCTGCGAAAGCGACGACACCAAAGATCGCCCCGATCGCGACGTCGATCCTGGCCTTTTCCGTCTTGAGGATCGTCCGCGACGAGGTCCCGAGCGTCAGCGCGAGAAAGCCGATTGCGCCCGCGAGCCGGGCCACGACCCAGAAATAGCTCGCAGTTTCGAATGTCGATCCTGCATGCGAAGACGTGATACGCAGCCCATAGGCAAGATGCAGAGTTTCGAGCACCGCCACCCCGAGCGCGACCGCCCCCAGGATGGTGAGTGTGCGTCGCGCCGGCCGCATCGGCCGTTCGCGCGAAATTGCGAAAACGAAGCACGCAAATACCACCGTCGCGACGCCGGTGGCGAGAAGTGCGAGATCGACAATGAGCGCCCCGCGCCCGGCGCCTGTATCGAGCATCGGAAACGCACGACCGGCGGCGAGCGCCACGAGACAGCCGACGGCGACACCGATCGCGGCGAGCAGCGGCCGCATGACCCTTGCCCGTGCCAGATCGTCGACGATCCGCACACCTTTGTATTCGTCTCCCACTACGCCTCGTCCGTCATTGCTCAGGATGCATCGTGATCAAGCCTTACCACAATGACCGGACGATCTCATCGGTTTGCGAGGTACCCCCTCGGGGTCAGCAAAATGCCGGCCGGGACAGTCCCGACCGGCGTCTACAGGTGAGCCGTCAGCCCCTCAACGGCAGACCAGCACCGGGATGTGGGAATGGGTCACGACCTTGTTCGCCTGCGAGCCGAGCAGAAGACGCGACATGCCGCGCCGCCCGTGTGACGCCATGACGATCAGATCGCACCCGCGCTGCTTTGCAACCTCCACGATCGCATCGGCCGGGAACGCGTCCTTGGCATGAAGGGCCTCGCACGCCACCCCCATGGCCTTCGCCTTCGCCTCCGGTGCACTCAAAGTGGCCTTGGCGTGCTCCGCCGAAGCCTTCTCGTATTCGTCGGTCGGAAAGGCGATGACCGCCTCGCCGGATACCATCGCCGTCCAAGGCTCGGTTGCGGTCAGCAGCGTTACCTTCGCACCGAGCGCCTTGGCGAGACCGAGACCCTGGTCGATGGCCTTGTTGGCGAGTTCCGATCCGTCCGTCGCAATAAGGATGTTCTTGTACATCGGGGGCACCTCCGGCGTTTCAGTTATCGTCTACCTTCGACCCCGGCCCGCTCCCTCGCCTTGAGCCGTATCAAGCGTACCGGCATCCCCCGACGCCCGTACGCTCCGTCTATCGGACCCGCTACCACGTGCCAGCCTAACCCGCCGCTGGCGATGACCGCGCCATTCGGTTATGCAGCCCTGAAACCCACCCGTCCCAACCGTCGGACAACGGCCCGTCATCATGCTCAAGACCCGCATCATCCCCTGCCTCGACGTCAAGGACGGCCGCGTCGTCAAAGGCGTGAACTTTGTCGATCTCGTCGATGCCGGCGACCCCGTCGAGGCCGCCGCCGCCTACGACGCAGCCGGCGCGGACGAGTTGTGCTTCCTTGACATCACCGCGAGCCACGAGAACCGCGATACCATCTTCGACATCGTCGAACGTACCGCCTCACGCTGCTTCATGCCACTGACCGTGGGCGGCGGCGTGCGCACCACCGACGACATCCGCCGCCTACTCAACGCCGGCGCCGACAAGGTCTCGATCAACACCGCCGCCGTCCACCGCCGCGATTTCGTCCGCGAGGCGGCCGAGAAATTTGGCGCCCAGTGCATCGTCGTCGCCATCGACGCCAAGTCCGTGGGCCATGACCAATGGCAGATCTTCACCCACGGCGGCCGCAAGCCGACCGGCATCGACGTGATCGATTACGCCCGCGAGGTCACGACCCTCGGCGCGGGCGAGCTCCTGCTGACCTCCATGGATCGCGATGGCACGAAGGCGGGCTTCGACCTCGCCTTGACGCGCGCGGTCGCGGACGCAGTCACGGTACCCGTGATTGCGTCAGGCGGCGTCGGCACTCTCGATCACCTCGTCGACGGCGTCACGAAGGGTCACGCCTCCGCCGTGCTCGCCGCCTCCATCTTCCATTTCGGCACCTTTACGATTGCTGAAGCCAAGGCCCACATGGCGCACGCTGGCATCCACGTCCGCACCGCGTGACCGTCACCAAACCACCGAAGTCACGATCGCCTGTGCAGCGGACATGATTCGGCGTCCTGGCATTCGTTCGGACAGCAGCAGGCTGGTCACCGCGCATCACCAGACACAGAATGAACACGTTTTTCCGCATTGCCGCAAATGGCGGCAGACCTTGCCCGATCCACGGCCAAAAAACACGTCCCACCACTTGCGGAGACGACGGATGCCCCCATTTCATTAATAAAGCAGCGCACGTTCATCCGTCGGGCGCTGGACCGAAAATGATTGCGGGCAACAACCTCACGGTCAATTGAACGCGGCTATCGCGCAACGCCGTGGCCGAAACATCTCGCAAACTTATGCTCGCCCCATTTTTCTGGTGTAGAATAGATCTCGGATGGTGACTGAACAGGCGGTGATAACCATGCCGATGACGCAGGACAACATCTTCGACCTCTACGCCAAGTCGTACGAGAGTCTGAAGCAGACGCGGATGTCGCTCAAGGACTACCTTGAGAATTGCAAGTCCGACCCGGCCTATTACGCCGGTGCCGCCGAGCGCATGATCGCGGCGATCGGCGAACCCGAACTGGTCGATACGGCCAAGGACAATCGCCTGAGCCGCATCTACATGAACCGGACGATCAAGGTCTATCCGGCCTTCCGCGACTTCTACGGCCTCGAGGAAACCATCGAGCGCATCGTCGGCTATTTCCGCCACGCCGCCCAGGGCCTCGAAGAGCGCAAGCAGATCCTCTACCTCCTGGGTCCTGTCGGTGGCGGCAAGTCCTCGCTCGCCGAGCGCCTCAAGGAACTCATGGAGAAGCGGCCGATCTACGTACTCGCCACCAACGACGAGGTGAGCCCGGTCTTTGAAAGCCCGCTTGGCCTGTTCGACCCGACCACCATGGGCCCGATGCTCGAAGAGCGGTACGGCATCCCGCGCCGCATGCTGACGGGCCTCATGAGCCCATGGGCCGTCAAGCGGCTCGACGAATTCGGCGGTGATATTTCGAAATTCTCGGTCGTCCAGCTCTACCCCTCGAAGCTGCGCCAGATCTGCGTCGCCAAGACCGAACCCGGCGACGAGAACAACCAGGACATCTCTGCCCTCGTCGGCAAGGTCGACATCCGCAAGCTCGAACACTTCGGCCAGAACGACGCCGACGCCTACTCGTATTCCGGCGGCCTCAATCGCACGACGCAGGGCCTTCTCGAATTCGTCGAGATGTTCAAGGCCCCCCTCAAGATGCTGCATCCGCTGCTGACCGCGACGCAGGACCGATCCTACGTCGGCACCGAGAATGTCGGCTCGATGCCTTATCAGGGCATCATCATCGCCCACTCGAACGAGAGCGAGTGGCAGTCGTTCCGTTCCAACAAGAACAACGAGGCCTTTCTCGACCGTATCTGCGTCATCACGGTGCCCTATTGCCTGCGCGTCTCCGAGGAGAAGAAGATCTACGAGAAACTGCTGCAGGCGTCCGACCTCAAGAACGCGCCGTGCGCACCGGGCACGCTCGAAATGCTGGCGCGCTTCTCCGTTCTCACGCGCCTCAAGGAGCACGAGAACTCCCAGCTCTTCTCGAAGATGCGCGTCTATGACGGTGAAAGCCTGAAGGACACTGACCCCAACGCCAAGACCATGCAGGAGTACCGCGACGCCGCCGGCGTGACCGAGGGTATGGACGGCGCATCCACGCGCTTCGCCTACAAGATCCTGTCGGAAACCTTCAACTTCGACAACACCGAGGTTGCCGCCGATCCCGTCCATCTCATGTACGTGATCGAACAGGCCGTCCGCCGCGAACAGATGAGCGAGGAGACCGAGAGCCGCTATATCGAGTTCCTCAAGGAGGAACTCGCGCCGAAGTACGCTGAATTCATCGGCAACGAGATCCAGAAGGCGTATCTCGAAAGCTACTCCGATTTCGGCCAGAACCTGTTCGACCGCTACGTCGCCTATGCAGACGCCTGGATCGAAGATCACGACTTCAAGGATCCCGACACCGGCCAGATCATGTCGCGCGCCATGCTCGAGCAGGAACTGTCGAAGATCGAAAAGCCGGCCGGCATAGCGAACCCCAAGGACTTCCGCTTCGAAGTCGTGAAGTTCGCGCTCCGCGCCCGCGCCAAGAACGGTGGCAAGAACCCGTCGTGGACCTCCTACGAGAAGATCCGCGACGTCATCGAGCGCCGCATGTTCTCCCAGGTCGAAGACCTTCTTCCGGTCATCTCGTTCGGCAAGAAGCAGGACAACGAGACCGAAAAGAAGCACGACGAATTCGTCAACCGCATGGTTGATCGCGGCTACACCCCGCGTCAGGTCCGCCGCCTCGTCGAGTGGTACATGCGCGTGAAGAAGTCGAGCTGAAACGAGCGAAGAGCGATGTAGCGAAGTTGCGACGTCCATCGCGAAGCCACTACTCGCTGTTCGCTACTCACTATTCGCTGGCCAAATGCAGATCGTCGATCGCCGCCTCAATCCGAAATCGAAATCGCTGGGCAACCGCCAGCGCTTCCTCCGCCGTGCGAAGGCCGAGATCCGCGAGGCCGTCAAAGAGGCGATCAAGAACCGCCGCGTCTCGGAAGTGGATGGCTCCGAGCGCGTGAAGATCAAGTCGAAGAACCTGCGCGAGCCATCGTTCTCCCACGGCCGCGGCTCGGGAATCCGCGACATGGTCCTTCCCGGCAACGAGGAATACCACGCCGGCGACCGCATCGACAAACCGCAGGGCGGCGGAGGCGGTGGTCGCGGACGCGAAGGCAGCCCCGATGGCGACGGCCAGGACGAATTCTCGTTCTCGCTTTCGCGCGAGGAATTCCTCGACCTCTTTTTCGACGACCTTGCCCTGCCGAACATGGTCAAGGTCAAACTCAAGGACATCAAGTCACCGAAGCCCGCCCGCGCCGGCTTCACCTCCGACGGCTCGCCCGCTCGCCTCAACCACGTGCGCACCATGCGCAACAGCCTCGGCCGTCGCATCGCCTTGCGCCGCCCGTCCGAAGCTGAAATCGAAAAACTCGAGCAGCAACTTGCCGCCGCCGAGGCCGATACGCCGCGCGACGAACAGCTGATTGCGAAGTTGCGCAGCGAGATCGAACACAAGCGCCGGCTCCGCAAGACCATCGCCTACATCGACCCGATCGATCTGCGCTTCAACCGTTTCGAGCGCGTCCCCAAGCCGACGACCCAGGCCGTCATGTTCTGCCTGATGGACGTCTCCGCCTCCATGACCGAGAACCTCAAGGATCTCGCCAAGCGCTTTTTCATGCTGCTGCACGTGTTCCTGACGCGGCACTATCGCGAGGTCCACATAGTCTTCATCCGGCACACCTCCCAGGCCGCCGTCGTTGACGAGGAAACCTTCTTCCGTGGCACCGACACCGGCGGCACCGTCATTTCCTCGGCTCTCGAGGAGATGATGAAAGTCGTCCGCGCCCGCTATTCGCCTGCCGACTGGAACATCTACGCCGCCCAGGCCTCCGACGGCGACAACTTCCACGACGACATGCCACGCTGCCTCGAACTGCTCGAACGCGAGATCCTGCCCGTCTGTCAATATTTCGCCTATATCGAGACTGCCCACGGCGAGCGCTATTCCGACACCATGGAAACCTCCGTCTGGTCCGGTTATACCGAAATCGCCGACGGTCATCCGAATTTCGCGATGAAGCGCGTCTCTTCGCCCGATGAGATTTTCCCTGTCTTCCGCGATCTCTTCTCCCGCACTGGCGTCGCCGCCTGACATCCGAGGTAACCGGCAATGCCATCCGATCATCCCACCAACCCAGGCATAGAGCTCCCGCCCCGGCGCGGCGCCGCCCTGAAGCCGCTGTTCGATGGCGCCGAATGGGACTTCAAGCTCGTCAACGACGTCTACGACGTTATGCACGGCATCGCCATCGGCGAGATGGGCCTCGACATCTACCCCAACCAGATCGAGGTCATCACCGCCGAGCAGATGCTCGACGCGTATTCGTCCATCGGCATGCCGCTGATGTACCGGCACTGGTCGTTCGGCAAACGCTTCGCCTATGACGAAGCCATGTATCGGAAGGGCCTGAGATCACTCGCCTTCGAGATCGTCATCAATTCCAATCCCTGCATCAACTACATCATGGAAGAGAACACCATGACGATGCAGGCGCTCGTCATCGCGCACGCCGCCTTCGGCCACAATCATTTCTTCAAGAACAACTATCAGTTCCGCCAGTGGACTCAGGCCGACCACATCATCGACTACCTTGCCTTCGCCAAGGCCTTCGTCGCCGAGTGTGAAGAGAAATACGGCCAGGATGCCGTCGAAAGTGTTTTGGACGCAGCCCACGCATTGATGAACCAGGGCGTCTCCCGTCAGCTGACCGTCCGCCAGCGCAATCCACTCCGCCGCGAAATCGAGCGCGAGCGTACCCGCCGGGAGCATGTCGAACGCACCCAGACCGTGCTCGACCGTACCCTTCCGGAAATCAACCGCGGCGAACCCACTGAAAAGACCGCCGCGACCGGCGAGCAGCGCCGCCTCGGTCTTCCCGAGGAGAACATTCTCTATTTCCTCGAGAAGCACGCGCCCAAGCTGGCTGACTGGCAGCGCGAATTACTCCGCATCGTCCGCAACCTCGCCCAGTACTTCTACCCGCAGCGCCAGACCAAGATGATGAACGAGGGCTGCGCCACCTTCACCCATTATGAGATCCTCAATCGCCTCTACGAGCGCGGCCAGCTGACCGAAGGTTCGATGCTTGAGTTTCTCCACTCGCACTCCTCCGTCGTCTTCCAGCCCGCCTTCAACGACCGGCGCTACTCCGGCATGAACCCGTATGCCCTGGGCTTCGCCATGATGCGCGACATCCAGCGCATCTGCACCGAGCCCACCAGCGAGGATCGCGACTGGTTCCCCGATTTCGCCGGCAACGGCGATCCCATGGGCACGCTGCGCGACGCCTGGGCCAACTTTCGCGACGAGAGCTTCGTGTTGCAGTACCTCTCCCCAAAGGTCATGCGCGACTTCCGCCTCTTCGCACTGCGCGACGACCACAAGGACAGCGCCGTTGTCGTCCGCGCCATCCACAACGAGCGCGGCTACCGCGAAGTGCGCCGCCAGCTCGCATCGACCTACGACGTCGCAGCCCACGACCCCGACCTGCAGGTCACCGACGCCGACCTCTCTGGCAGCAGGCGCCTCGTCATCACCCACACCGTCCGCAACGGCGTGACGCTCGACAAGACCGAATGCGAGCGCACGCTCCAGCACCTCGCCCGCCTCTGGGGCTACCGCGTCCGCCTCATCGAGATCGAAGAGGGCGCGACCAAGGTCCTTCGCGAACACGAAGTTTTGCCCATGCCGTAAACGGGCAGCCTCACCCCCGCGGGCCGGCGAAGATGACGAGGGCGCCGAGGATCGAGAGCGCTGCACCGAACGCATCCCACCTGTCCGGAGCCTGCCCCTCCACCACCCAAAGCCAGACGAGCGCAGCGGCGATGTAAATTCCCCCGTAGACGGCGAAACTCCGGCCTGCGGCCGCGACCGGCGTCAGTGTCAGAAGCCACGCGAAGATCCCGAGCGCCATCAGACCTGCCACCGGCAGCCACGCTCCCCCTCCCGCCCTGAGCCAGACCCAGAAGGCGAAGCAGCCCGCGATCTCCGCCACTGCCGCTGATACGTAAATCGCAAGTGTTCTCATAGCCTTCCATACCCCGCCGCCCGACCAACACCACGCTATGAAACCGCCGCGCGCGATGCTATCACCCGGCCAAATCAGCGCCGTATCCCCGGCCTCACCCTTCAGGGCTACGCAAGCCCTTGGAATCACTCATGACCGACACGTCCCTGATCCGCAACTTCTCGATCATCGCCCACATCGACCACGGCAAGTCGACCCTGTCGGACCGCCTGATCCAGCTATGCGGCAACGTCGCCGCGCGCGACATGCAGGAGCAGATCCTCGACAGCATGGACATCGAGAAGGAGCGCGGCATCACCATCAAGGCCCAGACCGTGCGCCTCGACTACAAGTACAAGGACGGCAAGACTTATCAGCTCAATCTGATGGACACCCCCGGCCACGTCGACTTCGCTTACGAAGTCTCCCGCTCACTCGCCGCCTGCGAGGGCGCGATCCTCGTCGTCGATGCCTCCCAGGGCGTCGAGGCCCAGACCCTCGCCAACGTCTACACCGCCCTCGACGCAAACCTCGAAATCCTGCCTGTCCTCAACAAGGTCGACCTGCCAGCCGCCGATGCCGACCGTGTCAAGCAGCAGATCGAAGACGTCATCGGCCTCGACGCGTCACACGCCGTCGGCGTTTCGGCGAAAACCGGCCTCAACGTGCCCGCCGTCCTCGAAGCCATCGTCGAGCGTCTGCCGCCGCCGAAGGGCGATCGCAAAAAACCGCTGAAGGCGCTGCTCATCGACAGCTTCTACGACCCCTATCTCGGCGTCACCGTGCTCGTCCGCATCGTCGACGGAGTCCTGAAGCGCGGCTCGCGCATCAAGCTCATGTCCACCGACGCCGCCTATCAGGTCGAGCGCGTCGGCATCTTTCGCCCCAAACAGCAGATGCTCGACGAACTCGGCCCCGGCGAGGTCGGCTTCTTCACCGCCCAGATCAAGCAGGTCGCCGACACCCGCGTCGGCGATACCGTGACCGACGAAAAGGGCGGCGTGACCGAACCGCTCCCCGGCTTCAAGCCCGTGCAGCCTGTCGTCTTCTGCGGCCTCTTCCCCGTCGATGCCGCCGATTTCGAGGACCTGCGCGAGGCCATGGCCAAACTGCGTCTCAACGACGCCAGCTTCTCCTACGAGATGGAAACGTCTGCAGCCCTCGGCTTCGGCTTCCGCTGCGGCTTCCTCGGCCTGCTGCACCTCGAAATCATCACCGAGCGCCTCGAGCGCGAGTTCGACATGAACCTGATCACCACGGCCCCGTCGGTGATCTACAAGGTGCACATGACGGACGGCACCGTCATCGACATGCACAACCCCGCCGACATGCCCGATCAGGTCAAGATCGACCACATGGAGGAGCCGTGGATCTCCGCCACGATCCTCGTGCCCGACGAGTATCTCGGCGCCGTCCTGAAACTCTGCCAGGACCGTCGTGGCCGCCAGAAGCAGCTCACCTACGCCGGCAGCCGCGCCATGGTGGTCTACGAACTCCCGCTCAACGAAGTCGTGTTCGACTTCTACGACCGCCTGAAATCCGTCTCGCGCGGGTATGCCTCGTTCGACTACCACCAGATCGGCTACGAGGAGAACGACCTCGTCAAGCTCTCGATCCTCGTCAACTCAGAGCCGGTCGATGCGCTCTCGATCATCGTCCACCGCACCCGCGCCGAGCAGCGCGGCCGCTCCATGTGCGAGAAGCTGAAAGAACTGATCCCGCCGCACCTGTTCCAGATCCCGGTTCAGGCCGCCATCGGAGCGAAGGTGATCGCCCGCGAAACCATCAAGGCATTGCGCAAGGACGTTCTTGCCAAGTGCTACGGCGGCGACGTCTCGCGCAAGCGCAAGCTGCTCGACAAGCAGGAGGCCGGCAAGAAA
>ERZ761609.2408-NODE-2408-length-13896-cov-9.377646_pt1 | contig 13896 bp, 14 predicted proteins | sample MGYA00511163_ERZ761609 | MGnify/ENA primary metagenome ERZ761609 (study PRJEB28899, sample SAMN02445070) | bioreactor sludge metagenome | biome: EBPR sludge | place: Australia: Brisbane, Thorneside Wastewater Treatment Plant | collected 2011-12-16 ... | reverse complement strand
TCACGCCCCAGCCGGACATCTGGCTCCACGGCAGGGCATAGCCCATGAACGCGGTTGCCATCATCAGAAGGAAAATCACTACGCCGACAATCCAGAGAATTTCACGCGGCTTTTTGTACGAACCGTAGTAAAGACCGCGCATGATGTGGATATAAACAGCGATGAAAAAGAACGATGCGCCGTTCATGTGGATGTAGCGCAAAAGCCAGCCGTAGTTGACGTCGCGCATAATGCGCTCGACACTGTTGAACGCCATATCGACGTGCGGCGTGTAGCTCATGGCCAGAACGACGCCGGAGACAATCATGATAATCAGCATGGTGAGCGCCATGCCGCCGAAGCTCCAGAGATAGTTCGCGTTCTTGGGCATCGGGAATACGCCGTATTCCTTGATAAGCATCGTGAAGATGGGCAGACGCTCGTCAATCCACTGGACGACGGGGTTTTGGAATTTTTCTGTCTGTGCGGGACGGGACATGGCGGTGCTTTCTTATCGTAAAGCCGGACTTGCGGCCGGAAGTTTAGCCGATGCGGATGAGCGTATCGGAAACGAATTCATAGGGCGGAACGGCCAGGTTTTTCGGCGCGGGACCTTTGCGGATACGGCCGGATTTATCGTAGTGCGAACCGTGGCAGGGGCAGAACCAGCCGTTGTAGTCGCCTTTGACGTCGGCGGTCTTGCTGCCCATGGGAATGCAGCCAAGGTGCGTGCAAACGCCAACCAGAATAAGCCATTCATCATGGCCGGATTTAACGCGCGACTGGTCGCTTTGCGGGTCGCGCAGTTCCTGCCACGCTTCGGCGCGCACTTCGGCGATTTCCTCTGCGCTGCGGCGGTGAACGAAAACCGGTTTGCCGCGCCATACAACCGTGATGGTCTGGCCGGCCTGAATGCTGGTGACATCGACTTCGGTCGATGCGAGGGCAAGCGTATCCGCCGCCGGGCTCATGCTATCGACAAGCGGCCAGACGGCTGTGCCTGCGGCCACCGCGCCCATGGCGCCTGCGGTCAGGTACAGAAAATCGCGGCGGGTTTCGCCATCGGCGCCGGCTGCGTGTTGTTTCTTGGTCGAGTCCATTGTTATTCTTCCTTTTTTCTGGACTTACATCCTGAGTAAGGTCATGCTGAAAAAACTGTCGGGCAGATATCCTCGGCAGGCCTGCCGGTTGAGGGGAGACATTCGGCGGAGGACAGGCCCGACCCGCTTTCCGCAGATACTACCCTAATCAAAAACCAAAATAAACGACCCCACGTTAAAAAAATACGGATTTATGGATAATATATCCCCGCGCAAAACTTTTATTCCTCAAGTGGATGGCCGCGCGCTCGATGCCATAAAAATCTGCGCCGCCTTATTTATGGTTATTGACCATATCAACAGCACCCTTCTGGACAGCACACGGCCGGAAATGTTTCTGATTGGCCGCGCCACCTTTCCGCTGTTTTGCTATGCGATTGCCGTGGGACTGATGAAAGCGGGGGCAGACAAGGCGCCCGCCTATGGCCTCAAGCGCTACGCGCCGCGGTTGCTGCTTTTCGCCGTCCTGACCGAACCCATTGCACAGTTCAGCCGCGACATCGGCCCCACGGCCAACGTGCTGTTTACCCTCGCCCTCGGCGCGGCGGTGGCGGGGCTGACATATAAAATGCGTGACTGGCAAATTGCCGCCCTGAGCGTCCTTGCCATCGCGCTGATGTATCTGCCGACGCCCATCGAATTTTCGTCTGCCGGCGTCATGCTGCCTGCCGCGTTTTTGCTGGCCATGCGCGGGCATAAACTGGGGATGCCCTGTCTTTTGGCTTTGCTGGCCGCCATCAACCTAGGCGGCTTCCGCGAATTGCTGGCGGATGAAACCGCGCCCGCCCTTGCCTTCATGCTGCTGGTGGCGCTCGCCTGTATTGTGCCGCCACTGTATCTTATTCGCAATGTCGCCAGCATGCCGCAGGACGGCAGGTATCTGCCCAAATATTTCCTGCATATTTTCTATCCCCTGCACATACTGCTTATCGGGCTTTATGCCAGATTTGTGATGGGGATGAGCTTTAGCCCGTTTTAAAAATGCCCGCGCGCGGAGATTTCGATGATTCTGATAATTTATATCGCCATCTTCGCTATTGTTTTTTTTATGCGCTACCGCGCGCTCAGCGGCGGCAGCCTGACGCTGCAAGTCGATGATAAAGGCCGCAGTTACTACGAAACACGCCAGCCTGTCAGCAAAAAATCCGCCAATTTCAATATCCGCGTCGGCCTGCCCGTAGATACCAGACTGTTTTTCAAGGTCGCGCCGGAAACCGCGATGTCGCGGTTTTTGAAAAGTATCGGCGTTGCCGAAGAATTCGAAACCGGCGATGCGAAAACCGACGCGCTGCTGTTCGTCAGCGACGACCCCGCGCTGTTTCAGGATTTGATGCAGGCGCAAAATGTGCGTACCGCTATCGACACGCTGATGGCGCAGGCACGCAAGGCGCGGCTGCGCGCCTTCGGCCACCGCCTGTGGCTGGAAGTCGATAACGTGCCGGCCGGCTGGATAGAAAGCAACCGCCAGAAAATCCTGACGCATCTTTGGGAAATCAGCGACATTGCCACCAAACGCGCACAAACCACGCTCGATACAGCGCCGTTTTTCAGCTACGCCCAGCGCGCCGCTTTTTTCATGGTGCTGCACGCGACGCTTTTGACCGCGGGCATTATCGGCGCCCTCGCCTATGCGGGCGGCGATGTGAATATGCTGGACATATCCAAATTCATGATGGCGTCGCTGGCACTGGTGCCTCTTACGGCGGGGCTTTGGGTTTTTGCCCTGCTGGCATCGCTGAAACGCAGCATGTGGATGGTCGTGGCGCTGGGTGATTTTATTCTTATCGGACTTGCAGGGCTTGTGCTTTCCGTGCCGCTGCTCACGCAGGAAGCCAACCGCCGCCTGCCGCAAGCACCGCCGAGCGTCCAAAGCCAGCCGCTTTTGCAAAAATCCTGCGAGGTTCACTGCAAAAAGCGCCGCCGTAAACGTTCGACCAGCCGCAGCTATCCGCTCGGCGAAGCGGGATGCATGCCGGGCGCACGCGAGCGAGAAGTGGCGGCGCTGCGCGATACGGATTCGATTTGCGCGTCTTCCGCCAAGCTGCGCTATAAACTTTCCTTCCCGTCATGGAAACAGGACGGCGGCGAGATGTTCACCATGGATGCCGGCCCGCAGCTTTTCGATGCCGGACAGCGCGGGGATTATTACGATTTTGCCGTCCATCCGGGCGCGCTCGGCCATGCGTGGCTGGACGAAGACGAAGTGCGCCGCAGCGCAAACGGCGGCGAATAGCCATGCGGCTTGCGCTTTACCAGCCCGACATTCCGCAGAATACGGGCACGCTGATGCGGCTTTGTGCGTGCATGGGCGTGGCGATGGATATTATCGAGCCTTGCGGGTTTATCCTGTCCGATAAAAATCTGAAGCGTGCGGGCATGGATTATCTGGACAGCCTCGACCTTACCCGCCATGCCGATTTCGGCGCACTGCGGCGTGCACAAGCGGGGCGGCGGATTGTGCTGCTGACCACCAAATCGCAGCAAAGCTTTCTGGATTTCGCCTTCGCACCAGATGACGTTTTGCTGCTCGGCCGCGAAAGCGCGGGTGTGCCGGACGATGTGCATACGGCCTGCGATGCCCGCATCACCATCCCCATGGCGGCGGGGCTGCGCTCGCTCAACGTCGCTATCAGCGGCGCCATGGCCCTGTCGGAGGCGCTGAGGCAGACCGCGCAGTTCCCGCAAGCCCGGCCTTGAGCGCGCCGCTTGATTTTTACCGCCCCGCCCTGTTTAATGCCGAAAAACAGGAGAATCCACATGCCCGAGGCTGCCGCCGCGCCGCAAACCATCAGCCATACAGACGCCCATGAATGGTTCACGGCGCTGCGCGACCGTATTTGCGCAGCATTCGAAGAGCTGGAGGAAAACCTGCAAGGCACCCACGCGGATATGCCCGCCGGCAAGTTCGAGCGCAAAACATGGGAGCGCAAAAACGAAGACGGCACAGCGGGCGGCGGCGGCGAAATGTCGATTATGCGCGGCCGCGTGTTTGAAAAAGTCGGTGTGAATATTTCATCCGTGCACGGGCTGTTTTCAGACAGTTTCCGCGCACAAATTCCGGGCGCGGCGGAAAGCGGCGGCAAATTCATGGCCTGCGGCGTGAGTCTTGTCGCGCACATGCGCTCCCCGCTTGTGCCCGCCGTGCACATGAACACGCGGCGCATCGAAACATCCAAAAGCTGGTTTGGCGGCGGCGCGGATTTGACGCCGATGTATCCGGATGCCGCCGACAGCGCCGATTTTCACGCCGCGTTCAAAACCGCCTGCGACGCGCATGACGATACCTATTACCCGAAATTCAAAAAATGGTGCGACGAGTATTTTTTCCTGCCGCACCGAAATGAACCGCGCGGGATTGGCGGCATTTTTTATGATTATCTGGACAGCGGCGATAAAGCGGATGATTTCGCCTTCACCCGCGACGTGGGCGAAGCGTTTTTAAATATCTATCCGCAAATCGTCGCGCGCCACATGGACAAGCCGTGGACGCCGGAGATGCGCGAACACCAGCTGGTCAAGCGCGGACGCTATGTGGAGTTTAACCTGCTGCATGACCGCGGCACGCAATTCGGCCTGAAAACCGGCGGCAATACAGAAGCGATTTTGATGTCGATGCCGCCCGAAGCCAAATGGCCTTAAAACACGCACTTTAAACTTTGCGCAAACAAAGCGCCTTGAGCCGCTCCAGACATTTCGTGCGGCCGGGGGCGAAATCCTGCGCTGCCCACCAGTCTTCCACATCGGCAAGAACGCGGCCGACTTCAGGCCCCGGCGGAATGCCCATTGCCAGCACGTCGTTCCCCACCAGCGGGAAGCGCGGCACACGAAACGCCGTCGCCCAGCCGTATATCTCGCGCAGGTTTTCCTCTGCCCCGCTTTCCGCCGCGCGCAGAAGAAGAAGACTGCGCACAACGTCATTGCCGAGCTTATAGACCGCATGACGGGTGGCTTTTTCATCCATGCGCAGCGTCACTTCAAAGGAAGGCTCGAACAGCGCCAGAAGCTGCTGCGTCTGTTCGCGCGACAGGCGCAAATCGTCGCTGATGTCGATAATGCCCTGCACCGTCACATCCAGCACGGCCGCGAGGCGGCGCATGATAAACCCGTGGCTTTGGTATTTATCCTCAAGCGCAATCAGACGGGAAAGGCGCTGCGTATTCGTCGCTTCGGGCAGGAAACGCGTGACAATGCGGTGTTCCATCATCAGCTGCCACACATCGGCGGCACGCGGCGATTCCATCAGTTTCAAAACCTCTGTACGGATACGCTCCGCCGAGAGGCGCGGGATTAAATCGGACAGTTTTTCGCAGGCCGCCAGCGCGGCTGCATCCGCATCGCCGCGCCCCAGATGCGCATAAAAGCGGAAAAAGCGCAAAATGCGCAGCACATCTTCGCGGATACGCTCTTCCGCATCGCCGATGAAGGCGACACGGCCGATGCGCAGGTCTTCAATGCCGCCGAAAAAATCATGCACATCGCCATCCATCGTCGCGTAAAGCGCGTTGAAGGTGAAGTCGCGGCGCGCGGCATCCACGCGCCAATCGTCGGTAAAAATCACATCGGCATGACGGCCATAGGTCGCAGCATCGCGGCGCAGGGTGGTGATTTCAAACGGCCTGCCGTCGCAAACGGCCGTCACGGTGCCGTGTTTCAGCCCCGTCGGCACCACGGCGATTTTATCGGTTTGCAGGCGCGCAATGACTTCTTCGGGCTTCAGCGGCGTTGCGATGTCTATATCGATAACCTTGCGGTTCACCAGCGCATCGCGCACGCAGCCACCGACGAAACGCGCATCGCCGCCATCGCGCAGCAGCGATTCCATCACCCGCTGCGTTTCGGGCGCGACCATCCATGCCTGTTTACTGATTTTACCCAGAAGAACGGTCACGCCGCATCCCCGTCGCCAATGACATCGATGAAGTTTTTCAGCATGCCCGCCGTTGCGCCCCAGATGTGGAATTTATCCCAATCGCAAGCGTAGAAGGAGCGCATGATGCCGCGGAATTCACGGCTGCTCTGGAATATGCGCCCGGGGCTGGAGAGGTACGACAGCGGCACGTCGAAAATTTCGGCGACTTCGAAATCATCGGGCTTCCACACGGGAATTTCCGGCACGAAGCCGACCACGGGGCGCACCAGAAAGCCTGTGCCCGTGATGTAATCATCCAGCTGGCCGAGGATTTGCACCGCGCTTTGCGGCAGGCCGATTTCTTCTTCCGCTTCGCGCAGCGCCGTTGCGGCGGCGTCGAAATCCTGCGGCTCCACCCCGCCGCCCGGGAAACTGACCTGCCCCGCATGCGCCGTCAGGTGCGATGTGCGCTGGGTAAAGACGACCGACAAATCATCGCCGCGCGGCAACAGCGCAATCAGCACCGCCGCATCGCGGTAGGGCGGCGGCGGCGTTTGCCATTCCGGCGTCAGCAAATGATCGCCCGCGCAATCGTTGCCGCTGCGGCAGCGATAGGCGGAAAGTCTTTGCGTGATGTGGCCGAGTTGTTTCATGTCTGTTTTGTTCTTTTTCTTATTATCTAATCTGTTTCGCCGCCCGCCGCCAGCGCGGCGACGGTGCCGAGCGGAAAAAAGCATCCCGCGCTGTAAACGCCGTAAAGATTGGCATCGTCCGGATGCGGCGCGGCCAGCGCGGCCAGTTCATAGTAAACGGCGCGTGACAGCTTTGCTTCAATCCCAAGCCCCTGCGCGCCGCGGATATGGATATAGGGGCAAAGCATCCCCGCCGTATCTTTGCGCAAAACCAGCGGATGTTCGGCATCCAGCGCCGCCCAATCGTCCACATTTGTTCTGAATAGCAGATTTTCGCCGTTTTCAGAAGTCTGCCGCTGCATCTCAACGGCAATAAAAGGGGCATCTTCAACAGCGACGCGCCCCTGCTCCGCCGGTGTTTGCAGCCAGAAATCGCCGTTTTCATCCCGTTTCAGCACGGTTGCGAAAAGTTTTACCAGATTGTGGCGCGCCATGGGTCGCCCGCGGTGCAGCCATGTGCCGTCGCGCAGGATTTTGATGCCGAAATCCTCTTCGGGCAGGGCAGGATTTGGGCGGAATTCAGACATTTCTTTCTGCTTTATTCATTATCGACTACTATAATAGACGTAGGTTAACCAAGACATAAAGGAAGAACCATGTCCGTCGAGCCGATGCGCACCGAAATCACCGCCGACCTTGAACAGCAGGCCGTCAAACTGAAAAGCAAGCTGTCGGGCGCGCGCGAATCCATCCGCACCGTGATTTTCGGCCAAAGCCGCGTGGTTGACCTCTGCCTGACCTCGATTCTTTCCGGCGGCCACTTTTTGCTGATGGGTCTGCCCGGCCTTGGCAAGACCAAGCTTGTGGATACGCTCGGCACCGTTCTCGGCCTCGACAGCCGCCGCGTGCAATGTACGCCTGACCTGATGCCGGCGGATATTCTCGGCTCTGAAATTCTTGGCACGGATGCTGCGGGCGCGCGCGGCTTTACGTTTCTCAAGGGGCCGATTTTCTGCCAGCTTTTGATGGCGGACGAAATTAACCGCGCGAGCCCGCGTACCCAATCCGCGCTGTTGCAGGCGATGCAGGAATATCAGGTATCCGTTGGCGGCACCACATACGACCTGCCGCGCCCGTTTCACGTCATGGCCACGCAAAACCCGCTGGAGCAGGAAGGCACCTACCCCCTGCCCGAAGCGCAGCTTGACCGTTTCATGCTGCAAATCAATATCGGCTATCCGGACGCCGCGGATGAACGCCGCATGCTGCTGGCGACCACCGGCGTCAGCGAAGACAAAGCCACCGCCGTTTTCACCGCCGACGAAATCATGGCGGCGCAGCGCACCATCCGCCAACTGCCTATCGGTCAAAAAGTCGTCGATGGTATTTTGCAGCTGGTGCAATCAGGCCGCCCCGAACAAACCAAAATCGACACCGTCAAAAGATTCGTCAGCTGGGGGCCGGGGCCGCGTGCGGCGCAGGCCTTTATGCTGGCCGCACGCTCCTACGCGCTTTTGGATGGCCGCTATACGCCGTCGCTGGACGATGTTATCGACATTGCCCCCGCCGTCCTGCGCCACCGCATGGCACTGCACTTCGCCGCACGCGCGGAGGGCAAAACGCTCGAAGACGTTATCAAGGAAATGTGTGGCGCTATCGGGTAACTTTGCCTGACGCAATATCCTGCGCCATGACCCCGCCATACGGCCACAAAGACGGGCTTCGCTTGTCCGCGAGCATGACATAAGCCCGCTTGTTTATTTGATGGTAAGAGAAAACAAAAACCGCATCTTCAAACGGCACGCAACGATAACCGCGATGCTTCGTAGCGCGTAAAAATTTTCCCTCTTCATCTACGGCAACAAGCTCCAGCCCTATATCAACGGACGGCGCATGCGCAATCTTCGCATCACCCGTTGCCACAAAAAGACGTCCGCCCGGTTGAGCCACCGCGACAATCACCTTGGGAAAACCGTCCGATAAATTGAGCTTACGCACGGCGGCCACTCTATCCGGAAAAAGACGGGCAAGCTCGTTTCGTTGCCCTTGCTCCCCACCCTCAGCGTATTCATTGCGGATGGAGATACATATCTTCTCCCCCTCAAAGACGCTACCGCCAAATAATTCCAGCGCCGTCGCGAAACGTGGCCGGGCATCGCTTAACGCGCCGAGTGGCCTTTTAAACGCTTTCATGTTCTCATCATCGCTTGAAAAGTTCGCGCCGGACATCCCGAAGGTGTAAATAATAAAGCATGCCGCAAAGGCGAAGAGACACCACCGCATAATATCGACAACCTTACGAAACGCCATTTTTACCCCAGCGGATAATATTCGAGCGGCTGGTACACCGGTCCTTCGCTGCCGCTGTAGCTTTCATACAGCACGAAGTCCTCGACCTCTATCGGCGCAAAGTGTTTGAGGTTATGCGCCTGCATGAATCCGGCGATTTTTTGTTCGTCCGGCATCTGCCGGAAACGCGCCATCGTGACATGCGGCGTAAAACGGCTGCGGCGTTCAAACGGAATATCATAACGGTCGAGCGCGCTGTCGATACGCTGCTTCAGCAGACGCAGTGTCGGATTTTCCGCCACGCCCAGCCAAAGAACTTTCGGGTCATCGCCCTGCGCGAAGCTGCCCGTACCCTTGATTTCCAAATCAAAGGCGGGGCAATCAATGCCTGCCAAGGCTTCATCTACGTCGTCGAGGTTTGCCTCACTCACGTCGCCAATAAACGTCAGGGTGACGTGATAGTTTTCGGCCTTCGTCCAGCGCGCCCCTTCGATGCCGCCCGAAAGCAGATGAATTTGCGCGGATATATCCGGCGGAATATCAAGGCCGACAAAAAGACGGGGCATAAAAATATCCTTTACGGGCAGGGAATGGGGTGGCGGGCGTGCAGCGCCTCGATATTCGTCAAAAGCTCCGGCGGCAGCGTGACGTCCAGGGACGTCAGCGCGGTTTCGATGTGTTCCACCCGCGTCGCGCCAATGATATTGGCCGTCAAAAACGGACGCGTATTCACAAAAGCATGCGCCATCACGGCCACATCCAGCCCGTGACGCTGGGCAAGGTCGATATAGCCGCGCACGATGTCATCAACACCCTTGCGGTCGTAGCGTGATGCGCGGCTGTCAATCGCGCGGCGCGATTTTGCAGGCATTTGGCCATCCAGATATTTACCCGTGAGCGTCCCCGCGGCGAGCGGCGCGTAAGCCAGAAGCCCGACCTTTTCCTGCATCGCCATTTCGGCAAGACCGATTTCAAAACTGCGGTTGAGGAAGCTGTAGGGGTTCTGGATGGACTGGATGCGCGGCAGGTTGTGGCGCGCGGCCAGTTCCAGATATTTCATCACGCCCCACGGCGTTTCGTTGGATACACCGATATGACGTATTTTGCCCGCGCGTACGGCATCGTCCAGCGTTTGCAGGGTTTCGAGGATGACATCCGCCTCGCGCCCCGATACGCTGAACTGGTCATAGCCGAGCTTGCCGAAAGTATTCACGGGACGCTGTGGCCAGTGGATTTGATAAAGGTCGATGTAATCGGTCTTGAGGCGCTTCAGGCTGCCGTCCAGCGCCGCGTTAATGTTGGCGCGGTCAAGACGCGCGGCACCTTCGCGTATCCACGGCAAATGGCCGGCGGCACCGACGACTTTGGTGGCGAGCACGATATCTTTGCGCTTGCCGGTTTTTTGAAACCAGTTGCCGATAATCTCTTCGGTCGCGCCATAGGTTTCGGCGCGCGGCGGCACGGCATAAAGCTCGGCCGTGTCAAAAAAATTCACGCCCGCGGCGGTGGCCGTATCCATCTGCGCGAAGGCTTCGGCTTCGGTATTTTGTTCGCCAAAAGTCATGGTGCCAAGGCAAATCACACTGACCTTGATACCGGTCGTGCCGAGGGTATTGTATTTCATCTGGGTATCCGCCGTTTCTGTTTGTTTTTATTCTTTCATCAGCATCTTGATGACATAGGGATATATGCCGCGCGCCATGATGGCAACACCTTGAACGTTCGGGTGCACACCGTCGGCAAGGTTGAGCGCGGGGTTGGCCGCGACGCCTTCGAGCAAAAAGGGATAATAAACCGCGCCGTATTGCTGGGCGAGGCTGCTGTACATGACGTCATACCCCTTGGCGAAGGCGGGCCCCATGCTAGCGGGGGCGCGCATGCCCGCCAGCAGCACGGGTTTTTTGTGGGTTTTGAGAATTTCCAGCATCGCCTGCAAATTCTGCTGGCTGTTTTGCGGATTGATGGCGCGCAGCATGTCGTTGCCGCCCAGCGCCAAAATCACATAGTCCGGATTATACCGCTTGAGCGTCCATTCAAGGCGGCGCAGGCCGCCCGCCGTTGTGTCGCCCGATACGCCCGCATTGATAACGGTGACGGGCACCCCCTCCGCCGACAACAGCGCCTGCAACTGTCCGGGCAGGGCGTCGTTTTTGTTTTTAAGGCCATAGCCCGCCGTCAAACTGTCGCCAAAAGCCAGAATGGTTTTGCTGCCCGCGGGCGGCGTATTTTGCGCGGCTGCGGGGGCGGATGCAAAGCCTGCGAAAGCCAGAAAGCCGCAAAGCGCCAGCTTGACTATATAGCCCCTTGAATTATCTAATGAAGACTTGAAAAAAGCCTGAGGCTGGCACAGCGCCGACATAAACGCGGATATAGGGGAGTACCACATGACAACAACCTCCGGCACGGCTTCTGCGCCCCTGCTTCGCTTGGAACGCGTTGATTTACATATGCCCAGCGGTGCGGGCGACGTTCATATCCTGCGCGATATCACCCTTGCGCTACCCCCTGCCAAAACCGTCAGCATTGTCGGGCCTTCGGGTAGCGGCAAAACCAGCCTTTTGATGGTGCTGGGCGGACTGGAAAAACCGACGGCAGGGCGTATCCACATTGCGGAGCGCGAACTGACGGGTCTGGACGAAGACGCGCTGGCTGCATTCCGCAGGGATAATATAGGCATTATCTTCCAAAGTTTCCACCTGATACCCTCCATGACCGCGCTTGAGAATGTCGCCGTGCCGCTGGAATTCGCAGGCGCGCCCGATGCCTTCGCCAAGGCGCAGGCCGCGCTTGAGGCCGTCGGCCTTGGCCACCGCCTGACCCATTACCCGGGCCAGCTGTCGGGCGGGGAGCAGCAGCGCGTCGCCATCGCGCGCGCTTTCGTCACCGCGCCACGGCTTATTCTGGCCGATGAGCCCACAGGCAACCTCGACCACGACACGGGGCAGATGGTGATTGATTTGATGTTCGACCTGACGCGCCGCCATGGCACAACACTGGTACTGGTCACGCACGACGCCGAGCTGGCGAAGCGCTGCGACATCAATATCGCCATCCGTGACGGCCATATCGAACAAAGCGAAGGGGCGGCTGCCTGATGTCCGGTTCATGGGTGCGCGGTTTTTGGCTCAGCCTTGTGTACGCGCGGCGCGAAATGCGCAGCGGTGTGCGCGGTTTTTATATTTTCATCGCCTGTCTTGTGCTGGGCGTTGCGATGATTTCCGCCGTCGCGTCGGTGTCGCGGGGGATGAGCGACAGCCTGCGCCATGACGGGCGTTACATTCTGGGCGGCGACCTTGCCATCCGCACCCCGCATGTACCACCCGCTGATGAAGTTATCCGGTTCGTTGAAAACGATATGGGCGGGCGCACCAGTATCATCACCGAAACCCGCGCCATGGCACGGCACGAAAAAACCGACATGGCCGCCATCGTTGAAATCAAAGCGGTCGATGCTGCATGGCCGCTTTATGGCGCGGCTACTTTCACCGATATAAAGGGTGCAGCGATAGACACGCCGCAGACCGCACTGTTCGCCAAGGATGCAAACGGCATTTACGGCGCGGCGGTTGAAAAAGACATTCTGGCGCGCATGGGCGCCGCCGTGGGCGATACCGTGCATCTCGGTGAAGTGCCGTTCGTTATCCGCGCCGTTATCGGGCGCGAACCGGACAGCGTGAATGCAACCGGATTTGCCCTCGCCCCGAGACTTTTGACATCGCTGGAGGCTTTTCAGTCCACCGGCCTGACAGGTGCAGGCAACCTGCTGGAATACCGCACGCGTATCGCTATTCCGAATCTTGACAGCGAAGCGCAGCTGGAATCGGCAAAAGCCAAAATCTTGCAAAAATTCGGCGAAGATACGTTCCGCATCCGCACGTTTTTGAACGCATCGCCGAGCATCGAGCGTTACATCAACCGCCTGACGCTGTTTTTGATGTTGATTGGCCTCACGACGCTTTTGGTCGGCGGGGTTGGCATCTCAAACGCGGTCAAAAGCTTTCTCGACAGCCGGCTGGCGGAAATTGCGACGCTGAAATGTCTTGGCGCGCCGCAAGGGTTTGTGTTCCGCACTTACCTGTTTCAAATATTGCTGCTGTCCTTCATCGGTGTGGCGCTGGGCGTTGTTATCGGCAGCGTATCGGCCGTTTTCACGGGCGCCATCCTGACACAAAAATTCAGTCTGAGCGACCAGACGGGTATTTATCCGCTGATATGGGCGCAATCGGCGGCTTTCGGGTTTTTGATTACGCTTTGTTTCAGCCTGTGGCCGCTCGGCCGCGCGGTGCGCACGCGCCCGACGGATTTGTTCCGCGATTTGATTGCCCCGTCGTATAAACGCCCCGCCGCGCCGGTGCTTATCTGGATTGGCGTGCTGGCGGCCGTGCTGGGCGCACTGGTTATTCACACCGCGCCCATACCGCGTTTTGCGGTTTATTTCGTGTTCAGCGCCTTTGTCACCTTCGGCGTATTCCAGCTGGCATCTTTTGTTATCCAGCATATTTTGCGCCGCCTGCGTCCGCGCAAAAACCCCGAAGCGCGCATGGCCATTGCCAACCTGACGCGCCCCGGCAATGCGACCAGCAGTATTGTTCTTTCCCTCGGCCTCGGGCTCACGGTTCTGGTGGCGATTGCGCAGGTGGAACATAACTTTTCACGCCTGCTGGGCGACGACCTCGCAGCGGATTTGCCATCGTTTTTCCTGCTGGATATTCAATCCGACCAGAAGGACGATTTCACCAAAATCGTTATGGAGGCAAAGGGCGCAAAAAATCTTATCATCAATCCGTCCATGCGCGGCCGTGTGGTCAGCGTGAACGGCGTCGATGCGCAGGCCGCACTGAAAGACCCGAACGAGGAATGGGTCACCCATAGCGACCGCGGTTTCACCTATCTGTCCGACATGCCGCCGCATAGCCGCATCACCGAAGGTGAATGGTGGCCAAAGGACTATAAAGGCGCGCCTGCGCTTTCCATCGCCTCCAACGTTGCGCGCGCATTCGGCATCGGCGTCGGCGATAAAATGGTCATCGAAATTTTGGGCGTGGAG
>ERZ761609.2407-NODE-2407-length-13898-cov-11.015387_pt1 | contig 13898 bp, 14 predicted proteins | sample MGYA00511163_ERZ761609 | MGnify/ENA primary metagenome ERZ761609 (study PRJEB28899, sample SAMN02445070) | bioreactor sludge metagenome | biome: EBPR sludge | place: Australia: Brisbane, Thorneside Wastewater Treatment Plant | collected 2011-12-16 ... | reverse complement strand
ACCACCGAGATCTACACTCTTTCCCTACACGACGCTCTTCCGATCTGCATCGGCGGCATCCGGAGCCTCGTCGTCAGCCTCGCCCGGTTCGTCTTCGTGGTAGGCTTCGGCGCCGTGCGGCTGGGGCGCGGGCGCCATTGCCGCGCCCGCCGGCCCGAGCACCAGCATCTGCACCGCCTTTGGGCCCTGCTCCTTGAGAATGCGCTGCACGCCCTTGATCGTGAAGCCTTCGGAATAGAGCAGGTAGCGGATGCCCTTCAGCAACTCCACGTCGTCCGGGCGATAGTAGCGGCGGCCCCCGCCGCGCTTGAGCGGGCGGATCTGCGAGAACCGTGTTTCCCAGAAGCGCAGCACATGCTGTGGCAGGTCGAGGTCCTCGGCGACCTCGCTGATGGTGCGGTAGGCGTCCGGGGCCTTGTCGGTCAAACGTCATCTCCCTGCGGGAGATGCGAATCACCCCGCCGGTCCATGCTAGACCTGTTTAAATCGCCGTTGAATCGGCAAGGCCGGCTATTCGTCCTCGTCCGCTGCTTCCAACCCGTTGATCCGTGCCCGCAGCACGTTCGAGGGTTTGAACGTCAGCACGCGGCGCGAGGTGATCGGCACCTCGACCCCGGTCTTCGGATTGCGGCCGATACGCTCGCCCTTGTCGCGCACCGCAAAGACGCCGAACGACGAAAGCTTCACCGACTCGCCGCGTTCGAGACAATCCGAGATTTCGCCCAAAACCAGCTCCACCAGATCGGCGGATTCGGCGCGCGACAGCCCAAGCCTCTGATAGACCGCATCACAGAGGTCGGCGCGGGTAACTGTGCGTCCCGTCATGTTCTTGCTCTCCCAACCCGAGGCAATCCGTATGCTACTGAAAACTCGACCTTATTGCTGGAAACCGGACCGGTCAACCCGGGCGCCGCGGTATTGGCGGCATCGCTTTCCCATACGCCCCGTGCGGCGCAGCGCCGCAGTCGGCGCCTGCCGACGGTTCACCAGCGCACCAGCGCCGATCCCCACGTGAAGCCACCGCCCATCGCTTCGAGCATCACGAGATGGCCCTGGCGGATGCGTCCGTCCTTCACCGCGACGTCGAGCGCCAGCGGAATCGAGGCAGCGGAGGTATTGCCGTGGTCATCGACCGTGATCACAACCTTCTCCTGCGCGATATCCAGCTTGTCGGCCGAAGCGGTGATGATCCGGCGGTTAGCCTGGTGCGGCACGAACCAGTCGAGATCGTTGGCGGTAGTGCCGGTGGCGGCGAAAGCATCGGTGATCACATCGGTGATCATGCCGACAGCATGCTTGAACACCTCGCGGCCTTCCATGCGCAGATGGCCCGCCGTGCCCGTGGTCGAGGGGCCACCGTCAACGAAGAGCTTGGCGCGGTGCCGGCCGTCGGAACGCAGATGCGTGGTCAGCACGCCGCGATCCGACGTCGTGCCCTGCCCGGCTTGCGCCTCCACGACGACCGCTCCGGCACCGTCGCCAAACAGCACACAGGTCGTGCGATCGTTCCAGTCGAGGATGCGCGAGAAGGTTTCCGCGCCGATCACCAGCGCCCGCTCGTGCGAACCGGAGGCAATGAACTTCTCGGCGGTCGCGAGGGCAAACACGAAACCGGAGCACACGGCAGCCACATCGAAGGCAACGCCGCGGGTTATGCCGAGGTTGTGCTGAACCTGCGTTGCCGTCGCGGGAAAGGTATAGTCTGGCGTCGCCGTGGCGAGCACGATGAGGTCGATCTCGCCGGCCTTGACCCCGGCATCGGTGAGCGCCGCCTCGGCGGCCCGGGTCGCGAGCATGCTGGTGGTCTCGCCGTCGGCGGCCACGTGCCGGCTTCGAATGCCCGAACGCTGCACGATCCACTCGTCCGAGGTCTCGATGCGTTCGGCGAGTTCGGCATTGGTGACGACGCGGGCTGGCAGATAGCTGCCCACCCCGCGCACGACGGCGCGACGTTTCACGATTGCGGCTCCTGCGTTGCGGCCGGCTCGGGAGCGATGCGCGACGAAGTGATGGTTTCGCGGATCTTCGAGAGCAGTTCGTAACGAACCATCTCGTAGGCGATATCGACGGCGGAGGCGAATCCGATGGCGTCCGTGCCGCCGTGGCTCTTGATGACGACGCCATCAAGGCCGAGGAACACGCCGCCATTGACCTTGCGCGGGTCCATCTTGTCCTTAAGCGCCCGGAATGCGCCCCGCGCGAACAGATAACCGATCTTCGACATGATGGTCCGGCTCATGGCGGACCGCAGGTACTCGCCGATCTGCTTGGCCGTGCCCTCGGCGGTCTTCAGCGCGATATTGCCCGAGAACCCCTCGGTCACCACCACATCGGTCGTGCCCTTGCCGATGTCGTCGCCCTCGATGAAACCGTGGTACTCGATGCTCGGCAGGTTGGCCTCGCGCAGGATGCGGCCGGCTTCCCTCACCTGTTCGACGCCCTTGATCTCCTCGACCCCGACGTTCAGCAGGCCGACGGTGGGGCGTTCGAGGTCGAAGACGATGCTGGCCATCGCCGCGCCCATGATCGCCATGTCGACGAGATTGCCGGCATCCGCGCCGATGGAGGCGCCGACATCGAGCACGATCGACTCACCGCGCACATTCGGCCACATCGCCGCGATCGCCGGCCGGTCGATGCCCGGCATCATGCGCAGGCACAGACGCGACATGGCCATCAGCGCGCCCGTGTTGCCGGCGGAAACCGCGACATCCGCCTCGCCCTTCTTCACCGCCTCCACCGCCAGCCACATCGACGACTTGTAGCGGCCCGAGCGCAGCGCCTGGCTCGGCTTGGCGTCCATCGCCACCACAACATCGGTATGGCGCAACTCGGACCTGGCCTGAAGGCGCGGGTGCTTGGCGAGGATGGGCGCGATCTCGCTTTCCCGGCCAAACAGCAGAAAACTCGAATCGGGATGGCGCTCCAGCGCCAGATCGGCCCCGGGAACAACCACGGACGGACCGTAATCGCCCCCCATGGCGTCCAACGCAATGCGCACCGGTCTGGTCATGGCGAAGCGAAAAATCCGTTTCTGCGCGCCAATCTCGCCCGGGCAGGCAGGTGCGCGCCCGGCAAATAAGCACAAGCGCACGGGCTGGCAAGGCTTGCCTTGGTCCAATCTCCGACCAAAGCCGATGCCTCGCCTGGCGACCGGCCCATCACCGGGCAGACTTTCCGGGCTTGAGGGCTGCCAATCCGGCGAACGGCCTGGCCGCGGGCTCTTCCTCCTTCAATGAGAAGGCTGCGTCGGGCTTGCGCGGAAAGGGCGGGACCGCCAGCGACAGGAACTCCGTCGTCACCTTGCCCAGGTCGAGCATGCCGTTCTCCATCGGATCCGGCGGCTCGTCGCCGGCGAGCATGTCGAACTCGTCCGCATCGCGCTCGTCCTGTTCCTCGGCGAAACGGACGTCCACAGGTTCGCGGATCTCAAGATCGAACGCCTCCAGCGTGACCACGCACACGGGCTTGACCCGGGCGACGATCTCGCCGAGGACATGGATCGCTCCCCCGGCCGCATGCGTCAGGCGATAGCGCGCGGAGAGGGACTGCACGGCGGCAAGGTTCAAGGCCCGGGCCAGCGCGGCGCGCTCTGCGTCATCCGGCGCGACGGTCACGTCGAGGCCGGCGGAGGGAATGGCATGGGCAGCGACCGGCCGCAGCAGGGGATCGATCCAGCCTTGGCTTGCTTTCTTTCCCGGGTTCATTGGCAAGTCCCGATCTGGTTGAACTGACTAACGCGGCAGGATCTGCGCCGGGCGTTCGAGAAGGTCTTCAAGGGAAGCGTGCATCACCGCTTCCTGCGATGCAATCACATCGTCGACAAGGTCTCGGCTGGCGTTCGCTCCTTCCAGAACGTTCCGTCCAATAGCCACGGCAAGCGCCGCGGGATCGCCGCCGGCCTGCTCATAGGCCGCGACGCGACCATAGAACCCTTGCATGAATTTCTTCATGCGCCGGGGCACCGCGACGTCTCCAATCCCCTTCTCGCGAATCGCCGCATCCAGCCCATCGAAGAAGCGGTCGACGAGCGCCTGCCCGGCGGCATCTGCCGGCGGGGGAAGCTGCCTGAGACGCACGAGCACCAGCGCCATGTGGAGTGTTGCGCACTCGAACCGCCCCTCAAACGTATCGGGCACGCCGAAACTGGCGTAGAGGTGTGGTCGCAGGGCCGCCGCCATGATGGCGCCGTAAAGCGGGTCGATGTCGGGACCGGCGCGCCGCCGGAACAGGGAAGTGAACATTCTCAACGGTTTCCGGCCGGGCTTGGTTGCAAATTGCACCATCCCGGGCTAGCCAAACGGATGTTGACGCGTGCTCCTTAGCGCAGGCGGGCCAGGCAGGGCGAGCATTTTTCGGATGCGCTGCGGGCGACGAGGGTATCGGAGTTAGGGCAATGAAGCTGTTTCCTCTCGGTCTGGCGCTTTCCGGCGCGCTTCTGGTGGCCGCCTGCGGCCAGGAACCGCAGACGCGCGGATATGTGGTGGACGACAGGGCCCTTGATCAGATCAAGCCGGGTGTCAGCGCCGAGAGCGTGATCCTGATCCTCGGCACGCCCTCGATGGTGTCGACCGTCGGCGGCAAGGGCTATTACTACGTCAGCCAGAAGGTCGCGCAGCGCTACCAGTTCATGGAAGCCAAGGTCACCGACCAGCGCGTCATCGCCGTCCATATCGACGCCAAGAACAAGGTCGAGCGCGTTGCCAATTATGGCATAGAGGATGGCAAGATCTTCGATTTCATCAGCCGCACCACGCCTTCCGGCGGCGAGGAAATGACGCTGGTCCGCCAGATCCTGCGCGCCAACAACCTGTTCAACCCGAACGCGCCGGCCGGCTCGCAGCCGGGGAGCTGAGGTTGGCGGGTCGGCGCCCGCGGCGCGCTCGCTACAGCGCTGCGGAAATGGCGTCGGCAGCCTGCTCGACCGACAAGGCCGTATGATAGAGGCCAAATCCGAACCGGATGCGGTCGCCGCGCACGTCCGTGACGATTCGGCGCGCGAGCAGGCGCTCGTACAGCGCACCGGCCTCAGGTGTCTCGAAGGTCAGGAAGTGCCCGCGCTGGCGCGTCTCCATCGGCGTCACGAGTCTGGCCACCTGCAGCGCGCCGATGCGCCGGGCCGCCACGCAGGCCAGGAAGTGCTCCTGCAGGGCCAGCACGTGGTCGTGGATGTCTTGCACGCGCAGGCCGAGGCCTTCCAGCCAGGAGAAAACGGCGCGCAGCCGGTAGAAGCCGATCGGATCGAAGGTCGCGCCCCAGAAGCGGTTGCCGTCGGGCCCATACGGCACGCCCTGCTGCCGGCCGGCGAGGGCGCCGAAGGCAGCGAACCAGCCGGTGTCGCGCGGGCGCTCGCCATAGCCGGGCGGGCAATGCATGAAGCAGACGTTCTCACCGCCCATGGCGTATTTGTAACCGCCCGCGATGTAGAATACACGACCGGCCACCGCCGACAGGTCGGTCGGCAGGGCCATGAAGCCATGGTAGCCGTCGATCACGATCAGCGTCCCGCGATCCGGCACGGCGGCGGCCAGCGCGGCGATGTCGCCGGACGTGCAGCCTGCATTGAAGATGACATGGCTGACGAAGACCATGTGGTGCCCGCCGCGCGCCGCCGCCGCGCGCAGCCGCTCCGCGAAACTGGTGACCGGCTCGTGCGGGACGCGCTCGACCTGGATCAGGCCTTCCTCCTCCAGCCGGGCGACCTGGCGGGCGAAGGAATGGAACTCCCCATCCGTCGTCAGAATGCGCGGACGCTCCGGCAGGGTGGACAGCAGCCGGCGGACGAAATCGTGGGTGTTCGGGGCAAAGGCGATGCTCTGCGGCGCGGGCAGACCCAGCACCGCCGCGATCGCGCGCTGCACGGCGGGGATGACCTCGGCGAAGAGCGGTTCCCATTTCTCGTCGGCGTGGCGACAGGCGTCGTCCCAGGCCAGCAGCTGGGCCTCGCGCGTCACGTCGGGCCAGAAATGATGGCTGTGCGCCGCCAGATGAATGCGGCCCGGCACGGCCAGGAAACGGCTGAAATGCGCTGTCAGGTCGAGGGGCTTCATCCCGGCTGTCCTTGATCCCCGCTGGGCGGGTCTGGGCACGGGCCAATCAGCAGGCCCGCATGGTCTCATCCTATCCCAGCGCGGCATGACGCACAGAGCAAGGCAACAAAAAAGGGTGGGGTTTCCCCCGCCCTTTTTGAGTGCGCCTGACCCGCGCTCAGTGCGCGAGAATCGCCAGCAGCAGCAGCGCCACGATGTTGGTGATCTTGATGGCCGGGTTCACGGCCGGGCCGGCGGTGTCCTTGTAGGGGTCGCCGACGGTGTCGCCGGTGACCGACGCCTTGTGCGCGTCCGAGCCCTTCAGGTGCTTCACGCCGTCCTGGTCGACAAAGCCGTCCTCGAAGGACTTCTTGGCGTTGTCCCAGGCGCCGCCGCCGGAGGTCATCGAGATCGCCACGAACAGGCCGTTGACGATCACGCCGAGCAGCGAGGCGCCGAGAGCCGCGAAGGCCGAGGCCTTCGAGCCGGAAACCCACAGCACCAGGAAGTAGGCGACAACCGGCGCAAGCACCGGCAGCAGAGACGGGATGATCATCTCCTTGATCGCGGCCCTGGTGAGCAGGTCGACGGCGCGGGCGTAGTCAGGCTTCTGCGTTCCCTGCATGATGCCGGGCATTTCGCGGAACTGACGGCGCACCTCGACGACCACCGAACCCGCCGCCTTGCCGACGGCGGTCATCGCGATGCCGCCGAAGAGGTAGGGGATCAGGCCGCCGAAGATCAGGCCCGCCACCACGTAGGGGCTGGACAGGTCGAAGGTGACCTGGGTCATGCCCTTGAAATAGGGGTAGAGGGTCGAACCGGCCTTGTTGGCCTCGGCGATGAAGTAGTTCAGATCGTAGCTGTAGGCCGCGAACAGAACCAGCGCGCCAAGGCCAGCCGAACCGATGGCATAGCCCTTGGTCACGGCCTTGGTGGTGTTGCCGACCGCGTCGAGCGCGTCGGTGGAGTGGCGCACTTCCTTCGGCAGGCCGGCCATTTCGGCGATGCCGCCGGCGTTGTCCGTCACCGGACCGAAGGCGTCCAGCGCGACGATCATGCCGGCGAGGCCGAGCATGGTGGTCGCCGCGATGGCGGTGCCGAACAGGCCGGCGAGCTGGTAGGTGCCGATGATGCCCGCGACGATGACCAGCGCCGGCAGCGCCGTCGATTCCAGCGAGACCGCGAGGCCCTGGATGACGTTGGTGCCATGGCCGGTGACCGAGGCCTGGGCGATCGACACGACCGGACGCTTGCCCGTGCCGGTGTAGTACTCGGTGATCACCACGATCAGAGCCGTGACGACGAGGCCGATGACGCCGCACCAGAACAGGCCCGCGCCGGTGATGGTCTGGCCGCTGACCTTGCCGATCTCGCCCCAGCCAATGGTGAACTGGTTCGCCGCAGCAAGGCCGGCGACGGACAGCACGCCGGTGGCGATGAGGCCCTTGTAAAGCGCGCCCATGATCGAGCCGTTGTCGCCGAGCTTCACGAAATAGGTACCGATGATCGAGGTGACGATGCAGACGCCGCAGATCATCAGCGGATAGACCATCGCGGCCGCCAGGTTCGGCGTGGCGGCGAAGAAGATCGCGGCCAGAACCATGGTGGCGACCACGGTCACCGCATAGGTCTCGAACAGGTCGGCGGCCATGCCGGCGCAGTCGCCGACGTTGTCGCCCACGTTGTCGGCGATCGTCGCGGGGTTGCGCGGATCATCCTCCGGGATGCCCGCTTCCACCTTGCCGACGAGGTCGGCGCCGACGTCCGCGCCCTTGGTGAAGATGCCACCGCCCAGACGCGCGAAGATCGAGATCAGCGAGGCGCCGAAGCCGAGAGCGACGAGCGAGTCAATCACGGTGCGGCTGGATGGGCTCAGGCCCATGCCGGCGGTCAGGATCGCGTAATAAATGGCCACGCCGAGCAGCGCGAGACCCGCCACCAGCATGCCGGTGACCGCGCCCGCCTTGAAGGCGATGTCCAGGCCGCCCGCCAGCGACTTGATCGCCGCCGCCGCCGTGCGCACGTTGGCGCGGACCGAGACGTTCATGCCGATGTAGCCCGCCGCGCCCGAGAGCACCGCGCCGATCAGGAAACCGATGGCAACCGCCAGGCCCAGCAGCAGCCAGGCGCCGACAAAGATCACCGCGCCAACAACGGCGATGGTCGTGTACTGGCGGTTCAGATAAGCCTGCGCGCCTTCTGCGACGGCGCCCGAAATCTCCTGCATGCGCTGGTTGCCGGCGTCCGAGGCCATCACCTGATTGATGGTGACGACCGCGTAAACGATCGACAACGCGCCGAGAAGGATGACAATCCATAGAGCGGTCATACTTTGCCCCTGTGCGTTGAAAGTCCCGCCGCTAGCATCCCCAGCCGGGCGGAGTCCGGATGCCCCTTAGCAAAAGGTAAACGCAAGCGCCAACCGTAATTCGACTTCCGGTGCAGGACTTTTGCAGGGGGGTGGTATGGCGCGCCGGGGCACTGCCTCGCATCCCGGCGCTCCGGCGAGGCGCCCGGGTGCCGTGGAAACGTCCGCGATCCGGCGATGATGCCCCTAGACGGCCGGTTTTGGGGGGCTCTTCAACAGTCCAACGGCGAAAACCATGGCGAAGGTGAAGAGGGTCACCGGCACGACCATCCAGTTCACCGCGCTCCAGCCGTAGATGTTGTAGAGGTAGCCGGCGAGGAAGGAGGCAAGCGTCGTCGCGCCGAAAATCAGAAAGTCGGCGAAGCCCTGCACGCGCCCGCGCTCCTTCGGCGTGTGGTAATCCAGCAACAAGGCGGTGGCGCCGGTGAAGGCGAAGTTCCAGCCGATGCCCAGCACGATCAGGCTGCCCCAGAAATTCGCGAGGGTGATACCTGCCAGGTTGATCGCGCCGGCCAGCGCGAGAAGCACCAGACCGATGGCGATGACCGGCCCCTTGCCGAACCGGCCGATCACAGATCCGGTGAAAAACGCCGGGGCAAACATGGAAATGACGTGCCACTGAATGCCCAGTGTCGATTCCGTCACCGTGAAGCCGCAGCCGATCATGGCGATGGGAGTCGCCGTCATGACCATGTTCATCATGGCCTGTCCGGTCATGCCGCACAGGATCGCCACCTTGACGCGGTGGTCGCGCAGGATCTCGCGCAAGGGTCGATCGCTTCCCGCAAGCTCGGCCGCCGTCAGCGATGTATCCTGAAACCGTGAGACGACGCCCATGGCGATGATGGCGAACGCCGCCTGACCCAGGTAGGTGCCCAGGAACAGCAGCGGCGGAAACGCGTCCTTGGTCCAGATCGTCAGCTGCGGCCCGACAAAGGCCGCCGCCACGCCGCCGGCCATGACCCAGGATACCGCCTTCGGCCGGAAGGCCGGCGTGGCGCTGTCGGCGGCCGCATAGCGATAGAGCACGATGAACGACTGGTAGGCGCCGGCCAGCGCCGTGGCGATGCTGTAAAGCCAGAATGAGCCGAGCCAGATCGCCGTCGCGCCTACGAGGCCCGCGAGAATGCCGAGCAGGCTGCCGAGGGTGAAGCCCTGCCGCCGGCCGACGGCGCGCATGAGGTTCGACGCCGGCATGGCGAACAACGCCGTTCCCAGCACGAAGGTCGTGACCGGCACGGTGGCAAGCGCGGGTGAGGGGGCCATGGCCTGGCCGATCAGCGAGCCCGTAGCGATGACGACGGAGGCGTTCGCACCGCCCAGCGCCGAGCCGGCAGCCAGAATGAAGGCATTGCGCCGCGCCAGGCGGTCGCCTGCGGAAAGTTCGGTTGTCACGCCATGCTGCTCCTTGATGCGCTTGACTAGCCGATGCGTTGCGGGCACGCCAGCCGCCTATCGGGGAGGAAGTCGCTTTTGTCCGCTACGCTTCTGTTTGATCTCGACGGCACCCTCTGTGAAACCGACTGGGCCCATCTTAAGGCCTTCGAGATCGTGTTCGGCGAGCTCGGCATCGCCATGAACGAGGCGCTGTTCAAGGCGCGCATCATGGGGGCATCCAACCCGATGATCGGCGCGGCGTTCCTGCCCCATCTTCCTGCAGGCGAGCGCGACCGCGTTCTCGACCACAAGGAAGAGGTCTATCGCGGCCTGATCGGCACGGTGGCGCCGGTCGCTGGTCTGGTCGATCTCCTGGACTGGGCGGACGCGCAAGGCCTAGCCTGCGCCATCGTCACCAATGCGCCGCGCGTCAACGCCGACCTGATCATCGATGGGCTGGGGTTGAGAGCACGGTTCCGCGCCATCGTCTGCGGGCAGGAACTGGCGCGGGGCAAGCCCGATCCCCTGCCCTATCTCGAAGGTCTGCGGCTGTTGGGTGGCGAGGCCCGGCGTTCCGTCGCTTTCGAGGATTCCCCCTCCGGCATGCAAGCGGCACTCGGCGCCGGTCTGGCGCTGGTCGGCATGACCACGAACCTTGATGGCCCCACCGTGCTCGGCCATGGCGCGGGCGTCGCCGTGCGAGACTTCACCGATCCGGCCGTGCGTGAATTCGTCATGGAGCGTTTGCGCGCGGCTTGATTCCGGCCTGGCCCGGCGCGAGGGTGGCCGGGGCAGCAGCGGGTGGCGTCTCATGCGCTTGGTGGCAATGTTCGCGGTGGCAGGCATCCTATGTGGATGCGTCGCGAAGGACGTGCAGATCGAAACCGCGTTCGATCCGGCCGCCGCTGCCTTCATCAAGGCGGAGGGGTCCGCGACCATCGAGGGCCATGCCTTCCTCAAGCGCTGGGACGGTCGCGCCATCCATGCCGTGGGCGAACATGCCTGGCTGGTGCCGGTGACGCCCTATTCGGAAGAGCGCTTCCGGAAACTTTACGGCGACAGGAAGCTGATGCCAGCGGTGTTGCAGAACCGTGTCGGAAACCCCGATCCGCAGTTCATGGAGTATGTGCGGCGCACCAAGACCGAGTCAGATGGCACCTTCCGCTTCGAGAAGGTGGCGCCGGGCGCGTATTTCCTCGTCACCACCGTGACCTATCGCGAGAAACACGAGGACATGCTGCCGCAGGGCGGCTCCGTCTATGAGCGCGTCACCGTGAAGGGCGATGAGAAAGCGATCATCCGCGTGGTGCTGACGGACAAATGAAGGTGCCGCCGGCAGGAACCGGCGGCTCCGGGGTGCAGGCCGGGCAGACTCCGGCGTTCAGACGATCGTGACATCGTCCTTGTTGGTGTTCTCGACGATGAACAGGGCGTTGTTTGAGGCATCCACCACGACCGCATTGGCGCCGACCTGCACGACCTGGAAGCCAAGTGTCGGGCCGAGGATGTCGATGACATCGCCTTCCGCCTTGTTGTAGTCCTTGATCGTGTCGGTGCCGTCCGAAGCGCCGGAAGACCGGAAGGAGTCGGCTCCGGCACCGCCATAAAGCGTGTCCGTGCCCTCGTCGCCCCATAGCGTGTCGTTGCCGGCGCCGCCCATGACAAGGTCGTTTCCGGAGGCGCCAATCAGGTAGTCGTTGTCAGCACCGCCATCGAGCTTGTCGTTGCCTGAACCGCCATTCAGGGTATCGTTTCCCGCGCCGCCCTCAAGTTGGTCGTCGCCCATCTGACCGTCGAGGCCGTCCTTGCCTTCGCCGCCGCCGATGGTGTCGTCGCCATCGCCGCCGTTCAGGTAATCGTTGCTGCCCTGGCCAAGGATATGATCATTGCCCGTGCCGCCATAGATCGAATCCGCGCCGTCTTCGCCGAGAATCGTATCGTTGCCGGCATCGCCGTAGATCAGATCATTGCCCCCGCCGCCGTAGATCTTGTCCTGGCCAAGGCCGCCGGAAATCGTGTCGTGGCCTGAGCCGCTGGAGGTGCCCGAGGCGCCGACGTAATTGTCGCCGCCGATCGTGTCGTCGCCGGCACCGCCGCTGATGGAGTCAGCGTCATCGCCTCCGAGAATGTAGTCCGCGCCGCCGCCGCCGAAGATCGTGTCATAGCCGGCTTCGCCGAGAATCAGATCGTTGCCGTCGCTGGCGGACTCTGACCAGCCATCACCAAACAATACGTCATTGCCGGAGCCGCCGAACACCATGTCCGCGCCGGCATCGCCGCTGACGACATCATCGCCGCCTTCGCCCAGCACGGTATCGTTGTCGGAGCCGCCGGAGATCAGATCGTCCCAGCTTGTGCCGGTGATGAAGTCTTTCCCGGCCCCGCCCGTCGCATTGAGGGAACTGAGCGGAAATGATCCGGAAAGGGAGATCGTGTCGTCACCGGAGGCGCCAGTCTTCTTGACGCTGCCGTAAGGTGCCGTTGCCATGAAGTCCTCCTGTTGGCTGAATGCCTTGAAGAGAGGTTTAGGCGGCTCGTAAAATTGTAGCGGTGCAGTGCCGCACGGAGCGATCGCGCGGCGAACCGCTCAAAAATGCCCGAAGGACGGCTTTCCGAAACTCAGGTCTTCGCCGGCGAACCCGTGGATGCGCACGCCGCGCGCCGTCAGCCGTCCGATGGGCGTCACCGGAAGCGCGATGTCCTGCGCCGCACGTTCGAACGCCGATGCGCGGTCCGGCGGTACGGCGGCCAGCACCTGGTAATCGTCGCCGCCCGTGAGAACCGCATCCAGCAGGAAGCGATGGCGCGCCACCAGCGTAGGCAACGGCGTGCCGGGGAGAGGCAAGGGCACGCGCGCCGCCTCGATCTCGAGCCCTGTTCCGCTCGCCTTCGCCAGCTTCAGCGCATCGCCGATCAGACCGTCGGAGACATCCATCGCGGCGCTCGCGTGGAGCCGGATGCCTTCGGCGAGTGCTACCGGTGGCTGGGGAACATGAAAGGCCGAGATCAGCGCTGCGCGGGCGTCGCCAGACAAGGGGCGAGACCACGGCGGATCGCCATCGCGGATGAGGTGAAGCCCGAGCGCCGCCGCGCCGATGACGCCGGAGACGTAGAGCAGATCGCCCGGCTTTCCGCCCGAACGCCGGACCATGGTTCCCGCCGGCATGCTTCCAAGCGCGGTGATCGAGAGGATCAAAGGCCCGCCCGCCCTCACCGTATCGCCGCCGAGCAACGGGCAGCCGAAGAGCGCCGAATCCGCCGCAAGACCGCTCGCGAAAGTCGCCAGCCAGTCCTCGCGCCAGTCCGTTGGCAGGCCAAGGCCCAGCAGGAAGCCGAGCGGGCGCGCGCCTTTCGCCGCCAGATCGGACAGGTTCACGCGCAAAGCCTTGCGGGCGATCGTTTCCGGCGGATCGTTCGGGAAGAAATGCACGCCGGCGACCAGCGCGTCCTTGGTCAGCACGAGATCGCAGCCGGGCGGTGGCGTCAGCAGCGCGGCGTCGTCGACGAGACCGAGGCCGCCAGCGCCGGCCATCGGCGCGAAGTAGCGGGCGATGAGGTCGAACTCGCCGGGGCGCTCACCGGGACTCACGGATTGAACCCTGCTTGCGCATCCGCCCTATCCCCTGGCGAGTTCCTCCGCCCGCAGTTCGCGGGCCAGACGGTCGAGCACGGCGTTGACCATGCCCACCTCATCCTTGTCGAGAAAGGCCGAGGCGATGTCGACATATTCGGATACCACGACCTTCACCGGCACATCCGGCGTTTTCATCAGCTCGTAGGCGCCGCCGCGCAGACTGGCGCGCATCAGCGCCTCGACCCGTTTCAGCGGCCAGCCGTCGGAGAGGATGCGGTCAACCGCCCGATCGATCGCGACCTGATGCTCGATCACGCCCTGCACGATCTGGCGGAACAGACTGCGCTCGGCCGGCTTGTACTGGTCGCCCTCGATCTCCTGGCCGATCCAGAAGCGCTCGAACTCGGAAAAGACCTCGATCACGCCCTTGCCGGTCAGGTCCATCTGGTAGAGCGCCTGTACCGCGGAGAGCCGAGCGGCCGAACGTTTTTCCCCGCGGGTCATCGCGGCACCCCGCGCCGCTTGAGCGCCGCCAGCGCCAGCGCCG
>ERZ761609.2405-NODE-2405-length-13900-cov-33.866571_pt1 | contig 13900 bp, 10 predicted proteins | sample MGYA00511163_ERZ761609 | MGnify/ENA primary metagenome ERZ761609 (study PRJEB28899, sample SAMN02445070) | bioreactor sludge metagenome | biome: EBPR sludge | place: Australia: Brisbane, Thorneside Wastewater Treatment Plant | collected 2011-12-16 ... | reverse complement strand
GATCCACCATACCCGGTGAATACCTACCACCGGCGATCTACTCATGGCCGTCCGGCTGCGTCTGGCTCTCCAAATGTGTAAACACTTCAGCCCCAATGCCAAAGGCGTCACGCATTTGGTCTTCAAGGCGAGTTGCTAAGCTGTGGGCGTCTATCATCGTCATGTCATCTGCAACCTGCAGATGGTAGTCGATATGAATACGGTTTCCCGATGTCCGCAATCGTAAGCGGTGATATGAACACTGGCCGTCAGAACATGCGTGTTCGAGTATGTCGGTTGCTCTGCGCAGTAATGCTGGATCTGCCGTGTCCATGAGTCCTCGCACCGACGTCGAAACGAGGTTGACTCCCTCACGAATGATGTTTGCTCCAAAGAGTATGGCCATCACCGGGTCAATCCACAAGATGTCCGTGGCCCAGGCAGCAAGGAGGCCTGCAACTGCTCCGAGGCTTGTCCATACGTCCGTCATGACGTGACGTCCGTTCGCCTCAACAACGATGTTTGCGTGGCGTTTACCTGACCGGATAAGATAGTATCCTAGGATGGCATTGATGCCGCCACACGCAGCCGTAATCGACATTCCGATGTCTAAGCGCTCAAGCGTTACGCCGACGAGAAGTTTTTCTACAGCCGTGATGATGATAACGATGGCTGCAATACATATGAGCCCACCTTCAACACCTGCCGATACGTATCCAATCTTGTCATGTCCATACGGATGGTCTTCATCCGGAGGCTTCTGTGTGATACGTAAGGCATACCACGCAAACCAGACTGCGATGATGTGGACAACACTTTCTGCTGCATCGGAGAAGATGACCGATGAGCCAGTTAACGACCAGGCAATCCACTTCGCCACGAGCATGGCCACCCCTACTGCGAGTGACCAGTTCATAGCGACCTGTAATCGACGCCCGTCCGTCATACGCGGATCTAGGTGTTAAGCGTTTTTAGGAATTCAACGTTTGCCCGTGTTGCCTTCATTCGCTCCAGTAGCGTTTCCATTGCCTCGATTGGCGGATCATCTCCCAGAACCTTACGAAGTATCCAGATCTTGTTGAGTTCGTCTTGCGTAAGCAACAATTCTTCCCGACGTGTGCCCGAACGATTGACGTCGATAGCAGGGAAGATCCGACGCTCAGATAGTTTACGGTCAAGGACAAGCTCCATGTTGCCCGTTCCCTTAAACTCTTCGAAGATGACTTCATCCATTCGAGAGTTTGTCTCAACGAGAGCAGTTGCAATGATCGTTAACGATCCGCCCTCTTCCACATTCCGTGCCGCTCCAAAGAAGCGTTTCGGTCGATGTAATGCATTGGCATCTACACCACCAGACAAGAGCTTTCCAGATTGCGGAATCACAGTATTGTGAGCACGAGCCAGACGCGTGATTGAATCAAGCAGGATAACAACGTCCTGTTTTGCCTCAACAAGTCGTTTTGCTTTTTCGATAACCATGTCAGCAACTTGGACGTGACGCTCAGGTGGCTCGTCGAACGTTGACGCCACAACTTCAGCGTTTACGCTGCGTTGCATGTCTGTCACTTCTTCCGGACGCTCGTCGATGAGTAAGACGATGAGCTTGACCTCCGGATGGTTCCTTGCGATGGCATTCGCCATTTTCTGAAGGAGTATTGTTTTCCCGGCTTTCGGCGGGGATACGATCAAGCCCCGTTGCCCCTTACCAATCGGTGCTACAAGGTCGATAATCCGTGTGGCGTACTCATTTTGCGATGTCTCAAGAATAATCCGTTCATCAGCATAGAGTGGCGTTAAATCCTCAAACTGTGTCCGTCGCAGCGGTGTGCCATCAAACGGGATGTAGTTCAAGGTCTCAATACGCACAAGAGCAAAGAATCGTTCGCCGTCACGCGGAGGGCGAACATATCCTTTAACGGTATCACCGGTACGAAGGCCGTATCGTTTTACTTGGTTTGGAGATACATAAATGTCGTCTGGCGAAGGTAGGTAGTTGTAATCTGGAGAACGAAGGAAGGCATAACCATCAGGCAGCACTTCAATACATCCAACAGTCAGATTTACGTTCTCACGTTCAGCGTGTGTAGCCATAGCACGCTGATTTTCTGCCTCTACAATCTTGTAGATAATGTCCTGCTTACGCAGGTCCGTTACGTCGTCGATGCCCAATGTCTTGGCAATAACTGCCAATTCGGCGATTTTTTTTGTCTTGAGTGCAGCCAGATCAAGGACCGCTTCGGTACGGTCGGTCGGACGTTGTGCCATACGTTGTGAAAGCCAGGGGAAAAAGTCGCGGGCGCAGGTATCGCCCGTCTTTAAGCGTGCGGCTCGGAGGACCCTACCGCAGGTACAGGTGTCCAACAAATGTCGCACGATGGCAGGTTCTGACCAAATCAGGCCCAAAAAAACTTGGTCCGTAACGAAAATGTTGCATGGAACGAGAGAAAATGTAATTTTGAGCCACCCGGAGCGGATGAGAAATCATCCGTTACTGAGGAGATGAAAGGGAAGGCCGTGATATTCGTCACGGCCTTTTTGTTTTCTACTCCTTCCTCAAGCCACGCAAGGAACACGTACACCATGAATCGAAACATCTCATTGATTGTTTGCACGTTGTTTGTCAATGTGACATTGATCTTTGCTCAACCCGAAATTTCGAGTCACTCTTCGACGCAGCGTCAGCCAAAAGGTGGGCCGCGAGGTGGTCGTGTTACATCAATCGCTGATGCCACAAAGGATCCGGCCGCAGTTCAACGTTTGGCACTTTCACATCGAAATCTGTCTACGTTGAGTGACAGTGTTGGACTATTCGTAAATCTTGTCGAATTAGATCTTTCAGGAAATCCAATTACTGAGCTCCCTCAAGAGTTAGCAAAGTGTACAAAACTTGTTAAGGTTAATCTCGCGCAGACCAAGATTACGTCGATTCCAACCGTGCTAAAATCGTTGCCGGCATTGACGTCCCTCAATCTCACCGGTACACCGTTGGCAGCGCTTGACGCCCGTGCATTTGATGGGCTGACGCGGTTAAAAGAGTTGTATCTCGACGGTACAAAACTCACCACGTTGCCACAGTCACTTGGTTCGGCATTGTCCCTTACGATGTTGTCAGCATCTGCCAACGCACTTACAGAGGTTCCTGCTTGGATCGGTAATCTGCGGCAGTTGCGTATGCTTCGACTTTCGAATAATAACATCACAGTCATTCCCGCATCATTCGGGAATCTCCACATGCTCACTGATCTGGATGTGGCGAATAACAACCTCAAGGCAATACCTGACACAGTTTACCATTTGCCTGCTCTTCGCAGCATAAATGTTTCCGGAAATACTCTCCAGAAGCTACCGGAATACCTCAACTCACAGGAGCTGAGGGAATTGCGTGCTGATTCGTGTGGATTAACCGTGATTCCACCATCCATCGGCAACCTGAAAAACCTTGCCTTTTTATCGGTGTCGAACAATGGGTTAAAAACGATCCCTGAAGAAATCGAGCGCTGCCAGTCGCTAACGCGACTTGATCTGTCAGATAATCCACTCGAAGGTTTACCAATTCGCTCTTTGGCAAAACTCCAGGGTCTGGCCGAACTCCGAATTGTACAACGTAATCCTTCATTGGATCGCGAACCACAACAGAAACCGGAAGGTAGACCGAAACCGAAAAAGTGATAACTTTGCTGTCCGCCACGGCGGGTGTAGCTCAGTTGGTAGAGCCCCAGATTGTGACTCTGGTTGTCGCGGGTTCGAGCCCCGTCACTCGCCCCCTAACAAAAAAAATGATGCCGCATTCGGTTCGCCGTGTGCGGCATCTGTAGTTTAGGACCCATGGTAAGCATTATCCTTCACACGCACCTGCCGTGGGTTCTCCATCATGGCACGTGGCCACATGGTAGTGATTGGCTTTTTGAAGCAATGGCAGAGTGTTATCTGCCGTTGATCTCTGCTTGCCAACGACTGGTAGACGATGGGATTCGTCCTGGCATAACGGTTAGCCTCAGTCCAGTGTTGTGTGAGCAGCTTGCTCATCCTGATACCAAAAAATTGTTCGCTGACTACTGTCGAGATCACATCGCACTTGCAAAAGGGGATGCTCAACACATGTCGTCGCAGAATATGTCCGACGACATTATCGCGCTAACAGAGTATTGGGCTGATTGGTATACGTCGCGGCTCGAAGAATTCGAGCGTGTGAACGGCGACATTGTTGGTGCTTTTCGGAAACTTGAAGAAGCCGGTGCTCTGGAAACGATGACATGTGGGATGACGCATGGATATCTCCCGTTACTGGCCGAAGATGCAAGTGTGGATAGACAGATTGGAATGGCTGTTCAATCACACATCCACCACTTTGGACGCCATCCTCGTGCCCTATGGATGCCTGAATGTGCCTATCGACCGGCCTATCCATGGCGAACATTATTACCGGTTCCAGCTTACTCTGTTGCTCGTCCGCGACGAGGAATTGAACAGTTCCTCCGTCGTCATGGAATTGAAGCGACAGTTATTGATCAGGGGGCTTTGCAGGGGGCGCGCCGCCTCGAAGGCGGCGCTGAACCACTCTCGGCATATGACCTGCACCTCATGGGGTCAACGGACCACGAGGAAACAACGACAGTTTTTACGCGCGACCTACCCATGACATTGCAGGTATGGAGCGGTCAAACGGGATATCCGGGAGATCCTGATTACCTAGATTTCCATAAAAAATACTATCGATCAGCACTTCGATACTGGCGTGTGACGGACGTTCAGGTAGATATGGGTGCCAAACAACCATATGTTGCTGCTTGGGCGCAGTCGAAAACCGAAGTCCATGCCGAACACTTTGTGAATGCCCTGGCCATACGTCTTCGGTACCGTCGATCCGAGACTACTCGGCCACCGTTACTCTGTCTACCGTTCGATACTGAGCTCTTTGGTCACTGGTGGTTTGAAGGGCCGATGTTCCTCGAACACGTCATTCGACGAGTTCATGCCCACCCGGAACTTGCCATGGGTACGGTATCGGACTGCCTTGGTCAAATTCCGCCCACAACAAAAATCGCCGTTCCGGAATCATCCTGGGGTAAAAACGGAACCGATGAGGTATGGATGAATCCAGATACCGTGTGGACCTGGGAACGTGAATATGGCCTGGAAAGAAGAATGGAGCGTCTGTTAGAGAAGCATGGACACCGTGAGCACGACATGACCATGCAACGACTCATATCGAATGCTATTCGCCAGCTCATGCTTGCACAAGCAAGTGACTGGCAGTTCCTTATGACAAACTTTACAGCTCGTGAGTATGCTACGATGCGCTTTCATAGTCATGCCTCGGATTGCGAAAAACTGTGCACACTTGTGGAGAAGTACGCCATATCGGCGAAGTTGACGGATGAGGAAGAGGCGTATCTGGATGAATGTGAACGGCGTGACGTGGCGTAGACAGATTCACCGGGTAACGTGGTTCCCCGGTGAATGAGGTGCGTTGAGATTCACCGGGTAAGGTGGTTCCCCGGTGAATGAACCGTGACATGTGGAACCTCCAGATTCACCGGGCACTCTGGTTACCCGGTGAATCACTCCACTCCCTCTCAACGCCATGAAAAGTGTACGTAATACTCCGCTAAAGGTGTACGTAACCATTAGGAAGTATTGGCACCTACGGGAAATCGTTGATTGATTTGTTGAGGGGTTGTGCCGAGGTTGCAGCCCACTATGATCAAGTTCAACATCATCGATCGCGTCGAAGACTAAGCGGCTGGCAAGTGGTATCTTGCCGATATGCCGCCCGTTCTCCGTCTGCTACGACCTCATCAGTGGGTGAAAAATCTGCTGCTGATGGTGCCACTTGTCCTCGCACATGTTCTGGATGAATGGACACGGGTGGCCGACGTTATCGTAGCCATCCTGGGGTTTTCGCTCTGTGCCTCTGCCGTTTACGTTGTAAACGACCTTGTTGACGTAGAGTCAGATAGAGCCCATCCCACGAAACACCGTCGCCCCCTTGCCGCCGGTACGGTGGCAGCCCCTTTGGCAAAAATCCTGGCCTTTGTACTCGTCGTTTCCGGATTGGCTCTTGGATATGCCGTCAGCATGTCCACTCTCGCCTGGATGGGACTGTATGTCGTTGTTACGTCGCTGTATTCGTTCTGGTTAAAACGCCTTGTTATCGTCGACGTTGTGGTGCTCAGCGGACTCTATACACTCCGCTTAGCAGCCGGTGCTGCTGCTGCCGATGTGTCAATGTCAGGCTGGTTGGCAACGTTTTCACTGTTTTTTTTCACGTCTTTGGCGTTTTTAAAAAGGTACGTAGAGTTACGAGATACGGTAGAACGAGAAGGACGGGTGATCGCCGGTCGTGGATATCATGTTGGTGATGCCGTCTTTGTGGCCGTGACCGGTGTCGCTCTTGGTTTCTTGGCTGTTCTCGTGTTTACGCTCTATCTGCAGAGCCACGACGTACGTGTCCTCTACACCCACCCCGACGTGTTGTGGTTTGTCATTCCGCTTGTTATCTATTGGGTGAGCCGGACGTGGCTCGTCGCCTGGCGCGGTACCATGCATGATGACCCGATCGTTTTTGCAATGCGCGATATTCCAAGCTACGTTGTTTTTGGCCTTACAGCGGTTATTCTCTACGTCGCAACGTTATGAGTGGTCCGTTACATGTCGTTGAGTCGTGGGGACGGTTTCCGCGTGTTGAGGCAGCGGATGTTCAATCTCCACAGTGGTCGTCTGATCTAGGTTCTCAGCTGCAGTCAGAATCTGTCCTTGCTTATGGATGTGGACGGAGTTACGGTGACGTCTGCCTCAATGAAGGTGGTCGTATTGTTCATACTCGCCACCTCAATCGTTTCCTTTCCTTTCATCCATCGACGGGAATTCTCAGGGCTGAGTCCGGTGTAACTCTCGAGGATGTGCTCAATCTTGTTGTTCCATATGGATGGTTCCTCCCCGTTACTCCAGGTACACGTTATGTGTCACTCGGAGGTGCAGTCGCAAACGACATTCATGGTAAGAATCACCATGTTGCCGGAACGTTTGGCTGCCATGTGAGAGCGCTTGAGCTTGTTCGCAGTGATGGTAGCAGACAGGTCTGCACCGTGTCCGACCATCCAGATCTGTTTGCTGCAACGATTGGTGGACTTGGGTTAACAGGAATCATATCGTGGGTAGAGTTTCAACTCGTTCGAATTGCCTCAGTGTTTGTTCAAGAGGTGCAAGAACGAGTCGATACACTTGATGATCTCATCGATACGACAGTATCTGCCGAACAACAGTCAGAATATGTCGTGAGTTGGTTTGATGTTACGGTAGGGGGCTCCCATTCGGGAAGGGGCTTGGTTCTGCGAGGAGATTTTGTGAAAGAAGAGGATGGGTCGCTACAACAGCACGTGTTACCAAAGCCTCGTTTATCAATACCCCGTGAGGCACCTTCCTGGCTGCTCAGCAGACCAACAATCAGAATGTTTAATGAAGTGTGGTATCGTCGGTCGTTTCGCCGAATAGTTCGCAAACGACGTCACTATGTACCGTTCTTTTATCCTCTTGATACAATTGCACGGTGGAATCTTCTCTACGGTCGTCGTGGCATGTTGCAGTATCAATGTGTTGTTCCATTTGATGGCGGACGTGAGGCCCTTCGAGAAATCATTGGCATCCTCAACAAGAAGGGTGTTTCAAGTTTTCTGGCCGTTGTAAAGACGTTTGGTAATGTTCGATCACCGGGTATGCTGAGTTTTCCACGGCCTGGCTTAACACTCACGCTTGACATGCCGAACATCGGCCTACCACTACTAACAGCTTTGAACGAATGTGACCGTGTAGTGCGCGAAGTCCGCGGACGTGTCTATCCCGCAAAGGATGCACGAATGTCATCAGAAATGTTCTTGGAAACGTACCCCGAAGCACAGCACTTTGTATCGTTTATTGACCCTCACTGCTCCAGTTCTTTCTGGAGAAGAGTATGGAAACCATGACAAGTTTATCGTCACAACAACCGTCTGCGGATGCCAACGAGCATCAAACGAATGCTCAACAACGAGGAATAGTCATTCTCGGTGCAACATCGTCCATAGCCATGGCTATCGCACGTCTGTGTTGCCAACCGGGTAGCCGCTTTGTCCTCGTAGGGCGGTCCGAAGAAAATGTTTCGGCCGTGGCACGTGATCTTCTCGTTCGTGGTGCGACGTCCTGTGACGTCATCGTCGCCGACCTGCGTGCCCGCGAACAGTACGACGATATCGTTCAGCGAAGTCGAGAGATCCTTGTATCGATTGACCTCGTCCTCATTGCCCACGGAGTGTTACCAAATCAGTATGAGATTGACCGAGATGTGCGAGCGACGACGGAGACCTTTCTCGTGAATGGACTCAGCGCAATAACGCTAGCACAGATGTTTTGTATTGACCTAGCTGACCATGGAGGAGGTTCGCTTGTTGTCCTCTCAAGTGTTGCAGGCGATCGAGGGCGAAGGAGTATCTATGCATACGGTGCTGCCAAGGCTGCACTAACACAGTTCGCATCGGGACTGCGTGCGGCATGGGCGCAACACAATGTTCACGTCATGACGGTAAAACCAGGTCCGGTTGATACGCCCATGACACACGGCAAAAAGATGCCGTTCAAAACAACTCCTGAAGTTGTAGCCAAGGCAGTGCTACGTGGACTTCAACGAAAATCATCGACGATTTATGTACCAAAAAAATGGCGGGCGATCATGTGGATCGTCCGCCATATTCCAGAAAGAATATTTATGAAGCTTCCGTTCTAGACTGTGCCTTTCTCAGAGAGAAGGACATGTCGAAAAGCATCATGCTGGGCTTGGAGCGAGGCTATCAGGATTAGTTCCTGCATCTGCAACTGGAGGCTGTCCCGTTGTAGCAGAAGCACGGACAGCTTCACGGAACTTGTTTACGTCTCGGATGACCGGTGGTAACTCACCACCACCCATCAGGGTATCAAGTTCCTCTGCGCTTAACGTTTCTCGTTCGTAAAGTGCTTCAGCGAGTTTGTGGAGAAGATCGATATTCTCCCGCATGAGTCGTTCTGCCGATTGTTCAGCATCAATGATAATCCGGCGTACTTCCGAATCGATAGCTCGTGCTGTTTCTTCAGAGTGATCACGTGGCTGCGACAATTCGCGACCGAGGAATACCTCGTCATGCTGCGAAGCATAACGAACCGGACCTATCACTTCGCTCATGCCAAACTCACAGACCATCTTCTTTGCAATTGATGTTGCACGTTCGAGGTCGTTCGATGCCCCACTGTTTACTTGATCAAAAACGAGCTTTTCAGCGGCTCGACCAGCAAGCAACATTACAAGACGTGATGTTAACTGGTCACGGCTTGTTGTATGTGAATCTTCATTCGGCAGCGACCATGTTACACCGAGAGCGCGTCCACGTGGTATGATTGTTACCTTGTGGACAGGATCACTATTCGGAAGCAGTTTGCCGGCAAGTGCATGACCAATTTCGTGATACGCTGTTGTCTTTTTCTCGCGATCAGAAATCACCATACTCTTACGTTCAACGCCCATGTAGACCTTGTCACGTGCGCTCTCAAAGTCATACCCCGTTACCTCAGTGCTGTTACGACGGGCTGCGAGAAGGGCGGCCTCATTCACGAGGTTTGCAAGATCGGCACCACTGAATCCCGGTGTCGCTTTCGCCAAAAGATCAAGATCGACGTCCTTCGAAATCGGCACACGACGAGTGTGTACCTTCAGGATACCTAGGCGACCATTCACGTCTGGACGATCAACAACAACCTGACGATCAAATCGGCCTGGACGTAACAGTGCAGGGTCGAGCACATCATTACGGTTTGTAGCGGCGATGACGATGACGCCCGAGTTCTGTTCAAACCCGTCCATTTCAACAAGAAGCTGATTCAGTGTCTGTTCGCGCTCATCGTGTCCTCCACCGAGACCAGCACCACGATGACGGCCTACGGCATCGATTTCATCGATGAAGACAATACACGGTGCGTTCTTGTGTGCCTGTTCAAACAGATCACGAACACGACTCGCTCCCACACCAACAAACATCTCTACAAAATCAGCTCCAGAGATACTGAAGAACGGCACACCTGCTTCACCGGCAACGGCGCGTGCAAGTAGCGTCTTTCCTGTACCTGGAGGTCCGAGCAACAACACACCCTTCGGGATCTTACCTCCGAGACGGGTAAACTTCCCTGGATCACGAAGAAACTCAATGATTTCTTTCAGTTCTTCCTTGGCTTCATCGGCACCAGCAACATCAGAGAAAGTAACCTTCGTATTTCCATCGGTTACAAGTCGTGCTCTGCTCTTTCCAAAACTGAAAATGTTTTTGGATCCACCGGCACCCATCTGCATCCTGCGAGTAACGAGCAAGAAGGCACCAATAAGCAAAATCCACGGCAGGAAGGATACAAGACCCATCCACCATGGTGAGTCACCATCTTCATACTGCCACGAAATGCCATGTTCCTTCCACATCGCCTCGGTAGCTGAATCAACTACGCCAAGTTTTGTGCGAAAGGCCTTAATACTTACCTGCGTGCCACCACGATTGATGTTCTCTTCACGCTTAAGTGTTCCGTGAAACTCAAAATCATTGAGCTGACTTTTCTTAATGACGGCATATTGCACCTTGTCCTCACGAACGAGGCGCTGATACTCATTAAAGTTTACGGTCCACTCCTTCTGTTGATTACCCATCATCAGAGTGGCAATGAGGATGAGGCCAACGAGGATACCGACCCAAATCAGGACATTACGTAAGACCTTCGACATGGTCATGTCGTTGTCATCGTCTGGGCCGTTTTGCCGTGGAGAATTTGTAGGTTTTTGGTTCATGTTCTTTCCGATTGCGTCAACAATGGCCTAGGACGTTCACCGAGCTCTTTTCATGCCCGAAGATTTCACGATTCGGGAAATTCTTCTGTCGCCGTATCGACGACCCAGATGGCATCGAGTTCTCGCCCGTATCCAGCATAGTCCATGCCATAGCCCACCACAAAATCTGGGGCTATCTCCCGGCCCACATAGTCGATGACGAGATTTTCGCGATGCATCTCGGGTTTCGACAGGAGGGCAGCAACGGTTACGCTGGCAGGTTGTAAACCACCAATGCGTTTGATGAGTTCTACGATTGTTGTGCCCGTATCAATGATATCTTCTACAATGAGCACATTGCGTTCACGGAGGTCGGGAAAATCATCTTCCACGTCAATCAGGCCATTAGACGTCATGGCGACCCCATAACTTGACGCACGCAGGGTTTCAATTTTTACCGGAATTCGCAGCCGGCGAATCAAGTCTGCAGCGAACACAAATCCACCCTTCAGAATAATCAGAACGGTGAGTTCCTGTCCAAGAAAGTCCTTGTTGATCTTTTCCGCGATGTCGCTTACCATCACGTCAATCTCATCCGTACCAATGTACGGTCTGAAGGATCTATCGTGAACGCGTACCGTCAAATCACGGTCATTCATAGCTGTGGTGTTCTGTGATGGATTCATGTTGGAGTTGAAGAATGGTTGTTGTCGATGATGTCACCCGTACGCGTTCGGCTGGTCGGATTCCGCAGAGCCAGACGATACCCTCGTCATCCTCAACGACACTTGCAAAAGGACGGAGTGATAGGGGAATCTTTGCAGATGAGAGGAGTTCCGCTATAGACACCTGCCGCTGAGAACCATGCGGAACAAAACGATCACCAGATTGCCACGACCGCCAAACGAGTTTGCCGCGAAGAGCCGTCACATCAAGGAAGGCTATGTCGCGCGATGGAATCACGTGAACTGCATTCGTCGGTAAGGTCTGTACATCAAGGTGCTGAGAACCGGCAACATAGGAACCATCAGATTCGAGAACAACAAAAAAGGGGGCAAATGGGGCAACCCGCTTTCGGAGTACGACAGAATCCCGATCTCGAAATGCCTCAAAATCTGCATGAATGTCGGCACGACTTCCAACTTCTGCTTCACACAGTGAATCAACACGACGAACGGCACGCTGATCTGGGCGACCAATTCCAAGACGTTTTAGGCAGTAATGAAAGAGCGAGCGACGAAGGCCCCTTGTCTGCCCCTTAACCTTCTCAACATTCACATGGATCTCCGAACCATGTGTCGTCGTCATGGAACCAAAGGCTGTTTCAAGGGCCGACGATACAATCTCGGCAGCATCTCGTAAGACATGCGACGTAGTATCAATCCTTGAGATAACATCCGGTCCAAACTCGCGTCGAAGCTGTGGGATCAGGCCATGTCGAAGTTGATTACGCAGAAATCCAATATCGTCATTCGATTGATCGTGCCGATAATCAATATTATTATGATCCGCATATCTCAGTACATCGACAGTTGACGCAGACAACAACACGCGGCAAATGCGCGGTGATGAGTGGTCCTTGTGGAGCGGTCGCACCGTCGGAATACCGGTCAATCCCGAAAGTCCAGTACCGCGGATAAGATTCATGAGAATGGTTTCGACATTGTCGTCCTGAGTATGAGCAGTAAGTACCCAAGCAAGTGAGAACTCCTGACAGACGCTCAGAAACGCCTCGTATCGAGCTGCTCTGGCTGCGGCTTCGAGACCACCATGACGATGTTGGGCTACATTGTGAACATCAACAGTACGCACGTATACTGGCACACCGAGATCCTCACACTGCGCTACAACAAAGTTGGCATCGAGATCACTTGCGTGACCACGAAGACCATGGTTGACGTGGATGGCGTGGAGCGAAAGATGAAACGTTGACGATAACCGATGGAGGATGTGAAGCAGGACCATCGAGTCCTTGCCACCGCTTACGGCAACGAGAACCTGGCAGTCGCGGATATCGTGTTCTGTGAGGGCGGCTGCAACAACATCGTCGAGATTGAACGGCATACAGGCCTGTTATTCTGCGACGACGGATTCCAGATCGTCGGCATACTTCAGCATACGTTCAGCGATTTCGTCGTACGACTCGTACCGCACAACATCCTGTCGGACGGGCGAGTTATGCGGTAGACCCTTAAGATAGCCCCCATAATGTTTTCGAAACTCGTGTACTGCACGACGGAGGGGTTTGTGAGCAATCTCAAGTCGAAGATGTTCGAGGCAAGTTTCAATACGTTCGCGTGGTGACGTACTGACGGCAGATTCTCCATTCAGTGCTGCGTGGGCCTGACGGAAGACGAATGGATTACCGATTGCGGCGCGGCCGATCATAACGGCATCGGCACCAGTCTCGGCGAAGGCACGGACGACATCATCGGCGGTTTTAACGTCGCCGTTGAGGATAACCGGGATATTCACAACCTGCTTAATCTTCGGAATCCAGGACCAATCGGCATCGCCGTCGTGTCCCATATCACGAGTGCGGCAGTGAACGGTGAGGGCGGCTGCTCCGGCATCTTCAATCATACGAGCGACGTCGAGGATTACGATCGAGTCGCGACTCCATCCGAGGCGCGTCTTTACGGTAACAGGTTTTTTGACGGCATCAACGATGGAACGTGTCAGCTTCTGCATTCGGGGAGGATCTTTCAGCAGAGCGGCCCCGGCATTTCGGACAACGACATTCTTCACCCAGCAGCCAAAATTGATATCGACAAAGTCGGGACCGGACTCCTCGGCGCGGCGTGCTGCTTCAACCATCACGTCTTCATCTCCGCCAAAAATTTGAATTGCGACGGGATGTTCTTCTTCGGCGAGGCGGAGTTTCTCCATACTTCTGCGGGCATCGCGGACGAGGCCATCGCTGGAAATAAACTCTGTGTAAACGATATCGGCACCATATCGTTTACATATAACGCGGAAGGGGAGGTCCGTAACGTCTTCCATGGGGGCGAGTAAGACGCCTTGGTGGACGTCGACATGACCGATCTTCATCGGGCAAAAATACCGGATTCTGGGGAAAGCGGGGTAGGTATTCACCGGGTATGGTGGATT
>ERZ761609.2403-NODE-2403-length-13917-cov-12.492425_pt1 | contig 13917 bp, 12 predicted proteins | sample MGYA00511163_ERZ761609 | MGnify/ENA primary metagenome ERZ761609 (study PRJEB28899, sample SAMN02445070) | bioreactor sludge metagenome | biome: EBPR sludge | place: Australia: Brisbane, Thorneside Wastewater Treatment Plant | collected 2011-12-16 ... | reverse complement strand
CGTTGAGGCCGCGCGACGAGGGCGGCGGCGAATCGTTCGAAAGCACGGGCGGGAATCTTGATGCGGTGCCGGAACAGCGTTCGGACCCGCAGGGAGAGCCGACGAGTTGACTATAGGCGACCGCGTCTGGTGAAAGACGCGGATTGACCGTGCTGGTTCAGGATGCGGCGACGGCATTTCCGAGACGGATCGTGCCACCGGTCACGACTTCGGCATACACGCCGCAGTCGTGGTGGCCGAATTCCCGTTCGAGCAGGCCGACCATGTCGATGTCACGCACCGCCGTCGCAGGGTCCACATGGGTGGCGGCGCAGCGATCAATTCTCTTGGTGATGTGCAGGGTCGCCTCGCCGATTCGGACTTCCTTGCCGACCAAGTCGAATTCTCCCCAGGGCGGCAGGCCATCGATGCCGATGTTGGCGCGAAACCGCATCGGATCGAGACCCCGACGGCCGGCCTTGGCGGCAATCGCCGAAAGCGTCGCCCGGTTGAGCAGCGAGACGAAGCCCGAGCGCGAATCCATAAAGCGATGCCCTTCGGGAGCCATCAGCACTTTCGCCGGGCCGCGCATGTCGTCGGCGAGTTCCATGTCGTAAAAAAGCTCAATCGCGCGGCGTCCGTCCTCGGTGCGCAGGTCGCCCTGCGCGACCGTCTCGGCACCGCGCCGGATGGTCAGCACGCCGCTCGCGTCGTCATAGCGGGTCTGGAAGCGCGCCAGCGCCGCATTCCTCATGAGCATGAGATACTTGAACTTCGGCTGATGCACCGGAGCCGCCGGATCGAATCCGGACGGCCCGTTCTCGATGGCGAACATCCGGTCACCTGGAAAATGCGCGCCGGCAGTCAAGACGGCCGACTGCAACGGCTCGGGCGAAAGTCCCTTGACGGGATAGCGCGTCAGAAAGGCGACAGAGGCAGTCATGACATCCTCGCGGCACTCGGTTGCTGCGGATCATGGCCGCCCCCTTCCAATTGCGCTAGTGGCTTCCCACATGGGGGAGGCCGGATGCCGCAGGAGCGGGTCCGGACGACTCCAGCGCCGCCTGAAGGGGGCGCCATCCTTGCTGTGAAAGAGGGATTGTCATGAATTTCGACAAGTATACCGAACGCGCTCGCGGTTTCGTGCAGGCGGCCCAGACCATTGCCTTGCGCGAGGGGCACCAGCAGTTCGCGCCGGAGCACCTATTGAAGGCGCTTCTCGACGACGAGCAGGGCCTTGCCAGCGGCCTGATCGAGCGCGCCGGCGGCGACCCGCGCACCGTGCGGCAGGCTACAGAATCCGCCTTGAAAAGGCACACGAGAGTAGAAGGCTCTGGCGCCGGGAACATCTATGTGACGCCGCAACTCGCCCGCGTCTTCGTGGCGGCGGAGAAGGCCGCGGAGAAGGCCGGCGACAGCTTCGTCACCGTCGAGCGCATGCTGCTGGCCCTGGCGGTCGAGAAGGACACCGAGGCCGGCAAGGCGCTGGCGCAGGGTGGCCTCACGCCCCAGGCTCTCAACGGCGCCATCGAGGCGATCCGCAAGGGCCGCACGGCCGACAGCGCCACCGCTGAAAACGCCTATGAAGCGCTGAAGAAATACGCGCGCGATCTCACCGAGGCCGCCCGTAACGGCAAGCTCGACCCGGTGATCGGCCGCGACGAGGAAATCCGTCGCGCCATCCAGGTGCTGTCACGGCGCACCAAGAACAATCCGGTTCTGATCGGCGAGCCGGGCGTCGGCAAGACGGCAATCGTCGAGGGGCTGGCGCTGCGCATCGTCAACGGCGACGTGCCTGAATCCCTGAAGGACAAGGCCCTGCTCGCGCTCGACATGGGCGCGCTGATCGCCGGCGCCAAGTACCGCGGCGAGTTCGAGGAACGGCTGAAGTCCGTGCTGAGTGAAGTGATGGCGGCGGAAGGCGGTATCATCCTGTTCATCGACGAGATGCATACGCTGGTCGGGGCCGGCAAGGCCGACGGCGCGATGGACGCCTCGAACCTGCTCAAGCCCGCGCTCGCGCGCGGCGAATTGCACTGCGTCGGCGCGACCACGCTCGACGAATACCGGAAGCATGTGGAAAAGGATGCCGCGCTCGCCCGCCGCTTCCAGCCCGTGTTTGTCTCCGAGCCGACCGTCGAGGATACGGTCTCGATCCTGCGCGGCCTGAAGGAGAAATACGAGCAGCATCACGGCGTGCGCATCACCGACTCCGCGCTGGTTGCCGCCGCAACCCTGTCGAATCGCTACATCACCGACCGGTTCCTGCCCGACAAGGCCATCGATCTTGTCGATGAGGCCTCGGCGCGCCTGCGCATGCAGGTGGATTCGAAGCCGGAGGCGCTCGATTCCATCGACCGCGAAATCATCCGCCTGCGCATCGAGCAGGAGGCGCTGAAGAAGGAAACCGACGCGGCCTCCCGCGACCGGCTGGCGAAGCTCCAGCAGGAACTGGCCGTGCTGGAGGAGCAGTCCGCCGCGCTCACCACGTCCTGGCAGGCCGAGAAGAACAAGCTCGGCAAGGCAGCCGACCTCAAGAAGCAGCTTGAGGGCGCGCGGAACGACCTCGCCATCGCCCAGCGCAAGGGCGAGTACCAGCGCGCGGGCGAACTCGCTTATGGCGTCATTCCCGGCATCGAGAAGCAGTTGAAGGCCATCGAAGAGGCAGCCGGCTCTGGTGGCATGCTGGAGGAGGCGGTCACCACCGATCACATCGCTCAGGTCGTCTCGCGCTGGACCGGCGTGCCGGTCGACAAGATGCTGGAGGGCGAGAAGGACAAGCTTCTGCGCATGGAGGCCGAGATCGGCAAGCGTGTCGTCGGCCAGGAGGAGGCGATCTCGGCGGTCTCAACCGCCGTGCGTCGCGCCCGCGCCGGGCTACAGGATCCGAACCGCCCGATCGGCTCGTTCATGTTCCTGGGGCCGACCGGCGTCGGCAAGACGGAACTGACCAAGGCGCTCGCCGGCTTCCTGTTCGACGACGACACCGCCATGGTGCGCATCGACATGTCGGAGTTCATGGAGAAGCATTCCGTGGCCCGGCTGATCGGCGCGCCTCCAGGCTATGTCGGCTATGAGGAGGGCGGCGCCCTGACCGAGGCGGTTCGCCGCCGGCCCTATCAGGTCGTGCTGTTCGACGAGGTGGAAAAAGCCCATCCCGACGTGTTCAATGTGCTCTTGCAGGTGCTCGACGACGGCCGCCTGACCGATGGGCAGGGGCGCACGGTCGATTTTCGCAACACGCTGATCATCATGACCTCGAACCTTGGTTCCGAGTATCTCGTCAACCAGGGCGAAGGCGAGGACACGGACGGCGTGCGCGACGAGGTGATGGGCGTGGTCAAGGGACATTTCCGTCCCGAGTTCCTCAACCGCATCGACGAGATCATCCTGTTCCACAGGCTCAAGCGCGAGCATATGGGCAGAATTGTCGACATCCAGATGGAGCGTCTGCGCAAGCTGCTGGAGGAACGCAAGATCACTGTGGACCTTGATGCTTCGGCACGTGGCTGGCTGGCGGAGGCCGGCTACGACCCCGCCTATGGCGCGCGGCCGCTGAAGCGCGCCATCCAGAAGAACCTGCAGGATCCGTTGGCCGAGATGATCCTCGCCGGTTCGGTGAAGGATGGCGAAACGGTGCCTGTCATGGCAGGCCCGGGCGGGCTGATCGTTGGATCTGCGCCTTCACAGCCGGTTCGCCGTCCGAAAGGCGCAGCGTTGAACTGAGCTCATGCCGGAAGCCGCCGATGACGGCTTCCGGCAAGCCTGCACGAGACCCGCTTCGACGGGGTTGTCGCGGTTGCGGTCCGGTCCTCGCGGATTTGGCCTATGCTCTTGCTCCGACAACCGGGTGTTCTATTGTCATGAACTTGCAGGAAGTTTGGTGCGAGTTCGCATGGTTCGCAGGCCCAGCCAATTGCAGAAGCAGAAGCACACCGGTCTCGCCGTCGTCGAATCCAAGTGGTGGGCCGGGAAGAACACGTCTGTGTCGCCGATATTCGATCTGATTTCGGATGTCTTCCTCGCCAATCCCAACCATTACCACTATGAAATGGTCAGCGGAAAACGGGCGGCCAAGGAAGTTATTCCGCGGATCGCGGCAGATCCCCACTGCTCGGTCCTCTATATCGCCGCGCATGGCGAGCCAGACGGAATCGCCTGGCACAATGGTGACAAGCTGTCACGGCTCGAGTTCCGAACCATGCTGAAGGCCATCCGGGCCACGCGGGGCTCGCAGTTGTCCGGCGTCTATTTTGCCTCCTGCCGTTTCATGACCCAGGAGACGGCGGATTACCTGTTCCAGGAGGCTGTCTGTCCCTGGTGGATCGCCGGATACTCTGAACAGGTGGATTGGCTCGATTCCACCGCGCTCGACATGCTGGTCTTTCGAAGCCTGATGAGCCGGCGCAAGGGAACGGATCTGGCACGGATCAAAGCCGTTGCTGAGGATCTCAATAGCCGGTGCGCTGGCCTCATCCGGGAGCTTGGCTTCGGGATCTACGTGCGCAAGCCTGGCACCGGCGGTGCCAAGAACCTTTTGGCGTCGTCTTAGATCTGCAAGCGGACATATCGTCGGCACGGCGAGTGTGAGCCGGGGTGTCCGCCCGTTGCTTGCACGTCCTGACTTCAGCCGAAGCGCTTGCGAAGCATGTGATCGACCGAAATCGTCCCGGCGCCGCCGCTCATCAGCCAGAGCAGCACGGCAGCCCAGGTGCCATGGATTGCCCAGGCGGAGGGATAGACGAAGACCTGGATCACCAGCGTCATCACCAGCAAGGCCGCAGCGGAGAGGCGTGTGGCAAGTCCGATCAGGATCAATACCGGAAAGAAATGCTCGGCCAGGGTCGCGGCAAGCGCGGCGAACTCCGGTGGCAGCAGCGGCAGCTTGTACTCGTCCCGGAACAGGTCAACGGTTGAATCGGCGAAACGCGGCCAGCCCAGCTCAAAGCGTCCCTCGAACAGATCGAGCGCGAAACCCTGCACCTTTGTCTGGCCGGATTTCCAGAAGGTTCCGGCAATGGCAATGCGACCGACGAGAGCGATGAGGGTGTGCGGGATGCGCGAGAACGCGTCCTCGATCCTGTCGAACAGCGATATCGCGGTGTTGAACATTCCGGCAGTCATTCGATTTCTCCAGGCAGACTGAGGGCGCAGAACGCGCCGAGCATGACAAGCATGCGGAAAACGGGAATGGCTTCGAGACCGGGGGTGCCGGACGCCATCAGCGCTGCCCCGAGCTGTGCGCCCGAAGCCAGGCATTCGAGGATCTCGGCCGCGCCCTGCGGCAATGATGCGACAAGCACTTCGCCGGCGGGCCGCACAACCAGAACGTCTTGCGGAACCGCGGGATCGACGTCGCCAATTTCCAGCTCGCCCTGATGGGCTGCCCAGAGTGCGTAAATCGCATGGGCTGAACGGATCAGGCGCACGGTGGGGTGAAGGGTCAAGACAAGGTCGGCAAGGGCATGAGGCGGGATGGTCTCGAAGTCGGCTGGTCCCAACGCCCTGGCGTCAGCGGCATGATAGGCACGCACGCGCGCTGCCTCGAGGCGAGCCACGTCGGCAAGATAGGCAAGTGGTCCGGCAGGAGCATAGGATGCGACAAAATCCGGGAATTCGTCGCCATACCGCGCCATGATCACGGATTTCGGCGGGGCCGAACGCACGAAGTGCTGCGCCATCGCACCAAAGAAGGTCCGGCCCACCAGGTGCTCGACCACAGGGAATTTCGCGCGCAGGGCTTCAACGAGCGAATGGACGACGTTGTTACGATAGACGTTGAAGCGTTGAACCGGATCAGAACCATTCCAGGTCTTCAGTCCGGGAATGGTCAGGTCGGGGCCAAGCAACGCCGCCGCGAGGAGGCTTTGGTGTGAAGCGGTCATGCTGCCCTGCACCCGTTTCCTGAACCTGCGAGGCAGGCATCGGCCTTTTTGGCTTCGGCCAGAAGCGTTGCAAGATCGGGCACATCATTGTCCCACTCGATCAGCGTCGCGATCGGTCCCGTCCGGTTCAGGATATGCCTGAAAAGCGCCCAGACATCGGGTTCAACAGGAGAGCCATGCGCGTCGATGCGCAGGGGCGCGCCCAATGTGTCGTGCTCTTCAGCATAGCCGGCAAGGTGTATCTCGCCAACGCAAGCGACGGGAAACGCATCAAGATAGGCAAACGGATCGCGGCCGTGATTGGCGCAGGAGACTGCGACGTTGTTGACGTCAAGCAGCAGGCCGCAACCGGTCCGGCGCGCGACTTCCGAGATGAACGCGACCTCGTCGATGCTGCTTTCGGAAAATTGCAGATAGGTCGAAGGGTTTTCGAGCAGAAGGCGGCGGCCGAGCGTGTTCTGCGCCAAGTCCACATGTTCGCAGACGCGATCAAGGGTCGGCCCGTCATAGGCGACCGGGAGCAGATCATTGAAATAGTACGGCCCGTGGCTTGACCAGGCCAAATGCTCGGAAAAGGCCGAGGGCTGGAATCGTTCGAGCAGGATGCGCAGGCGCGTGAGATGTTCGAGGTTGAGAGGCCCCTCGCCGCCGATGGACAGAGCGACGCCATGCAGCGACAGCGGATAGTCCCGCCGCAGGCGTTCAAGCTGGGCCAGGGCCGGACCGCCCGCACCCATGTAGTTCTCTGCGTGCACCTCCAGAAAACCCGTTCGGGAACCTCGTTCGGAGAGTTCCTCGAAGTGCTGTGGCTTGAAGCCGATGCCGGCGCGCCGGGGCAACGAGGAGAGCGCCGACCGTGCCAAGCCGGATGAACTGGCTTCTGGAGTTTTCAGCACTGGCGCTCTCCCTGTCGCTAACCGTTCACTGGTCAGGACTTGAACTCTTTGAGCATGCCGAACTTGGTCGGCGAAGTCTTGGAAGCGGTCTTCTCGCAGGTGCCCTTCGGCACGTAGGACCAGGCATTGCCCTGGAAGTCGGTCTTCGAGGTGCCGGCGCATGTCGTGCCGGGTCCGGCGGCGCAGTCGTTCTTGCCCTTCAGCGCGATGCCGAAGCACTTCTCCTTCTCTTGCGCGACAGCAGTGGCCGGCGCCATGGCAAAGGCGGATGTCAGAGAGGCGGCCAGGGCCAGCGACAGGGTGCGACGATCCATATTGGTTTCTCCTTCGGTGTTGCGGGGCCTGCTGTGGCCCTCGAAAGCCAGTTCGGCTGGCGGTGGCTTTTTGTTACGCCTCACACGAAGTCGTGATCGGCTGGCCATGCGAGACATCCATGGCAATTGGCTGTAACGAATCGAGGGGATCGAGCGAATGAGATGACGACAGCATCGGAGAAATCTCGGACCGAGGAGCGCTGGGCGCGGATGATGCGTGCTGCGCTCGGAGGCGACGACAGTGCATACCGGACGCTTCTCGGGGAGCTCGCACGGGCATTTCGCAGTTTCGTGCGGGCGCGTCTCGCGCGCCAGGGCCGGGGGAATGCAGACATAGAGGATATCGTGCAGGAAGCATTGATGGCCATTCATCTCAAGCGCGGCACCTGGGATCAGTCGCGGCCCTTCTCGATCTGGGCGCAGGCCGTGCTGGCGCACAAGATCGCGGATCGGCTGCGCGCGCAGTCCGTTCGCATGCATGAGAATGTCGATGCCCTTGCTGACCACCTGCCGGCCGAGGAGTCCGATTCCAGCGCGGCGAGCGACCTTCATCGTGTCCTGTCGCAGCTCGACCAGAACAGCCGGCGCATCGTCACCGCCATGTCCGTCGAAGGACGTAGCGCCGCCGAAGTGGCGAGTGAACTGGGATCGAGCGAAGGCGCGGTCCGTGTCGCGCTCCATCGCGCCCTGGCCCGGTTGTCGGCCATGTACAGGGGATTGCCTCGATGAAGACCGATGATCTCGTGCGCCTGCTCGCGGCTGACAATGCCGGCGCAACGGAAAATGCCGAACGGCAGTCATGGCTTTCGGGCGCAAGCCTGACTGCCGGGCTCGCAGTTTCGCTCATGCTTTTCTGGGCCGGTGTGGGCCTGCGTGCCGACATTGGAGAGGCGTTTTTCGCGATTGTGCGGAAGGAGGCAGTGACGCTGGCGATTGCCGCTGCCGGCGCTGTGGCATTGCAACGGCTGTCGGCGCCGGAAGGGCGGGGATTTTTCGGCTGGATGGCGCCTTTGGCTCTCGCTCTGTTCTTCGTCGGCGGAGAGCTTGCCTCTCAGGGAAGCGAAGGCTGGCAGGCGCGCATGATCGGACGCAACGGGCTTGTGTGTCTAACGACGATCCCGGCGCTTTCCCTGCCACTTCTTGTCGGCCTGCTGCTGGCTTTACGTCGGCGCGCACCTGGAAACGCCGCGTTGGCCGGGGCGGCGAGCGGTCTTGCTGCGGTCGGCATTGGTGCGAGCCTCTATGCATTGCACTGCACCGATGACAGCACGCTCTTCGTCGCTTTCTGGTACAGCATTGCAGCAGTCGCCATGACCGTCGTTGGCGCGGTCGCCGGCAGGCAGGTCCTGCGCTGGTAGGCTGCCGCCATCGTCCGCCGGCGCTGGCGTTATGGGCTTGCCTGAATCCGGGGTCTTGAGTCGAGGGGGCGGGCGCGTAGCCTCTCAGGGCTCAATTCGGCGGTCTGCGAGTCAAAAGGACGTTCACAACGGAGCCGGATGCCGGTAGCGTTGTCCGACCCAGTCATTTCGCCAACAGGACAGGCCATGGATTTGCGACTGACGCCGGAAGAATTAGCGTTTCGCGCCGAAGTTCGCGCGTTTTTCGATGAATCGATCCCGCAGGACATCCGCGCGAAGCTGACCGAGGGGCGCCATCCGGACAAGGCCGACATGGTGCGTTGGCAGAAGATCCTGCACGCCAGGGGCTGGTCCGTGCCGCACTGGCCGGTGGAATGGGGCGGAACCGGCTGGGATGCGGTGAAGCTCTACATCTTCCGCGACGAGATGCAGCGCACGCCGGCACCGGAGCCGCTTCCGTTCGGCGTCAGCATGGTCGGACCGGTGATCTACACTTTCGGCTCGCAGGAGCAGAAGACGCGTTTCCTGCCACGCATCGCCTCCATGGATGACTGGTGGTGCCAGGGCTTTTCGGAGCCAGGCGCCGGCTCGGATCTGGCCGGGCTGAAGACGACGGCGCGTCGGGACGGGGATCACTACGTCATCAACGGCCAGAAGACCTGGACGACGCTGGCGCAATACGCGGACTGGATCTTCGTTCTGGCCCGCACCAGTCCGGAAGCAAAGAAGCAAGAGGGCATCTCCTTTCTGCTGGTGGACATGAAGACGCCGGGCATCACGGTGCGGCCCATCCAGACCATCGATGGCGGACACGAGGTCAACGAGACGTTCTTTGATGACGTGCGCGTGCCGGTGGAGAACCTTGTCGGTGTCGAGAACCGGGGATGGGACTATGCAAAGTTCCTGCTGGGCAACGAAAGGACTGGCATCGCCCGCATCGGCATCACCAAGGCACGGTTGCGGCGGGTGCGCGAACTTGCCGCGCTGGAACAGGGGGGCGGCAGGCTGATCGACAGTGCGCGGTTCCGTCAGAAGCTGGCGGCGGTCGAGGTGGAACTGAAGGCGCTGGAAATGACGCAGTTGCGCGTCGTTGCCGGCGAGGCGCGGCGCGAGCGGGGCAAGCCCGACCCCGCCTCCTCGGTGCTCAAGATCCGCGGTTCGGAACTCCAGCAATCGGTGAGCGAGCTTCTGCTTGAAGTCGCCGGTCCCTATGCGTTGCCGTATCGCGACGAGCATGATCCGGAGGGCTGGAACGAACCGGCGATCGGACCGGACTGGGCGGCCATGCTCGCGCCGAACTACTTCAATCTGCGCAAGGTCTCGATTTACGGTGGCTCGAATGAGATCCAGCGCAGCATCATTTCAAAGGCCATTCTCGGCCTCTAAGGATCATTCAGCATGGATTTCGACCTCAACGAGGAACAGCAGCTGCTCAAGGACAGCGTTGACCGGCTGTTTGCATCCCGCAACGACTTCGAGACGCGCCGGAAAATTCAGGCTTCAGATGCCGGCTGGAGCCGCGAGAATTGGGGGGCCTATGCGGAGATGGGGCTGCTCGGCCTGCCCTTCAGCGAAGCGGATGGCGGGTTCGACGCCGGTCCCGTCTCGGTCATGATCGTCATGGAGGCGATCGGTCGATCGCTCGCGCTGGAACCTTACCTTTCGACCGTTGTCCTCGCCGGCAGCGTGCTGCGGCGTTTCGGCAACGCGGCCCATCGCGCCGAGTACATCCCGAGGATCATCGCCGGCGACATGACGGCCACCCTGGCTTTCGCCGAGCCGCAGTCCCGCTACGATCTGCATGATGTCGCGCTCGCCGCCCGCAAGGACGGTGCGTCCTATGTGCTGGACGGTCGCAAGGGGCTGGTGCTGCACGGCGGTTCGGCGGACAGGCTGATCGTGACGGCGCGGACGGCGGGCGGGCGGCGCGATCACAAGGGCATCAGCGTGTTCGTGGTGGACGCCCGCGCCGAAGGCGTCTCGCGACGCTCCTATCCGACACAGGATGGCGGCCGGGCGGCGGAAGTCGAATTGTCCGGCGTTCGCGTTCCGGCGGAAGATCTGGTTGGCACTCTAGACGAGGGCCTGGCCATCATCACGCGGGCCGCGGAGGACGGGATCGCCGCGCTGTGCGCAGAGGCGGTTGGCCTCATGGCGGACATGCAGGCCATGACCGTGGACTACCTGAAGACGCGCAAGCAGTTCGGCACGACCATCGGCTCGTTTCAGGCGTTGCAGCACCGCGCATCCGACATGGTCGTCGAACTGGAGCAGGCGCGCAGCATGATGCTCTATGCGACGATGAACGTGGACGAGCCCGATGCCATGGCGCGCGCCACGGCGCTGTCGGCGGCGAAGCTGCAGATCGGCAAGGCGATCCGCTTCATCGGTCAGCAGTCGATCCAGATGCATGGCGGCATCGGCATGACGATGGAGTACAAGGTCGGGCATCTGTTCAAGCGTGCCACGATGATTGATCTCATGTTCGGCGACAGCGATCATCATCTGGAAAAGCTCGCCGCGTCCGACGCTGCAATCGTCTGACCCGCTTCTCACTTCATGCAAGTCCCAGGAAACACGTACATGGTTCAGGTCAATCCGGTCACGACGCTCGACCTCGATGGCGAGATTGCGGTGCTCACGCTGAACTCGCCGCCGGTGAATGCGCTTGGCCAGCAGGTCCGGGCCGGGCTCAAGGCCGGAATCGAGCAGGCCGTCGCCAATCCGGCCGTGAAGGCGATTGTGTTCATCTGTGCTGGACGCACCTTCAGCGCGGGCGCCGACATCACCGAATTCGGCAAGCCCATGACGGAGCCGTTCCTGCCGGTCGTGCACGCCACATTCGAAAACTGTCCGAAACCGGTTGTCGCGGCCATCCATGGCACCGCCCTCGGCGGCGGGTTCGAGACCGCGCTGGTCTGCCACTACCGCATTGCGGTTCCCTCGGCGAAGTTCGGCTTGCCGGAGATCAAGCTCGGCCTCATCCCCGGAGCTGGTGGCACGCAGCGCCTGCCGCGGCTGGCAGGGGTCGAGAAGGCCATGGACCTGATTGTCTCCGGCGCGATGTTTGGCGCCAGGGATGCACTCTCCATGGGCGTCGTCGATCGCCTCGCGTCGGAGGACGGCCTGCTGGCAGATGCAGTCGCCTTTGCGCGCGAGATCGTTTCCAGGGGCATGGCGCCTGTGCGTGTGCGCGACCGCGATGAAAAACTGGCCGCAGCGCGTGGCAAGCCGGAGATCTTCGAGGCCTTCCGCAAGGCCAACGCCCGCAAGAACCGCGGCTTTGAAGCCTGGCACGTGGCCATGACGTCGATCGGGAATGCACTGACGATGCCCTTCGACGAGGCGCTGACCGAGGAGCGGCGCCTGTTCATGGAGCTGATCAAGTCGCCGCAGTCGATCGCCCAGCGTCATGTCTTCTTTGCCGAGCGCGAGGTGGCGAAGATTCCCGATGTTCCGACCGATACGCCGGCCATTCCCGTGCAGACGGTCGGCATCATCGGTGCCGGCACGATGGGCGGCGGCATCGCCATGAACTTCCTCAACGCCGGCATTCCCGTGACCATCGTCGAGGCGAAGCAGGATGCGCTCGACCGTGGCGTCGCGATCATCCGGAAGAACTACGAGGCGACCGCCCAGAAGGGCCGCATGACCATGGCGGATGTCGAAAAGCGCATGGCGCTGCTCACGCCGACACTCGACTTCGCCGCGCTGGCTCCCTCGGATCTGGTGATCGAGGCGGTGTTCGAAAACATGGACATCAAGAAGGAGATATTCCGCAGGCTCGACGCGACCGTGAAGCAGGGCGCGATTCTGGCCACCAACACCTCTTATCTCGATGTCAACGAGATCGCCGCCGCGACCGGGCGACCGGAGTTCGTGGTCGGCATGCACTTCTTCTCGCCGGCCAACGTAATGCGTCTGCTTGAGGTGGTGCGCGGCGACAAGACGGCGAAGCCGGTTGTGCAGACCGCGATGCAGATCGGCAAGAAGATTGGCAAGATCGCGGTTCTGGTCGGGGTGTGTCACGGTTTCGTGGGCAACCGCATGCTGGCCCAGCGCCAGCGCGAGGCCCAGAAGCTGATCCTCGAGGGTGCGATGCCGTGGGACGTCGATCGCGTGCTCTATGCGTTCGGCCTGCCGATGGGCCCCTTTGCCATGAGCGATCTCGCTGGCCTCGACATCGGCTGGTCAAAGGAAACCTCGACCAGTTCTACCGTCCGCGAAATCCTCTGCGAGATGGACCGGCGTGGTCAGAAGACCAGGGCCGGATTCTATGACTACGACGAAAACCGGACGGCTCGTCCCTCGCCGGTGGTGGAGAAGATCATCCTCGACCTGTCAGCCAAGCAGGGCATCATGCGCCGCGCGATTTCCGACGAGGAAATCCTGCAGCGCTGCATTTATCCCATGATCAACGAGGGCGCGAAGATCCTCGAAGAAGGCAAGGCGCTGCGCGCTTCCGACATCGATATCGTCTGGATCAACGGCTATGGCTGGCCGGTCTATCGCGGTGGTCCGATGCATTACGCGGACAGCCTGGGCCTCAAGCACGTGCTTTCGGTCATGAAAGGCTTCGAAGCCAGCCACGGCGCGGATTTCAAGCCGTCCGCCCTGCTCGAACGCCTCGTGGCAGAAGGCAAAAGCTTCGCCCGCATGTGACATGGTGCTGACGCGTAACGATCTCGCGCTGGCCGCGCTGGCCTGTAGTGCCGGCGCGGCAATCTTGGCGGTGCGCGCCGCCGCGCTCGCCAGCGACACCAAGCCGGATGGCTCTCCGGTGACGGAGGCCGACCGGCGGGCAGAGCGGATCATCCTCGACGGCATTGCAGTGATCTGGCCTGGGCTGCCCGTCATCGCGGAAGAGGCGGTATCCGGCGGACAGGTTCCGGTGGTTGCCGATACCTTCGTGCTGGTTGATCCGCTCGACGGTACGCGCGAGTTCATCGCCGGTCGCGCCGAATTCACCGTCAATATTGCGCTGGTCAGGCATCGTGTGCCGGTCTGCGGCGTGGTCTTCGCCCCGGCCACGGGCGCCATGTTCCTGGCCGGCGAGGGCGGAGGCGCATGGCGGGCCGATGTGGATGGTTGCCGGCCGCCGGGCGACGGCGCGTTTCGCCGTATCGGTGTCCGCCCTTGCGGAGCCGGACTGGTCGCGCTGGTCTCGCACAGCCACGGTGACGAGATGACCGAGGCCTGGCTTGCCGGTCAGCCTGTCGTCGCGCGCCGCAACATCGGGTCCTCGCTCAAGTTCTGCCTGATCGCAGCGGGCGAAGCCGACGTGTACCCAAGGTTCGGTCCAACCATGGAATGGGATACGGCGGCGGGGGATGCCGTGCTGCGCGCCGCCGGCGGCAAGGTCCTCCAGCCGGATGGAGCGCCCTTCCTTTACGGGAAGGCTGCGACGGGGTTTCGCAACGGCCCGTTCATCGCGCCCGGCGTCGGCCATACCGATCGAAGAGAAGAAGACCTTCACTTGGATCGA
>ERZ761609.2401-NODE-2401-length-13919-cov-7.950519_pt1 | contig 13919 bp, 11 predicted proteins | sample MGYA00511163_ERZ761609 | MGnify/ENA primary metagenome ERZ761609 (study PRJEB28899, sample SAMN02445070) | bioreactor sludge metagenome | biome: EBPR sludge | place: Australia: Brisbane, Thorneside Wastewater Treatment Plant | collected 2011-12-16 ... | reverse complement strand
CGACAACCTGCCGGAGTCCGTCGATCTAGTGGTGATTGACGCCTCGTTCATCTCACTCCGGCTGCTGCTGCCGGTCATTCGCGGGTGGATGAAGCCGACCGGGGACATCATCGCCTTGATCAAACCGCAGTTTGAGGCTGGACGCGGCGACGTTGGTAAAGGCGGAGTCGTCCGCGATACCGGAATTCACCGGCGCGTGATCCATGAAGTGATCGAGGCAGGTCAGGGTATCGGCTTTACCGTCGCCGGGTTGACCATGTCGCCGCTCAAGGGGCCGGCAGGGAATTCCGAGTTCCTTGTGTGGCTGACTCTCGAACCGGCCCGCGCGCAGTCCGTCAGCGACCTCGACGCGCTTATTCAAACCGTCATCAACTTCTAACCCGTACTCTGATATACTAAAGGCCGTTCGGTTAAACCAGAGACCAGTGCATGGACAGTCAGAAGATTCGCAATTTCTCGATTATCGCCCATGTTGACCATGGAAAAAGTACGCTCGCTGACCGGCTGCTGCAGCTAACCCACACCGTCGCTGATCGCGACATGCAGGAACAACTGCTCGACAGCATGGATCTTGAGCGTGAGCGCGGCGTGACGATCAAAGCGTCGGCCGTGCGCATGAACTATCTGTCGCGCGATGGCGGTGAGTACATCATCAACTTGATCGACACCCCCGGTCACGTCGACTTCACCTATGAGGTCAGCCGCGCGCTGCAAGCCTGTGAGGGCGCGGTGCTGGTCGTTGACGCCAGTCAGGGCATCGAAGCCCAGACCCTTTCAAACGTGTATCTGGCGCTCGAGCAGGATCTCGAAATCCTGCCGGTCATCAACAAGATCGACCTTCCCGCGGCGCGGCCCGATGACGTCGCCCATGAGATCGAAGACCTGCTGGGAGTCGATGCCAGCGAGATGGTGCGCATTTCCGCCAAGAGCGGAATCGGCGTCGAAGATGTGATGGAAATGGTGATCACACATGTGCCGCCACCCAAGGGTGACGCGACTGCCCCGCCGCGCGCGCTGGTGTTCGACTCGCATTACGACTCCTACAAGGGTGTCGTGGCCTACATTCGCGTCATTGACGGGACGTTCACCAAGCGCGACATTATGCGCCTGATGGTCACCGAGGCGCGTTTTGAGCCGCTCGAGATCGGTGTTTTCTCGCCCGGTATGCGGCCGGTCGATTCGCTGACCGTCGGCGAAGTCGGCTACATTGCGACCGGTCTGAAAGTCATCCGCGAAGTGCGCGTCGGTGATACGGTCACAACCTTTTACAACGGCGCAACGACCCCCCTCCCCGGTTACAAGCAGATCAAGCCGATGGTGTTTGCCGGTATCTATCCGACAGACAACGACGCCTACCCTGAACTGCGGGACGCACTGGAAAAACTTCAGCTCAATGACGCCTCGCTGGTGTATGAGCCGGAAAGTTCGCAAGCGCTCAACTTCGGTTTTCGTGTCGGCTTTCTCGGCCTGTTCCACATGGAGATCGTCCAGGAACGCCTCGAGCGCGAGTACGACCTGGACATCCTGGCGACCGCGCCCAGCGTGGAGTACCAGGTGATCCAGCGCAGCGGCGAGATGATCACCATCGACAGCCCCGCGTTCCTGCCCGACGAAAGCATCATCGCAGAGATCCGCGAACCGTGGATGAAGATCCAGATCTACACGCCGCAGGAGTACATCGGGCCGATCATGGATCTGGTCATCAAGAAACGCGGCGAATTCATGACCTCCGAGTATCTCGACAGCTCACGCGTGATCCTGCACTACCGGATTCCGCTGTCGGAGCTGATCGTCGACTTCTATGACCGGCTCAAGAGCGCGACGCGCGGCTATGCCAGCCTTGACTATCAATTCGAGGAGTATCGCCCCGGGGATCTGGTCAAGATGGACGTGCTGGTCAACAGCGATCCGGTTGACGCGCTAACCATGATCGTCCACCGCGATCATGCCTTCCACAAGGGGCAGAAGCTGGTGACCAAGCTCAAGGACTTGATCCCGCAGCAGCAGTTCGTCGTCCCGATTCAAGCGGCGATTGGCAAGCGCGTGATCTCGCGCGCCAACGTCAAGGCGCTGCGTAAGGACGTGCTCGCCAAGTGCTACGGCGGCGACATCACGCGCAAGAAGAAACTGCTCGAAAAGCAGAAGAAGGGCAAGCGCCGCATGAAGATGATCGGCACCGTTGAAGTGCCGCAGGAAGCGTTTATGGCGGTGCTTAGCCTGGACGACGACGAGTAAGCCACTCGCGAACCGTCGCCGCCTGATTCGGGGGAATGATCCCCTGCCCTACCAGCTCATCCACCAGGCCGCGCAGGGTCCACACGGACAGGCGCGGCTTTTGATTCACCGCTGCACTGCTGTCGAGGTCGATCACCGCTGCAGCTGCCACGGTCTCCAGGCCGACGCTGGCAGCGCTGCGCATCAGACGATCAAGCGCGCGTTCGTCGTCATGGACTAGACTCACGAGCAGGGCGGGATGCCCCACGTCATAAGCGCCGGCCAGATCGTGCGTGGGCGTTTCGCCCCGTCCCCGGCTGTAAACCAGCGGTAAGCCCCGCTGCTGACTCAACATCGTTGCAAGCGCGAGTGCATCAGGCGCCGCGATCACAAAATCGTACGCGACATCCGCAGTCAGTGCTTCGAGCGCGCGCGAAGCCTCCGCCAGCACCTGCGGATACGAAGGCAATAGTTCCAGATGCAGGCGCAGCGGATCGAATCCAGGTGTACTGGCAAACCGGCCAAACTGGACCAGTCCGGCGGCAAGCAGTCCCTCGAGCAAACGCTCTGCACCGCTAGTGGGCATTGCGCAGCGCCTCCACATTGGCGGCCAGCACGTCGGCAAAATCCGGCAGGCGATGCATATACAGGAACGCCTCGTCGGTGACCTGAAGCGTCAGGTCACCGCAGACCATGCGCCCCGTGTCAAGCTCATACCGGTCGCCGGCCCAGGCGTCAATCACGAATGCCCCGCGATCAGCCCGCGTGACAAACGGTTCCCGGGCCATACCCGGTGCCAGCGTCACCGCGTCGACACCGAAGGCGTTCTCGTCGCTCACAATCGTAAACGCATCGAGGGCAAACGCACCGTGCAGGATGGTCACCGCACTGTCGGTTGCGTAGTCGATGGTACGCTCCAGCGCCACCATTCCGACGGCGCCAAGCGCCATGTACGACGGCAGGTCAAAGACATAGGCGGCGACCAGATCGCGTGTCGCGCGGACAATCTCCTTGCCAAACGGCAGAAAGGGTTCATCATAGCGCGCGATGTGCGGCGGCAGTTTGTCGATACGCGGCACGATCAACAGTGCAACGCGTGAGTCACGCTCCATACAGACCGCGCGCAGTTTGTCGTAGAAGCTAATCATGATCCGTTTGTTCCCTCAACATGCCCCACACAGCCGACAGCCCCCACATGCTGATCCAGCGCGGCGCAATGTCCGCCTGCCCGCCAAAGCCAAAAACCCGCGTGCGGGTCCTCTCCCCAACCTGCGCGATCAACGCCGTACGTTCGTCGCTGTCTGCGCCCTCGTCCGCCTCGGGATCGGTCAGGATGACCAGACAGGCGGCAGCGCCGGTCGCAGCCTGAATGTGAGTCATGACGGTCTGCGCAGTGTCGCTTAAGCGCGCTTCCGGCACTATTCCTAATGCGCGGCACAAGGCGTCCGGCGAGTCGTAACTGGTCGCCGCCGCAATCACGGCCGGATTGACGCCGCTTAGCGCGCGCCCGACACCACCGCCGGTACCCGCCTCGATGATCGCGATTTGCTGTGAGGATTTTTCCAGCAAGGCAGCGAGTATCGTTTCTAGCTTGTCTTCGTCCACGCCAAACACATGCTTTCCAATGCGCTCACGGAGCTGCGCATCGGTGCGGTCAATCATCACCAGCGCTTCCTCGATCGTATCCGCTTTCGCTGTGATTCGGACATCCACCTGTCCGCTGTGCGCCGCCAGACCGACCGTCGGGTTACCTGCCTCCAGCAGATCCGCGCCGATGACGGAGTCGAGCATGCTTTCGCCGATGCCGGCGGTTTTCAGAACGCGCGCCTTGATTACGCCAAGCTGGTACTTCTGCCGGAGGTACGGAATCGCCCTTTCCGTCAGCAGATACTTCATCTCGCGCGGGACACCCGGAACGCTGATCACGTCACAACCGTTATGGTTCACGATAAATCCGGGAGCTGTGCCGACCGGATTCTCGAGGACGACCGCGCCAGCCGGGACATACGCCTGCTGGCGGTTGTTCTCCGTCATCTGTGTCTTGAAGGTGCTAAAGCGCGCCGCAATCTGGTCAAGCAAGGTCTGCTGGAACTCGAGCGTGCGGTCGGTGGCGTCGGCAACGGCCTGTCGTGTCATGTCATCTACGGTCGGGCCGAGGCCGCCGCAGGTGATGACCAGTTGGGCGCGCGTCATCGCCAGCCGGATCGCGTCAGCGATCCGCTTGCGGTTATCGCCAACTGAAGTCATAAAATACAGGTTGATTCCGTAGTCGCGCAGCAGCCTTGCGATGTATACTGAATTGGTATCGGTGATCTCACCGAGCAGGATCTCAGTACCGATCGCGATCACTTCTGCATTGATTTCGTGTGACATCTATCACAACCTTGGCGTGAGGGAAACCCAAAGATAAGAAAATTTTGGCAAAAGAAACGTTAGATATTATAATGCGTTCTCAAGAAGTGCCTAGCTGGTTTTTGCAAATAATTTGTGCAAAACCAACAAATATCAGGCGTCGGTTATCAATACTCAAGATAGAACATGGAGGCTTGTTGTGGCAGGAGTAACTTTTAGAAACGTAGTCAAGCGTTTCGGGAATACCAGTGTTATTAAGGGTATCACCATCGAGATTGCTGACAAAGAATTCCTCGTGTTCGTAGGGCCTTCAGGCTGCGGAAAGACCACCTGTCTGCGTATGTTGGCGGGTCTCGAAGAAGTCACGGAAGGCGAAATCCTCATCGGCGATCGCATCGTGAACAACGTGGCCCCTAAGGACCGCGACATTGCCATGGTGTTCCAGAGCTATGCGCTCTACCCGCACATGACAGTGTACGAAAACATGGCTTTCGGCCTTCGCCTGCGCAAGACTCCTAAGAATGTTATTGACGAGCGCGTCCGTGAAGCTGCCAAGAGCCTCGGTATCGAGCACCTGCTCGACCGTCGCCCGCGCCAGCTTTCGGGCGGTCAGCGTCAGCGTGTGGCCGTCGGTCGCGCTGTGGTGCGTAACCCCTCCGTCTTCTTGATGGACGAGCCGCTGTCGAACCTTGACGCGAAGCTGCGTGTGGAAGCGCGTGCCTTCATCAGCAAGCTTCACCAGCGCCTTGGCACCACGTTCGTCTACGTGACGCACGACCAGACCGAAGCCATGACGATGGGTACGCGCATCTGCGTGCTCAACGCCGGTGAAGTCCAGCAGCTCGACTCGCCGTACGTGCTGTACCACAACCCGCGCAATATCTTCGTCGCTGGCTTCATCGGCAGCCCTGCCATGAACTTCTTCGACGCCACCCTGCGCGAATCCGATGGCAACCTGATTGTGGACACCGGTGTCTTCAACCTCGTGATCCCGCAGGTAAAGGCTGTGCCGTATCGCGCCCACATCGGCAAGAAGGTTGTCCTCGGTGTGCGTCCGGAAGACATGCACGACGTCGATTACCAGCCGCCGGGAATCACCCCGTCGCCGATCGAATCCTCGGTTGAGGTGATCGAGCAGATGGGTAACGAAATCATCCTCTATCTTGAGGAAGGCGGCAAGCAGTTCGTCGCGCGCGTCGATCCGCGTACTACGGCCCGCATCGGCAACCGTCTCGGCATGGTAATCAACATCGACAATGTTCACATTTTCGATACTGAGACCACCCTGTCGCTGGGCTATGAACACAAGCGGGAACAAATCGCGGCCGAGGCGAAGGCCCGTGCCAAAGTCCACTAATCACACGCTCTAGCGCCACATGTTGTGGAGGCGGTATCCTAACCGGGTACCGCCTCTTTTATCTCTGCGGCACGCTGGTGGTGAATCAAAACGGGCCTCGCTGCTGCGAAGCCCGTTAAGGATGCCCTGGAGAGGACTCGAACCTCCACCCCGTGAAGGACATGGCCCTCAACCATGCGCGTCTGCCAGTTCCGCCACCAGGGCATGACTTGAATGTTAGAGATTATACATGTAGCCTTATGGCTGTCAATCCTTTTTAGCGAAGCTTACCCGAAACTAGTTTGAGGCAACCATGCGTATCGCACTCGATGCAATGGGTACAGACAACAATCCGACACCGGACGTCATCGGCGGTTTGCTCGCGTCACAGGAGCGCCCGGACGTCAAGCTCGTCCTGATCGGCGATCAACGCCGCATTGAGGCAGCAGCTCAGGCGCAGTCTGGTGGGCTCGGCAAGATCGAGGTTATTCACGCTGATATCGCCGTGGATATGCACGACAAGCCCAGTGAGGTCATCAAAGGCAAGCCGGGTTCGTCGATGCACGTCGGCTTGAAACTTTTGGAAGATAATGCCGTAGATGCATTTGTTACCATGGGCAATACCGGCGCGGCTCACGCCATCGCCACGCTCCACGCACCGCGACGCATCCGCGGCGTGAAGCGGCCTGCCCTATCAGGCATCTTCTCGGTTGAAGGCCGGCCGAAGATCTTTCTGGACATTGGTGCTAATTCCGATTGCAAGGCCGATTGGCTGGCGCAGTTTGCGGTGATGGGTTCCGTCTACGCTAGTAGTGTCCTCGGCTACGCCAGCCCGCGCGTCTGTCTGCTCTCTAATGGCGAGGAAGAAGGCAAAGGCAATGATCTCGTGCGTGAGACTGCCAAACTTCTCAAAAGGAGTTCGCTCAACTACGTTGGGAATGCCGAGCCCAAAGAGATTTTCATGAAGGATGTCGCCGATGTGATTGTGTCGGACGGGTTCTCTGGCAACCTGCTGATGAAGACGTTTGAGGCGACGACGCGCTACCTGTCCAGCACAATCCGCACCGAGATCAAGGCGGGGCTGCTGTCGTCCATCGGAGGACTGCTCATCAAGGGTTCGATGAACCGTGTTAAAGGCCGCTTCGACACATCTACCGTGGGCGGCGCGCCGCTTTTGGGCGTTCAAGGGGTTGTAATTATCGGGCATGGCAGTTCTACTGAAATTGGTGTAAAAAATGCCGTGCATCAGGCTGTCAAGGCGGTCGAGGGCCAGGCGGTCAGCAAGATGACACAGCAGTTAGCGCAGTTTGTTACTGAATCGTAGTCGCACGGAGACGTCTCATCATGGATCTCATTCGCAATGGTCGTCCGCGGGTTGTGGTCACGGGTTTGGGGGCAGTGACAGCCCTCGGCAACGCTAAGTCACTCTGGGAAGCGCTCAAGACCGGGACAACGGGTATCCGCAAGATCACCACGTTTCCGACGGACTACGTGCCGATCACGATCGGGGCGGAGGTGCGCGACTTCGACTCGTCGCAGTATATCGACCATAAGGAGGCTCGCCGCATGGGCCGCGCGACGCAGTTCGCGACGGTTGCAGCGCATTACGCACTGGAAGACTCCGGCATGTCCCTCGAGGACATCGACCGGATCAGCGAGCGCGTGGGCGTCGTGGTCGGCACAACGTTCGGGTCACACGAACTGACGACCGACGCGACGCACGAATACTTGATGACCCACAAGAAGCCCAATCCGTTCACCATGGTGAACTCGCTGCCCAATATGCCAGCGCATTACATCAGCCGCTTTATGCGCGCACTGGGCCCGCTGGAAACGCAGTCGACGGCCTGTGCTGCCGGTACGCAGGGGGTCGGCGCTGGTGCCGAGTTGATCAAGAACGGCCGCGCTGACGTCGTGTTTGCGGGCGGCGTGGACGCCCTGCTCAAGGACTACACGATCGCCGGATTCTCGGCGATGAAAGCGCTGGCATCCGAATATAACGACGATCCGGCGCGCGCCAGCCGTCCGTTTGATAAGAACCGCAGCGGGTTTGTCATCGGCGAAGGCAGCGCCATGCTCGTCCTTGAGAGCCTCGCCCACGCGATCAAGCGCGGCGCGCGCATCTACGCCGAGGTACTGGGCTTTGCTTCGTCGTCCGATGGCTATCATGTGGCCGCGCTCGATCCGTCGGCCTCCGGCGCCACGCGCTCGATGCGCTGGGCGTTAGAAGATGCGCATCTCAACCCGCAGGATGTCCAGTACGTGAACGCTCACGGGACGTCCACCCAGCAGAACGATGCCATGGAAACACAGGCGATAAAGAACGTTTTCGGTGAACATGCCTACAAGATGGCGATCAGCTCCACCAAGAGCATGCTCGGCCATGCGTTCGGGGCGTCGGGCGCGATCGAGGCGATCGCCAGTGTCATGACGCTCGTCGAGCAGTTCATCCATCCGACCATCAATTACGAAACGCCGGATCCGGACTGTGACCTCGACTACGTGCCTAATGAGGGCCGTGAGGTGAAGGATCTCAAGGCGGCTATCTCCAACAGCTTCGGACTGGGCGGTCAGAACGCGAGCGTCGTGTTCGGCACGCTCTGATCTCGCTAACGCCATCCCGTCGGATACACGGTTCAACAGCAGCTGCATTTGGCAAAAGCTGTTGAATCGTGTATTTTGATTTTAGAGAGAAGTGTTTGGAATCGACCATGTTTGCCCAAATCGACGACTTGCTCCAGCGTCACGAGTTGAAGAAGGCGGAGAAGCTTATCGCGCGCCTTCTGCCACAATCCGCTCCGCTGACGCAAGCACAGCTGTATCTCTACCGCGCGCGGACACGGTTGCATGGGGGCCGGCCCGAAAGCGCTATCGAAGATTTGACGCGTGCGCGCGAACTCGATCCAGGTATTGCCGACTCCCCCGCCGCACTCGAACTCTATGCCGATGCGTTGTTTGCCCGTTTTGAACTTGCGACGGTTGTCGATCGCACCGATGCTGCTCACGCTGAAGAAACCTACCGGCGTTTGATCATTTCGCATGCTGATTACGGCAATCTGGGCTGGATCTACTTCCAGCTTGCGCGCATTCTGCTGGCGAGCAACCGTATCGAAGAAGCTTCGGATTTGCTCGAGCGCGCGCTGCTGGTTGCCAGTGAAGTCCCCGCGCTGACCGCCTACTGTTACGAGCGCCTCGGGTTCGTGTCCTTCTACGAGATGCGCGATCACGCTCGGGCGCTCAATTACCTGACGCGCGCGATTGATACCTATCCCAATAGTGAAGATCCGTCATGGCTGGTGCAGGCGCATCTGCTGAAGTGCCGTATCCTGCGCGAAACGGGCGACCGGCTCAAGGCGCTGACGGACGTGGATGCCGCAATTAAGGTTGCGTCACGCACGCGCAACAAGACGGTACTGGCAGAAGCGCTGCTTGCGCGGGGCGAACTGCTGGCGCAGCTCACCGGACGCGACGCGGAAGTCATCGAGAACCTCGAGCGCTTTTTGCAGGTCGCGCACCGCCCTAAGGGTGCGGACGTGACGTTCGCCCGCGTTCATGAGATGCTGGCTGATGCGTACGTCAACAACGGCCACCTGGAACACGCTATCAGCGCCTATCACAACGTGCTGCACTTCAATCCCAATCACCCATGGGAGACGTCGATCTATCATCGGCTCAGCCGTGCTTATTACCTCAAGGGCAGCTATGACAAGGCTGTACAGGCGGTCAAGCGTGCGCTGAAGGTCGCCGAGGAGAACGGTGAGATGACCGACTATCAACTTTACGACACTTTCGGCAATGCCTTGTTTGCGCTGGGACAGTACCGGGATGCCGCCGATGCATACGAGCAGGCGCTTAGCTTGAAGCCTGGCAATCAGGAGCATGTGCAGAAGATCCAGCACTATCATCAACTGTCGCTCCACCTGCTGCAGCAGACCCTTTAATGGCTCCGCATTTATCGTTAGACTCATGTCTCATCAAGTGACAGGAAGTTGACGCATGCCCCATACAGTCAAAGTAATCGGCGGCGGTCTGGCCGGCTCAGAAGCAGCACTGCAGCTTGCTCAACGTGGAATCGACGTCGAGCTGTACGAGATGCGGCCAGTCCGTCAGACCGGTGCGCATGTGAGCGACAAGCTGGCGGAACTGGTGTGCAGCAATTCGCTGGGATCGATGCTGCGTGACCGGGCGACCGGCCTGCTCCAGCACGAGCTGAAGCGCCTCGGTTCCAAACTGATTGCCGCTGCGACCGAGTCGGCTGTTCCAGCCGGCGGCGCGCTCGCGGTCGATCGCGAATTGTTCGCGTCGCTGGTGACGTCGTCGATCGAGCAGCACCCGCGCATCCGCGTCATCCGGGACGAGGTCACCGAAATTCCGGACGGCCCGGTGATTATTGCTACCGGCCCGCTGACCTCACCGGCGCTCTCGCAGGCAATTGCCGCCCTCACCGGTGAGCAGTATCTGTACTTCTATGACGCGATTGCGCCTATCGTCACCGCAGAATCAATCAACATGGAGGTCGCCTTTCGCGCGAGCCGTTACGATCGCGGCGACGATGACTACATCAACTGCCCGCTGAACAAAGAGGAATACACGCGCTTTGTCGAAGCCCTGCGAACCGCTGAACGCGCTGCCCTGCGTGACTTCGAGAAGGAAGATCCGCAGTTCTTCGAGCGCTGCATTCCGATCGAACACCTGGCGGATCGCGGCGACGACACGCTGGCGTACGGTCCCATGCGCCCGGTCGGCCTGCGCGATCCGCGTACCGGCAAGCGCCCGCATGCCGTAGTACAGCTCCGACGCGACAACCTGATCGGCACCCTGTATAACCTCGTCGGCTTCCAGACGAATATCAAGTGGGGACAGCAGGAGGAAATCCTGCGGATGATTCCCGGGCTTGAGCATGCGGAGTTCATCCGCATGGGGCAGATGCATCGCAACACGTTCATCAACTCCCCTGCCCTGCTCAACCCGACCATGAACCTCCGCACACGGCCTGATCTGTTCTTCGCCGGCCAGATCACCGGTGTGGAAGGCTACTCCGGCAATATCGCCACCGGATTAGTTGCAGCGCTTAACATGGCGGGGTATCTTAGCGGCAAGCCTGAATGGGTGCTGCCGGTGACCACGATGCTCGGCGCGCTCTGCCATTACGTGACGCACGCCGAGGCGGACTCATTCCAGCCCATGAAGGCCAACTTCGGGATTCTGCCCGAACTTGCAGCGCCAATTCGTGGCAAACGCGATCGTTATCAGGCTTACGCAGACCGGGCGCTTGCTGATCTGGATGCGGCAATCAGCGCCCTGGATGACACTTATTTATTTGACACACGCGTGCATCAACCCAACTGAACGGAGATAGACATGCCCGCACCAGCCAATCGGCTTTCTAACCTTCCCTCCTACGTGTTTGCGGTAATTGGAGACCGCCTGCGCGCCATGGAGAAGGAAGGCAAGGATGTCATACGACTTGATGTCGGCAGTCCTGATATGCCGCCGCCCCCTGCCGTGATCGAGAGTCTCTCTGCGTCCGCCCGCCGCCCTGACCGGCACGGATACTCGGGCTACCGCGGTACGCCGCAGTTCCGCGAATCCGTTGCCCGCTACTACCAGGCGCGCTTTGAGGTGAGCCTTGATCCGGATAGCGAAATCCTCCCGCTGATCGGCAGCAAGGAAGGGATTGTCAACCTGTGCCTTGCCTATCTGGACAAAGGCGACACGGTCATCATCCCGGATGTCGGTTATCCATCCTACGCGCAGGGTGCCAAACTCGCCGGCGCTGATATCTTCTGGACGCCGGTGCGGGCCGAGACGGGCTACCTGATCGACTTTGACTCGATCCCGGATGAAGTCGCCGACAAAGCCAAGATTCTGTGGGTGAATTACCCGAATAACCCCACCGGTGCAACGGCTGACGTTGAGTTCTATGCCAAGGCCGTGGATTTCTGCGCCCGCCACGGGATTCTGCTGGCGTCCGATAATCCTTATGTGGATGTGACCTTTGACAACTATCGCGCGCCGAGCGCGTTAGAAGTTCCCGGTGCTAAAGAGACGGCTATCGAGTTTATGTCGTTCTCCAAGACACACAACATGGCGGGCTGGCGGCTTGGCGCAGCGGTCGGCAATGCCGAAGCGCTCAAGGTGCTGCTCAAAGTGAAGAGCAACCTCGACAGCGGGCACTTCCTTGCGGTATTCGATGCGGGGATCACCGCCCTCGATGATACCCCGGAGGATTGGATCGCCTGGCGCAACGGCGTCTATCAGGCGCGCCGCGATCGCATCATGGCGGCCCTGCCCCACATCGGATTGAGCGCCGCCACGCCGCTTGGATCGCTGTACATCTGGGCCAAACCCGACAAAATCAGCGCGGAGACCTATGTGGAGGAAGCGTTGAGCGAGGCACTGGTCTCGTTTGCGCCCGGTGGGGCCTATGGCCCCGGTGGTAATGATTACGTTCGCTTGAGCCTGGGCGTGTCCGACGAACGGCTTGATCAGGCTCTGGATCGCCTCAAGGCGTGGTATAGCGCAAAACATGGATGAAATTCGCGGTTTTGCCAGCGATGAGCTGGAACGGGCGTTTCTGGTGGCTGTGCAGTCCCGGGGAAGCCGTCCGCTGCTGTCGCTGGAAGATTCACTGCAAGAACTTGCGCGGCTGACGACAACTGCCGGCATGGTGGTTGTCGGTCAGGCGACGCAGATGATGAACCAGATCGACCCGGCGACCTTCGTCGGGTCGGGCAAGCTGGATGAGATCGTCGAGCAGATCACTGAGACTGGGGCGAACGTCATGATCTTTGACGATGAACTGTCGCCCCGTCACCAGCGCGAGATCGAAAAGCGCCTGGGTGAGAACGTCAAGGTTATTGATCGCTCGGCGCTGATCCTCGATATCTTCGCCCAGCACGCCCAGACCCGCGAAGGCGCGCTGCAGGTCGAGCTGGCGCAGTACGAGTATCGTTTGCCGCGCCTCACCCGCATGTGGACGCACCTTGCGCGCCAAGGGGGTGGCAAGGGTTCATCCGTGGGCGTCGGTCTGCGCGGACCGGGTGAGACCCAGCTAGAAGTCGACAAACGCGAAATTGGCCGGCGTATCGCCAAGCTCAAGGAACAGCTTGAGGATGTGCGCGCGCATCGTGCCCGTCACCGCGATAAGCGCAATCGCTCCGGCATTCCGGTAATCGCACTGGTTGGTTACACCAACGCGGGCAAATCGACGCTGCTCAACGCCCTGACGGACTCGGACGTATACGTTGCGGATCAGTTGTTCGCCACGCTCGATCCGACAACGCGTAGGGTTGAACTACCCTCCGGCCGGCACGTGCTGTTCTCGGATACGGTCGGGTTCATCCAGAAGCTGCCGACGACGTTAATTGCGGCCTTTCGTGCCACGCTTGAAGAAATTACCGAGGCGGACTTGCTCATTCACGTTGTTGACAGTTCGCATGTCAACGTCAACGAACAAATCGAGTCAGTCGAAGACACGCTTGCTGAGCTTGATATGCCGGATGTACCGCGCATTCTCGTGCTGAATAAGACCGACGCCCTGGATGAGCTGCCACCGATCGACACCGATGAGGATTATTTTGCACGCGTGTCCCTCTCTGCGCGTCGCAAGCAAGGTCTTGACACCCTGCTGACCGCCGTTGACCGGGCGCTGGCGCTTCAGATGCGACTCGTCAAACTGCTGGTGCCCTACGATCGCGGCGACCTGCTCTCAGAACTTTATGAGCGCACCAAAGTGACTGCGCGCGAAGACACATCCGACGGGGTCCGGATTACCGCCCAGATCCCGCTGGATGTTTACGATCACTTCAAGACGTACGAGCGATAAGGCGTATCCGCACCATGTTTAGACGCATAGACCGTTCTGTGTTCCTGTCACATGCGATTGACCGCATTTCGCACCTTGCGGCACGTCAGCGCGGGCTGCCTGCGGTCATTGGCATCCTGATGGTCTTTGCTGGGTTTGTGCTCCAGATGGTGACGTTCTTCGCCCCATCGCCGCTGTTAGGATTTCTGG
>ERZ761609.2399-NODE-2399-length-13931-cov-8.058590_pt1 | contig 13931 bp, 12 predicted proteins | sample MGYA00511163_ERZ761609 | MGnify/ENA primary metagenome ERZ761609 (study PRJEB28899, sample SAMN02445070) | bioreactor sludge metagenome | biome: EBPR sludge | place: Australia: Brisbane, Thorneside Wastewater Treatment Plant | collected 2011-12-16 ... | reverse complement strand
GGCAGCCCGACCCGTTTCCGCGACTGGGGCATCCACGACATCCCGGCCGTCCTCGCCTGGACCACGCGCCGCTTTCCCGGCGCTCCCATCCACTGGGTCGGCCACAGCTATGGTGGGCTCGGCACAGGGCTGGCATGGAACAACCACCTTATCGAACGCCAGCTGTCGTTTGCCGCGATGTCGGCGGACGTCCGCTACGTCGAAGGGAAATGGCGCGCCATAGACATCGGCCTGCAGCTGTTCCTGCTCGCACCCGTCGCAGCCCATACCATCGGCTACGTTCCAGCCCGCCTTGCCGGCGGCGTCGCACTCCCGAAGCACGTCGCACTCGAATGGGCCAAGTGGGTCCGGACGCCGGATTTTCTGTTCGGCATCGATGATCTCCCGGAAAAGAAGAATTACGCCGGATTCCAGGGTTCGATCCGCTTCGCCTTCGCCCACGACGATGGCTGGCTGTCGCGCCGAGGCGTCGAAAAGCTGGCCGAAAAGTTTATCGCCGCTCGAGACCGGTCTATTTGGACCATCTCGCCCACCGACGCCGGCGGGCGCCCCGTCGGCCACCTCGGATTCTTCCGCTCCGACTTCGCCGACACTCTGTGGCCCCGCGCCCTCCGCTGGCTCGACGACGAAACGGCGTGACACTTGCCCGGCGCTATCATCGCGTGCCATCGGTCGTGTAGGATTGACCGAACACGACACCACCGACGACCGCAGAGGTCGCACGCCGGACCCTGAAGTGACAGACCGAACCCCGCCCCCTCCTCATACGCCACCGGCACGCCCGGCCGATGCCGACCACCGCAATTGGTTCGAAGCGATCGCCCCCGCCTGGACTTTGCCGTACGGGCAACTCGCGCGCTTCGACCGGCCGATCGGCGCCTGGCTCCTGCTGTTTCCCTGCTGGTGGTCGCAGTCCCTCGCGGAAATCGCCGCCAACCAGTCATACCCGAACATCTGGTTCTGGATCCTGTTCTTCGTCGGCGCGTTCGTGATGCGGGGCGCCGGCTGCGCCTACAATGACTTCGTCGACCGCGACATCGACCGCCACGTCGCCCGCACGGCCAACCGCCCCATTCCGTCAGGACGCGTGGCCCCGCGCGCCGCCCTTGCATTCGCGGCGTTGCTCTGCCTCATCGGCCTCGCAGTCCTCCTGCAGTTCAACACCTACACCATAGTACTCGGCGCCTCGTCACTGCTGCTCGTCGCCGTCTATCCCTTCGCCAAGCGGTTCACGAACTGGCCCCAGCTCGTGCTCGGCCTGACGTTCAAGTGGGGCGCCCTCGTCGGCTGGACGGCAATCGCCGGCAGCCTCGCCCCGCCGGCAGTGTTGCTGTACGTCGGCTGCATCGCCTGGACCATCGGCTACGACACCATCTACGCCCATCAGGATCGTGAAGACGACGGTGTCTGGGGCGTCAAATCGACCGCCCGACTTTTCGGCGGCAACACGCACACCGCGCTGGCGGCGCTTTACGTCGTCGCCCTGCTCTTCTGGATCGCGGCCGTCTGGCTGGCCGGTGCGAGTTGGCCTGTCTTCGTGGCCCTCGCCGCCGTCGCCCTGCATTTCGTCTGGCAGATCACGACCCTCGACATCACCAGCAGCACCAATTGCCTTTATCGGTTCAAGTCCAACCGCATCGTCGGCTGGATATTCTTCGCGGGACTTGTCACCGACATAATTTTCATCTGAGCGCCGGATAACCCGTCATCCCCTGCCTTCGGCCGGGTTGCGGCCCGCCCCCGCGCTGGCTATGGCCTCATCCGGCTCAACCCGATGTCACGCAGGATCCCCGATGTCCGAAACCGATGCCTCCCGCAACCCCCGCCAACTCCTCCACCTCGTTTTTGGCGGCGAACTCAAATCATTGAATGACGTAGAATTTTCCGACCTGAGCAAGCTCGATCTCGTCGGCATCTATCCGAACTACGCCGAAGCCCACAAGGCCTGGAAGGCCGCCGCCCAGCGCACCGTCGACAACGCCCACATGCGCTACTTCATCGTCCACATCCATCGCCTGATGGACCCGGCCTGACCTGCCCTGCGTCATCACAGGCAGTTGAACAGGCCGCGCCTTTTCGTCCTCCGGCGCTCGTGACATCACGCTCGAAGTCCGAACCCCGACCAGAGGCCAGGTCCCGACAATGCAGAAAGATCATGCCGAAACCTCTCAGGTGAAAGCCTGGGACTTCCCCACCCGTGCGTTCCATTGGCTGCTCGTCATCGGGATCGTCAGCGGCTGGGTCAGCTATCGTTATGCAGAAGCCCTCGGCGACCCACAGATGAAATGGCACCGCTACAACGGCTACGCGGTCATAATCCTCATCGTGTTCAGACTGCTCTGGGGCATCTTCGGCTCGCACACCGCGCGCTGGCGGACCTTCGTGAAGTCACCTGTCTCCGCCCTGAACTATGGACTGTCCCTCGCCAGGCGACAGGCGACACCTCATTATCTCGGCCACAACCCGCTCGGCACCTATATGGTCCTCGCGCTGCTGCTGGTTGTCACCGTGCAAGCCACAACCGGGCTCTTCGTCGTCGAACACAACGACACGACCTGGGGGCCACTCTACAAGCTCGTTTCCGAGGAGACCCGGAACGCCATCCGCTATGTGCACCAGAACATGTATTTCGTCGTTCTGCTGCCGCTCATCGGCATGCATGTCCTGGCCAACATCCTTTACAGCGTGATCAAGAAGGACCCGCTGATCCGTGCCATGATTGTCGGCACCAAGCCGGCCAACGACTATGTCGATGCACCCGCATCGCCCGCCCCCTGGCGCGGTATCGGCGTGGCTCTTCCCTTGATCCTTGCTGCGATCATGACGGTTTTCGGTACCATTACCGTCATGGGCGGCAAACTCTTCTACTGAGATTGGCAAAGTTGCAGTTTTCGGCCGGGATGTAAGCCAGTTATCCAGTTATGGCTGGACCAGTGCACACAATCCGGTCATATTTTTCCCAAGGCCCGCCGGGACAGATCGAAACGACCCGGCCGTACGTATTCGAGCCGATCTAATTCAGACAACCTCGATGGGGACCAGATGAAACGTAGTCTCAGTGCACTTCTTATCGGTGCCATGGCCGCAGGCCTGGCTGCCGGACCAGCTGACGCCAAGACCTTCCGTTACGCCTTCCAGGGCGATCTCAACGCGCTCGATCCCTACTCGTTGAACGAGACGTTCACGCTTGGCGCCATGGGCAACGTGATGGAGGGGCTCACGAAGCGCGGCAAGGATCTCGCGATCATTCCTGGCCTCGCTGAACGCTGGGAAGTGGTCGAGCCCACGCGCTGGCGCTTCCATCTCCGCAAGGGCGTCAAGTTCCACAACGGCGAAAATTTTACCGCCGACGACGTGCTCTTCTCGCTCGACCGCATGCGCACACCGGGGTCACAGATCAAGTCCCGCGCGCCCGCCGACATGAAGGCCGTCAAGGTCGACGACCACACCGTCGACTTCGTCCTCTCCCAGCCGAACCCGATCCTGCATTACGAGTGGGATACCTGGTACATCTATTCGAAGTCGTGGGCCGAGGCGAACGGCGCGACGCAGGCTCAGGCCGCAACCGCGACGTCGAATTCGCCGGCGTCCTTGAAGGCCAACGGCACTGGCCCCTTCATGGTGATGTCGCACGAGCCGGGTGTGAAGACAGTCTTCAAGCCCAATCCGAACTGGTGGGGCAAGCCCGAGCATAACCTGACGGAAGTCATCTTCCAGACCATCAAGTCGGATGCCACGCGCGTCGCAGCGCTGCTATCCGGCGAAATCGACATGATGGACCCGGTCCCGCCGCAGGACATCGAGCGCCTCAAGTCCGCGCCGAACGTGCAGGTTCTGACCGGCCCCGAAATCCGGACGATCTTCCTGAATATGGACTCGTTCCGCAACGAACTGCTGTATTCCGACGTAAAGGGCAAAAACCCGTTCAAGGATGCCCGCGTCCGCAAGGCCGTCTATCAGGCGATCGACATCCAGGCGATCAAGACGCGCATCATGCGCGGCATGTCGGAACCAGCGGCAACCGTGATCTCGCCGCTGTTCTTCAAGGGCGCAACCCAGATGTCGCGCCATCCCTATGACGTAGAGGCCGCCAAGAAGCTCCTCGCGGAAGCCGGCTATCCCAAGGGCTTCTCGGTCGAGATGGACTGCCCGAACGACCGCTACGTCAACGACGAAGCGATCTGCCAGGCCGTCGCGCAGATGCTGTCGCGCATCGACATCAAGGTGAAGCTCAACGCCATGCCGAAGGCCAAGTACTTCGAAAAGGCCGGCCCGACCAAGAAGTACGACAGCTCCTTCAACCTGCTCGGCTGGTCGCCGGGCTCCGGTGACGCCTGGAACGTGCTCGCCAACATCATCGGCTGCCGCGATGCGGACGGCAAAGGCGCCACCTTCAACTACGGCGGCTACTGCAATCCCAAGATCGACGAACTCGCCAAGAAGATCCTCGTCGAGAATGACATCGCCAAGCGCGACGCCATGATCCTCGAGGCCCTGACGATCAATCACAATGAAGCGGGCGTCATCCCGCTCCACCAGCAGGCTCTCGCCTGGGGCGTGTCGAAAAAGGTCGAGATCGTCCAGCGCGCCGACAACCAGATCCTGTTCTATTGGGCCAAGGTGAAAGACTGAGGCCGTCACAGCCAAGACATGCTACCGTCCCGTCCTCGGGACGGTAGCATCTTGCCCGGACTGCACGTTACTCCCTCGATCGGGAAACAATGCTCGCCTATAGCATCCGACGGATTTTCGAGGCCGTGATCGTCATGCTCACGGTCGCGCTCCTCGCCTTCATCCTGTTCCGCTTCGTTGGCGACCCCGTCAACCAGATGGTTGGACAGGATACGACACTCGAAGACCGTGAGCGCCTCCGCGAGGAACTCGGGCTCAACGACCCCGTGCCGATCCAGTTCGCGCGATTCGTCTCGAACGCGATGCAGCTGGAATTCGGCATGTCGTATCAGGTCAAGCAGCCGGTCACGCGCCTCATCGCAGAGCGCTTTCCCGCAACCTTCGAGCTTTCGATCGCCGCATCCCTTTTCGCCCTGCTCCTCGGTATTCCGATGGGGGTTTACACCGGCATCCATCGAGACAGCTGGATATCCAAGACGTTCCTGAGCCTAAGTCTCGTTGGCATATCCCTGCCGACGTTCCTCATCGGTATCCTGCTGATCTACATCTTTGCCGTCATACTCGGCTGGCTGCCCTCGTTTGGACGAGGCACGGTCACGAACATCGGCGGCTGGCGGACGGGGCTCCTTTCGGCATCAGGCTGGAAAGCGATCATCCTGCCCGCGATCACCCTCGGCCTGTTTCAGATGACGCTTGTCACGCGCCTCGTGCGGTCGCAGATGATGGAAGTGCTGCGGACCGACTACATCAAGTTCGCCCGCGCGCGCGGCCTCACCTCGCGCGCCATCAATTTCGGCCATGCTCTGAAAAACACGCTCATTCCGGTCATCACCATCATCGGCCTCCAGCTCGGCGCGATCATCGCCTTCGCCATCATCACCGAGACCGTTTTCCAGTGGCCGGGCATGGGGCTTCTTTTCATCCAGTCCGTCCAGAACGCCGACATTCCCGTCATGAGCGCCTATCTGATGCTCGTCGCATTCCTGTTCGTCACCATCAATTTCATCGTGGACCTGCTTTACGTCTGGATCGATCCGCGTATCCGGATCCTGTCGCGCGAGACCTGACCGATGACAGACGCACCCGCACCAGACATGACGCAACCCTCGACGCCGGCCGTCCGCACGCGCTGGCAGCGCATCGCCGAAAGCGATCTCCTCTTCTCGTTCCGCCGTTCGCCGATCGTGGTGATCGCCGGCACGCTGACGGCAATCTTCCTTCTGATGGCGTTGTTCGCGCCTCTCATAGCGCCGCACAACCCCTACGACCTGAAATCACTGAGCCTGCTCGATTCGAACCTGCCCCCCGCCTGGGCGAAGGATGGCGATCCCCGCTTCCTGCTCGGCACCGACGATCAGGGTCGCGACATCCTTTCCACGATCCTCTACGGCCTGCGCGCCTCACTTCTGATCTCGATCCTTGCCGTCACACTCGCACTCACCCTCGGCGTCTCGCTCGGCCTTCTGTCCGGGTATATCGGCGGCACCCTAGACGCGATCATCATGCGTATTGCCGACGTCCAGCTCACCTTCCCGGCCATCCTCACAGCCTTGCTGATCGACGGCATCGCCAGCACGCTGCTGAAATCCCGGATTTCCGAAAACTCCGAACTCATCATCCTCGTGATCGCCATTGGCCTGTCCTACTGGGTTCAGTACGCTCGTACCGTTCGCAGCGTCACACTGGTCGAGAAGAACAAGGAATATGTTCAGGCGGCGCGTCTCATCGGGTTGTCGAAGATCGCCATCATGTTCAAGCACGTCCTGCCGAACGTGATGTCACCCGTGCTCGTTCTGGCCACCATCAACCTCGCCCTCGCCATCATCACCGAGGCGACGTTGTCGTTCCTCGGTGTCGGCCTCCCCCCGACCGAACCGTCTCTCGGCACCATGATCCAGATCGGCAACAAGTACCTGTTCTCCGGCAGCTGGTGGATGGTCGCCTTCCCCGGTATCACCCTCGCGCTCCTCGTCCTCGCGGTGAACCTGCTCGGCGACTGGCTGCGCGATGCCCTTAATCCACGCTTGCGTTGACGTAAGGAGGTCCCATGACGAAGCATCTCTTGAGAAACACAGCCTTTGCCGCCATCGTTGCGGCAATGGCTACCACCGCGCTGCCGTTCTCGGCCGACGCCCGCGAACTCCGCTGGGCCCGCATCGCGGACGCGCTCACACTCGACCCGCACGCCCAGAACGAAGGGCCGACCCACACACTCAATCATCAGCTCTACGAGCCGCTGATGATCCGCCTTCCGGACGGAAAGCTGGAGCCGACGCTGGCACTGTCCTGGAAGGTAACGTCTGATCCCACCGTCTGGGAGTTCAAGCTCCGCCCGAACGTCAAGTTTCACGGTGGCGAGACGTTCTCCGCCGACGACGTCGTCTTCTCGATCGAGCGCGCGCTTCAGCCGACCTCCGACATGAAGGGCGTTATTTCCGCCATCGAAAAGGTCACCAAGGTCGACGACCTCACCGTCCACATCAAGACCAAGGGCCCGAACCCGATCCTCCCGGACACCCTGACCAATACGCGCATGATGTCGAAGTCGTGGAGCGAGAAGAACAACACGGTCACGGTGCAGGACTACAAGGAAAAGAAGGACAACTTCGCCGTCCGCAACGCCAACGGCACCGGCCCCTACATGCTCGTCAGCCGCGAGCAGGACGTAAAGACCGTCCTGAAGAAATTCGACGGCTACTGGGGCAAGGACATCTACCCCCTCGGCATCACCGACATCACCTATCTGACCATCAAGTCGGATGCGACCCGCGTCGCAGCCCTGCTGTCGGGCGAAGTCGATTTCGTCCAGGATACGCCCGTCCAGGACCTCGCACGCATAGAAGCCGCCAGCGGCATGAAGATCGTGACCGGTCCTGAGAACCGCTCGATCTTCTTCGGCATGGACGTCGGTTCGCCCGAACTCAAGACATCGGACGTCAAGGGCAAGAACCCCTTCGCCGAACCCAAGGTTCGCGCCGCCATGTCCATGGCAATCGACCGCGAGGCGATCAAGCGCGCCGTCATGCGCGGCCAGTCCGTGCCAGCGAACATGCTCGCCCCGCCCTTCGTCAACGGCTACGACAAGACGATGGACACCGCGCCGAAGGTCGACATCGACCAGGCGAAGAAACTCCTCGCCGAAGCCGGCTACCCCAACGGCTTCTCGGTCACCCTCCATTGCCCGAACGACCGCTACATCAACGACGAACCGATCTGCCAGGCATCGGTCGCGATGCTCGCCAAGATCGGCGTCAACGCGAAACTCCTCGCCCAGCCGAAGGGCCAGCACTTCAACCTGATCCAGAAGCAGCCGCCCGAGACAGAATTCTTCATGCTCGGCTGGGGCGTGCCGACCTACGACAGCCATTACATCTTCTCGTTCCTCTATCAGACACGGGAAGGCAAGAACGGCACCTGGAATGCGACGCGCTATTCCAATCCGGCACTCGATGCCAAGATCAACGCGTTGACAGGTGAGACAGACCTGCAGAAGCGCAATGCGTCGATCGCCGACATCTGGAAAACCATCCAGGCTGACAAGATCTACATCCCGATCCACCACCAGACCCTCGCCTTCGCCATGAAGGCCGATCTGGATATCGCGACCCATCCTGACAACACGGTTTTCCTGAAGCTCGTCGGCAAGAAGAAGTAACGGTCGCAACAAAAAGACTGTAGCAAAAATGGCCACGTCGACTGCCACACTCGAAGTCAAGAACCTCCGTGTCGAGTTTCCGACCCGGCGCGGAGTTCTCGTGGCGGTCGACGACATCTCGTTCACGCTCCAGCCCGGCGAGGTCCTCGGCATCGTCGGCGAAAGTGGAGCCGGAAAATCCATGACCGGCTCCGCCGTCATCGGACTTCTGGAACCGCCGGGCCGCATCGCCGACGGCGAAGTCATACTGAAGGGCCAGCGCATCGACAATCTGTCGCCTGATGCGATGCGCACCGTGCGCGGCCGCCGGATCGGAATGATTTTCCAGGACCCGCTGACCTCCCTCAATCCGCTTTACACGATCGGCGAACAACTCGTCGAAACCATCCGCACCCACCTCCCCGTCAGCGCCCAGGAGGCGCGCGCGCGCGCCATCGGCCTTCTCCAGGAAGCCGGCATCCAGGGCGCCGAACAGCGCATCGACAGCTACCCCCACGAATTCTCCGGCGGCATGCGCCAGCGCGTCGTCATCGCCCTCGCCCTCGCCGCCGAACCGGAACTCCTCATTGCCGACGAGCCGACGACCGCGCTTGACGTCTCGATCCAGGCACAAATCATCCAGTTGCTGAAACGTCTCTGCCACGAACGTGGCACGGCAGTGATGCTGATCACCCACGACATGGGCGTCATTGCCGAAACGGCCGATCGCGTGGCCGTGATGTATGCCGGCCGTATCGCAGAAATCGGCCCCGTGCGCGACGTCGTACAGCGGCCGCGCCACCCCTACACCAAGGGGCTCATGGCCTCGATCCCGAAGCTCGACGACACCGGCTCGCGTCTTCAGCAGATTTCCGGCTCCATGCCCCGTCTGACCGCCATCCCGAAGGGCTGCGCCTTCAATCCGAGATGCGAAGCGGTCTTCGCGAAATGCCGCATCGATCGACCCGATCCCATGCCGGCAGGCAACAGTCAGGTCGCCTGCTGGCTCGTCGATGCCACCGTTTCCGACACGGCGAACTCATGACAGACACCACGACTATTGCTCGTCCCGGCGCAACGCCGCAGTCGCAAGGCCCCGGCGACGACTTTGTCGTCGTCGACAGGCTGTCACGGCGCTTCGATGTGTCGAAGCCCTGGCTCAATCGCGTGATCGAGCGCGAGGAGCGCCGCTTTCTCAAGGCGGTGACGGACGTGTCCTTCACGATCCGCAAACGCGAAACGCTCGCGCTCGTCGGCGAAAGCGGTTCCGGCAAGTCGACCGTCGCCAAGATGGTCGTCGGCCTCCTGCCCCCATCCGAAGGGCGCGTCACCGTCGACGGTCACGACATGTGGAGCGGCAAGGACCTCGGCCCGCTCCGCCGCCGCATCCAGATGATCTTCCAGGACCCGTACGCGAGCCTCAATCCGCGCTGGCGCGTCGATCGCATCATCGCCGATCCAATCCGCGCCTTCGGCCTTGCCAAGGACGAGGCCGAAATCGAGCACCGCGTCGGCGAACTGCTCCGCCTCGTCGGCCTCGATCCCCTCGACGGCCACAAATACCCGCACGAGTTCTCCGGCGGCCAGCGTCAGCGCATTTGCATCGCCCGCGCCCTCTCGTCCAATCCCGAATTCCTCGTCTGCGACGAACCGACGAGCGCACTCGACGTTTCCGTGCAGGCCCAGATCCTCAATCTGATGCGCGATCTCCAGGACCAGTTCGGGCTGACCTACCTCTTCATTTCTCACAATCTCGCCGTCGTGAAACACATGGCGACCCGTATCGGCGTCATGTATCTCGGCCGGATCGTCGAGATCGCCCCCACCGCAGACCTGTTTCGTGCCCCCCAGCATCCCTACTCGCGGATGTTGCTCGATGCGGTTCCCGACCTTTCGATGTCCGGACGCCAGCGCCGCATGATCGAGGGCGAGATCCCGAACCCGATTTCCCCGCCGCCCGGCTGCACGTTTCATCCGCGCTGCCCCCTGGCCTTCGAGCCCTGCAGCAGGATGATCCCCGAGTCCCGCAAGCACGGCACCGCGATTGCCGCCTGCCACGCGCTCGATAAATCCGGGACCTGATCGCCAATCCGCCGCGACCGCGCGGAAACCAGTTGTTAACCACTGCGTGGAATTCTCGAAACCGTTGCTTAACCCTTCGGTTCGAGTTGGCTCATGCACGCTCGTTTGGAACTCTCGTCTCCCGCGATGACTTCGTCACTGAACGAGGTCGTCAATGACACCGGCCGCATCGGCTTCTGTGGCCCCTACGTCATTTCCGCGATTACCGGACACCCGCTGTCGCGCGTCGAGGAATTGATCCAGTCCGCACGCACGTCGCCTGCCAAAGGCGCCATCGTGCGCGGCACGACGACAGACGATGTACGCGCTGCGCTCTCGGCCTTCGGCTATCAAATGACGCTCCTGGCCGATTACACGAACCTCGAGCGCAAGGAGCGCCCCTCCGTCTGGAGCTGGATGCAGAAGCCCCGCAACGTCTGGACCCATTACCTCCTCGCCATCACCAAGGGCAAGGAAGGGCATTGGGTGCTCATCAAGGGCGTGAAACTCTGCGACACCTTCAGTCAGGGCAAATGGCAGTTCGTCTGCGACGGACCGCACAAGGGCGCGAAGATCCTGGAGATCTACGAAGTCCGACGCGAACTCTGAGACCGCGCCGGCCGCACCCGGTCGGCTGTTGTCCGCCCCCCGTCACCCCCGCATCTTCGGATCGAGCCAGTCGCGCAGGCTGTCTCCGAACATGTTGAACGCGAAAACCGCGAACGTGATCGCAAGCCCGGGAAAGACGATCATCCACGGCGCTTCCTTGTAGAAGTCCGCAGACCCGCCTGACAACATGAGCCCCCACGCCGGCGTCGGCTCGGTTACCCCGAGGCCGAGAAACGACAGCGACGCCTCGAGCAGGATCGCCTGCGCGATGAACGCCGTCAGCATGATCAGGTATGGCGCGATGATGTTCGGCAGGATGTGACGAAGAATGATGCGGGTGTGAGAAAACCCGGCTGCCCGCGCCGCATCGATATACGGCATGGCGGCGATCGAAAGCGTCGACGACCGGGCGATACGCGCCATCTTCGGTAAAATCGGAAGCGATATTGCGACGATCAGGTTGACGTCGATGCCGCCGACCTGGTTCCGCCCGAGAACCGCGACGACGACCATCGCGAGGACGATGATCGGGAACGAAAGCATCACGTCGACGACACGCTGGATGATCGTATCGATCCGCCCGCCGAAATAGCCCGACGCTGCACCGATTACGGCCCCGAGCGAGCACCCGACGAGCGACGACAGGATACCGACCGCCAGCGCCGTCTGGGCGCCATAGACGAGCCGCGTGAAGACGTCCCGGCCGAACTGATCGGTCCCGAACAGATGCTCCCGCGACGGCGGCGCGGTCATCGCGGAGAAATCGATCGCCTCCGGGTCATAGGGCGCAATCCAGGGTGCGAACAGCGCAAAGACCACATAGACCATGATGATCGCCAGCCCGAGCATACCGAGCGGCTGTGACTTCATGAATGCCCAGATCGGATTTGGCCGCTTCGGCAATTCCGCCGCAAAGGCATCCGGACGCGAACTCGAGGTTGTGTCTGCCATGGCGCCCTCACTTCAGCCGGATGCGCGGATCGAGGAATGCATAGAGCACGTCCACGATCAGGTTTACGATCACGAAGGTCACCGCGATCAGCAGCACCAGCCCCTGCAGCAGGTTGAAATCGCCGCGCGTGGCGGCATCGACGAACAGCTTGCCGATGCCATTGAGATTGAACACCTGCTCCGTGACCACGAGACCGCCGATGAGAAACGCGAATTCGAGCCCTATCACCGTAACGACAGGCAGGAGCGCATTCTTGAGCGCATGCCGCCGCGTGATCAGGCTCTTGTAAAGCCCCTTCGCCTTGGCGGTTCTGATGTAATCCTCACGTAGCACTTCGAGCAGCGCCGATCGCATCATGCGCGTCGCCACCGCCGCATAGCGATAGCCAACCGACAGCGCCGGCCAGAATAGTGCGGAAAGATTGGTGATCGGATCCTCGAATATCGACACGTAACCGATCTTCGGCAGCCAGTTGAACCACGACAGCAGCGCGAGAATGATCAGCATGCCGAGCCAGAACGACGGCACCGCAAGACCCGCCACGGCGAATATTCGCGTCGCGTAGTCGATCCACGTATTCCTGTAGAGCGCCGACAAGGTCCCGAGCGGGATCGCAATCAGCAGCGCGATGATGGTCGCCATGATCGCGACCTGGAAGGAGACCGGAAAACGGACCGCAATCTCCTTCGCAACCGAGTCCCCGGTCCACAGCGATTTCCCCAGATCGAGCCGTGTCAGCCCGACCATGTAGTCGACGAACTGTGCGCTGATCGGTTTGTCGAGCCCGAGTCGCTTGCGCTCGGCATCGATCGTCTCTTGCGTGACGGTGGCGCCGTCCGCGCGCAACTTCACGACGACGACGTCGCCGGGCATCACGCGAATGAGAAAGAACACGGCCACCGCCACCCCGAGCAGTGTCGGAATGACGAGAAGCAGCCGTCGCAGGATGAAACCGAGCATGTATCGCTCTACCGGATGAGTGGCCACGCCGGCTTGTGACCGGCGTGGCGTTTGCGCGATGATCGATTACTGATCGAGCCAGACGTTGGAGAGATCCTGCCCCGTGAAGTGCGCGGCATGGAGTTCCCAACCCTTGACCTTCGCATTGTTGACCACGATCCGCTGCCACCAGAACAGCATCGACGCGTAGGACTGGTCCGTTATGCGCTTGTCGAGTTCCTGCACGATCTTGATCCGCTCTTTCGGATCGACAGTGCGGGCCTGCTTCTCGAAGAGCTCGTCGACCACCTTGTCGGAATGGCCCGGCAGAGCGGACGGATTCTTGTCCTTGCTGAGCAGCTTCTGAAGCTGGATGCTCGGATCGTCCGCAAACTCGGCGATGAATTCGATCGTCACGTCGAAGTCACGCTTCTGCTGCGCATCGAAGTAGAGCTTGGTTTCGAGCTGCTTGTGCTCGGCCTCGACGCCGATCCGCTTCCACTGATCGACCACGTAGATGCCGGCCGGGGTGTACGGCTCCGCGATGTTGCGATTGACGAAGTTGATCTTCAGGTTCTCGACGCCCGCTTCCTTGAGCAGGCGCCTCGCCTCCTCGCGTGCCTTGTTGATGTCGCGGCTGTAGCCCGGCAGCTTCTCGAGATCCGCGGCGGGAATCTCGTACTCGGACCCTGGCCGCATGAACCCGCCGACGAACTTGAGCATGGAGATCTTCGACAGCGGCTCCGAACCACCCCAACGGTCGATCGCCATGGTGAGCGCGCGGCGCACGCGAACGTCGTCGAACGGCTTCTTCTGCGTATTGAAGGCGAGCAGGAGGTTGGTCGTCCACGGACCCTCCATCACCGTGACTTTGTCTTTCATGGCCTGCACGAGCTGGTCACGCTCCTTGGGGGAGCGTCCGCGGAACTCGGCATCGAACTGACCGCCCTGGATACCCGGCACGACCGCGTTCGACTTGACGATGAACACCTTGTAGCCGTCGAGATACGGCTTGCCCGCTTCGAAGTAATCGGGATTCCGGACACCCTCGATCGAGGCGCCTTTCACGATTTCCTTGAGCTTGAATGCTCCGGTGCCCATGAC
>ERZ761609.2398-NODE-2398-length-13938-cov-8.179356_pt1 | contig 13938 bp, 12 predicted proteins | sample MGYA00511163_ERZ761609 | MGnify/ENA primary metagenome ERZ761609 (study PRJEB28899, sample SAMN02445070) | bioreactor sludge metagenome | biome: EBPR sludge | place: Australia: Brisbane, Thorneside Wastewater Treatment Plant | collected 2011-12-16 ... | reverse complement strand
TTCCATCAATTGGAATCAGGCAAAAGAGTTATATCAACAAGATAAAATTGTGCAACTAAATGTAACGGGGCATAATCGCGGTGGGTTGTTGGTTGAAAGCACAGATTTGTATGGCTTCGTGCCTTTTTCGCATTTGATTGAATTTTGCCAAAAAGAAAATGCTGAGATTGATTTTGAAGCGTATCTTGGTAAAACATTAAATTTAAAAATTATTGAATGCACGCCGCAAGATGATCGTGTTGTTTTTTCAGAACGAGCTGCACAAACTGAATCAGGCAAGCGTACAAAATTATTTGGTTCATTGTGTGAAGGGCAAGTTGTGCAAGGTGTTGTTACAAACATTACTGATTTTGGCGCATTTATTGATTTAGGTGGCGCGGAAGGTTTGATTCATATTTCAGAATTATCTTGGGGACGTGTTACACATCCATCACAAGTTTTGAAAATTGGAAATAAAATTGAAGCGCAGGTGTTAGGTTTATCGGCAGAGCGTTGTCGTGTGGCATTAAGTTTGAAACGATTGAAACCGAATCCGTGGTTGAATGCTGAAACAAATATGCCAATTGGTTCAGTGCATGTAGCAAATATTTCATGTGTGTTAACATACGGTGCGTTTGCAAAATTGAATCAATTTGAAGTGGAAGGTTTGATTCATGTTTCTGAAATTCCACACACTGAAGGTAAACAATTAAGTGAAATTTTGAAAGAGAACGAAGAAGTGCAAGTAAAAGTGATAACGCTTGATTCAAAACATCATCGTTTGGGTTTAAGCATGAGGCTTGAATAACGAATGCCATCTTCTCCAAAACGTAACAAGCGATACGAACAAAGTCAAATGCCAATTCAAAATGATTGGCTTGATAGACTCGCGCGTTTCAATTCGCAATTTGGGCGTTTTTTAATCGATGGGCTTGGTGTTGTCATCATTGCACTTGCTATTATCTTTTTGCTGGCGGCATTTGGCTACACTGAAGGTTTTCTAATATCACGAATTGCTATTGAACTTCGTTTATGGTTTGGCTGGGGATGTGTCTTTATTTTATTTGGCGTTGGATATCTTGGATATACATTTCTCCGCCGTGACACACAAGACGTAAAGTGGATTCGAATCATCGCCCTCGAAATCGCTTCTCTCTTAACCTTAGGCATGATGGCTGTTCTCTTCGGCAATGACTTATTCCGCGCAGAATCCGGCATGGACGGTGGACGTTTAGGCTGGGGTATCGTCACCTTGTTATGGAATGGGACAGGTTCCATCATTGGTACACTGATATTATTTGTTTTATGGTTACTTTCGCTTGCCACAGGCTTTGGCTTTTGGAGTTGGCTAGAGTTGTACTTAATCAACTTGGCGGGAGATTCTTCTCAGGCTTATGTATCAGCTCCACTTAAGGAAGAAGCGAAACAAGAAAAAGTCGAAAAAGAGAAAACGCCGGCAACATCAAAAAAGAAAGCGCCAGCCATTCCGCCGGAGTTTCGTACATCATTAAAATCCTCCAACAAAAAAGAAGAGAAATCTCTCAAGCCACCGCCACGTTCAGATGAATTACCTCCTTTGGGCATTTTGCTCGGAGATTCAACCGTCCGAGCAGATGAACGCACTATAAATCAAACCGCTGGTTTGATTATGAAAACGCTTTCTGAATTTGGTATCCCTGCTACAGTGATTGGTTATCGTGTGGGTCCATCTGTGACGCAATTTGCTGTGCAACCGGGCTTTATCAAAAAGCCCGGCACCGATGAAGAAGATGTGCAACAAATGAAAGTGCGTGTGGCACAAATTGCATCGCTTGAAAAAGATTTGGCGTTGGCGTTATCGGCTCAACGCTTGCGTATTGAAGCACCTGTGCCGGGCAAACCGTATGTCGGTATTGAAGTGCCGAATATAAATAGTTCTATGGTGCGTTTGCGTGCCTTGCTTGAATCGGATTCGTTTTATAAACGTGGCGCACCTTTGAATTTAGCATTAGGGCGTGATGTTTCTGGAAATCCATTAAACGCAGATTTATCTCGTATGCCACATTTGTTAATTGCAGGTTCAACGGGTTCGGGTAAATCAGTTTGTATTACAGCCATTGCGGCATGCTTAGCCATGAACAATACACCAGAAGAATTGCGTATGGTGATGATTGACTCGAAAATGGTTGAGTTGATTCGTTTTAATGGTTTGCCACATTTATACGGAAAAGTTGAAACGCAACTGGATAGAATTTTAGGTGTGCTTCGTTGGGTGGTTGTGGAAATGGAACATCGTTATCGTTTGCTTGAGTCGGCTCATGCGCGTGATTTAGATGCTTACAATCGTAAATTGACTCGTAAAGATGATGCAGTTCCTTTACCTCGCATTGTTGTTTTGATTGACGAACTCGCAGACTTAATGATGTCTGCTCCAGACCAAACTGAACATAATTTAGTACGCCTTGCTCAAATGGCGCGCGCTACAGGCATACATTTGGTTGTTGCAACTCAAAGACCTTCAACAGATGTAGTCACAGGTTTAATCAAAGCCAACTTCCCAGCTCGTTTGGCATTTGCAGTTGCATCAGGAACTGATAGCCGTGTGATTTTAGACTACACCGGCGCCGAATCATTGCTTGGGCGTGGTGACATGCTCTTCTTAAACCCAGAAGTTGGCAATCCCGTCCGCGCACAAGGTGTGTTAATCACCGACATGGAAATTGAAAGATTGATTGACCACTGGCGTAAAAATAGTGATATGCCAGCAAATGAAGTTCCACCTTGGGAAAAACTGTTACAAGAACCTGATGAAAACGAAGATGATGGTTTAATCGAACAAGCTATTTCGATTGTTCGTCAAAGCCAACGTGCTTCTGCTTCATTATTACAACGCCGATTAAGAATTGGTTATCCACGTGCCGCGCGTTTACTGGATGAGTTAGAAAAAATGGGAGTTGTCGGACCATCACAAGGTGGCGGCAAAGAACGCGAAGTATTAGTCAGTGAAGAAGATTTGGATGAAGAAGACTCTCAAAAATAATAAATGAGGAAACGATATTGAATCCCAAACCCACATTTACAGATAGATTAAGAATCATCTTCAAAAGCATTTTAGATTCAATTGGTGGTTTTTTAAATAATACAGGCTTACATCCCAACACCATTACATTGCTTGGTTTAGCAGGCACAACGGTCGGCGCATATTATCTCGCGCTCGGAAAAATGACCACCGGTGCATTTATTTTGCTTGCATCTGTTTTAGTTGATGCATTTGATGGAACGATGGCGCGTTTACGTGGCGAACCCAGCGACTTTGGCGCATTTGTAGATTCTGTCAGTGATAGATATGCAGAGTTAATTACATTTGGCGGTTTGCTATATTATTTCTTAACAGAAAATAATCACTTGGCTGTGATGATTACCTTTGCCGCCGCAGCGGGTTCAGTCTTTGTGTCGTACGTTAAGGCACGTGCTGAGGGTTTAAATTTCACAGCCAAAGTTGGAATCCTGACGCGTGTTGAACGTTATCTTGTTTTAATTCCACTGCTGGTTTTCAATCAACCTTTTATCGCAGTTTGCATTATCGCCGTGCTTGGAAACATCACTGCCTTTCAAAGAATTTTTCACGTCCGCGTGCAAGGGCATGAACGTATGCGAAAACAAAGAGAATCAAATTGACAGAAAATAATGGCATCATTATCGCATTGGCAATTGCCTGTGGCGCATTACTTTCTGCTTATCGCGCCAAAAAATTTAATCACGACCCTGAAATTATTTACTATCTATTTTTACCTTTGACAATTTGGGGACTCATCGGTGCCCGCCTGTGGCATATTCTTACTCCGCCTCTTTCTTCGGTTCAACTTGGTCTTACAACTCAGCATTATTTTTCCCACCCAATTGACGCACTCGTGTTATGGATTGGTGGCTTTGGCTTGCCCGGCGCGATTCTCGGTGGAACATTTGCTTTATACATTTTCTGTCGCAAATATGAACAACCCTTTTGGCAACTTGCAGATATTCTCGCACCCGGACTTGCTTTAGCGCAAGTGATTGGTCGTTTTACAAATTATTTGAATCAAGAGTTATATGGCTTGCCGACAAACTTGCCGTGGGCGATATTTATTGAACTACCTTCTCGCTTAAGTGGTTATGAAGCCATTGAGTTCTATCATCCGCTATTTGCTTATGAAATGATTCTTAACTCAATTAATTTCATTGTATTACTTTGGATAGGCAAAAAGTTTTCATCGAAACTTAATGCAGGTGATTTATTCTTGTTTTATCTTGCTTTTTATTCTCTAACTCGCTTTTTATTAGAGTTTCTCAGGTTAGACATTGCTCTTGTTAACGGAATCAACATCAACCAAATATTTTTTGCTTTGCTATTTTTTCTGGCAGGTGGCTTTTTACTCTGGCGACAACGCCTTGTACAAAATTTGTAAGGAAGTTGTCAAGGGGAACATCCATAATGAGGAATACAATCATCAATAACTTTTGACCTTCAACTTGTAACCTTAAACCAAGTAAGGAAATTCCCATGATAGAAACAAACGACCTAAGCAAACAATTTCATGATTTTATGGCTGTGGATGGAGTTAATCTCTCTGTACAAGGCGGGCAAATTTTGGCTTTACTCGGTCAAAATGGAGCAGGCAAAACGACCACTGTTCGTATGCTCACTGCATTATTAAATCCTTCTCGTGGTTCGGCACGTGTGGCTGGTTATGACGTGGTCAAGAATGGACATGATGTCCGTGCCTCGGTTGGTGTTTTAACGGAACAACATGGTTTATATATGCGTATGTCTGCGCTTGAATATTTAGATTTTTTTGGTCAAGTGTATGGGCTTGATGCACCTGAAAGAAAAAAACGTAGTGATAATTTATTGGAATACTTTGGATTAATGGAAGCTGCAAAACGTAGAGTGGGCGAGTATTCAAAAGGGATGCGTCAGAAATTAGCACTTGCGCGCGCCATGATTCATCAGCCTGGCGTTTTGTTGCTTGATGAACCAACCTCTGCCATGGATCCTGAGTCTGCCCGCTTAGTCCGTGACGAAATTGCCCGCCTCAAATCATCTAGTAGGACGATTGTTATCTGCTCCCACAACTTAACCGAAGTGGAAGCACTAGCCGATAAGATTGCAGTTATCTATCGCGGCAAGATTTTAATTCAAGGTACTTTAGATGAATTGAAAAGAAATGTTTTAGGGTCACCTGAATATGTTGTCAAATTTGCTGAGGCAGTAGATTCAAATTTTGAATTGCCCTCAGGCGTAGAGTTAATTTCCCGCACGCCGAACAGTTTGAAGATCAGAGTTGAGGCGGCTGAAGAATCAAATCCAAAATTGTTAAGTATGTTTGCATCAAAAAATATTCCTGTTGTTGCATTGCAAGAAGAAACGCGCACGTTGGAACAAGTGTATTTGAAAGTGATGGCACAAGCGAAAGGTTACGAATATGTTCAATAAACTAAAACCCATTTGGCTTGTGGCAAAACGTGAATTGCGTGACCAATTGCGTGATTGGCGTGTGTTGATGCCAATGGCAATATTAACTTTATGTTTTCCGTTTTTGATGAATGAGTTTGCTAAACAAACAATTGAATTTTTGAATCAGTTTGAGGCGAACTTAATTCTTGACCGGCTTGTACCGTTTTCTATTTTGATTATCGGATTTTTTCCAATCACAGTTTCTTTGGTTGTTGCTTTGGAGTCGTTTGTAGGGGAGAAGGAACGTGGCACAATTGAGCCGTTGTTAAGTGCGCCTTTTGATGATTGGCAATTATATTTTGGAAAATTATTGGTAGGTGTTATCACCCCTTTAGCCGCAAGCTATATTTCGATTGGTCTGTTTTTGATAATGGTATCTAATCAAAATTTAACTATGCCGTCTGCATCTGTGTTGATACAGTTGTTTTTGCTCACAACTGCTCATGCCTTTTTGATGGTGAGTGCCGCAATTGTGATTTCAGTGCAATCAACTTCTGTGAAAGCGGCGAATTTATTGGCATCATTCATCGTGATTCCTGTAGCAATTTTGATGCAAGGCGAAGCCGTGATGTTGTTTTGGGGTAATGAACGTGTGTTATGGCTTGGCATTGCTGGCGTGATGATTATTGCCTTGTTATTGATTCGGGTGGGCATTGCTCACTTTCAACGTGAATATTTATTAGGTAGAGAAATTGATACAATAAATTTGCGCTGGATGTTAAAAACTTTCTTGCAAAATTTTACAGGTGAAGCAAAATCTTTATTTGATTGGTACACAAGAGTAGTAAGCGTTGCTTTGCGCCGAATTTCACCTGCGATACTTTTAATCTTGTTAATTGCTGGCGTTAGTATTTGGTCTAGTTATGCTTGGATTAAAGATAATGTGGCAGATATGATTGCTATGGCTACTCCTGAAGATATTGCTGAATTAGAGAAAAGTATGCAAGAAGTTGGCGAACTGCCAGACCTTTCAGAAATTCAAGAGCATCTCAGCGCTCCATTTTTATTTTTGAATAATACTCGCGCTGTAGCATTTATATTTTTGGCAGGCATGGTTTCGTTTGGCGTGTTAGGGATTATGCTGTATATGCTCAATATTGCGTTAATCGGTGGGTTGTATGGATTATTTGAATTGCTTGGGGTGAATCCGCTTCCGATTTTCTTGGCAGGCGTTGCACCGCACGGGATTTTTGAAATCCCTGCTTTGATGATTGGCAGTGCAGTGGTTTTGTACTTTGGTGCAGTTATCGTCACACCACAAGCAGGGAAATCAATGGGAGAAGTGATTCTCGAATTGTTTGCAGATTGGGCGAAGATATTTATTGGCTTGGTCGTGCCATTGTTAGCAATTGCGGCATTGATTGAGGCTTATATTAGCCCGCGATTGTTGTTGAGTGTGATGGGGAGTTAACAGATTAGTTTTTGCTCTCTTTTCATTCAAATAGATACAAATACTGACCATAACCTTCCGCTTCCATGTTTTCTACTGGAATAAATCTCAATGAAGCAGAATTCATGCAATATCTCAATCCCGTAGGTGCAGGACCATCATTGAATACATGACCTAAATGCGAATCCGCATTTTTTGACCTAACTTCAGTGCGCGGCATAAATAAATGAAAATCTGTTTTTGTGACAATGTTTTCAGATTCCAGAGGTTTTGTAAAGCTGGGCCAACCTGTACCTGAATCATATTTATCTAACGAACTAAATAATACTTCACCTGAGACAATATCTACATAAATACCGGCACGCTTATTGTCGTGATAAGCATTTGAAAATGGCGGCTCAGTACCTTCATGTTGTGTTACTTTGTATTGCATCGGGGTTAACAATTCTCTCAACTCTGCATCGGATGGTTTCTTGTACGTCATGGGAACTCTCCTTTTCATGCTATTGGATGAATTATTAAGAGTAATTTCTTACATAATTTAATAAAAATTAAGAATTTTCAAATGTAGCTTAGGTCTCTCTAAATTGAAATACTTTTTCTTGAAGCTTTATGTCAACCATAATTTTCATGGTTTGCTTTTCATAATCTACTTCAACAAGTTCTATTTCGGATTCGCTACACAAATCACATTCAGGCAGAAAAACAATCACATTTGAAGTTTTTTCAGGAGATTTTTCTCCAAAAATAATAGTCTCTAAGCCGGATTCTTCATCTGCTGATGTTCTCACATACCTATCAGTATGTGCACCACAGTTATAACAATATGGCGGTAACTCTTCTGATTCATATACAAGCAACACAACTCGACGGGGGGTTATATCTAATCTATTGTTTATATCCTCTCGACAAGATGGACAATGATTATCTGCCGTTGGGATAACTTGAAGATGACAATGTGGGCATTCAACAATTAGTGGAGGTCTTTCTTCTTCATTGTTTAACATATTTAATATCCTCTCGGTTATATGATTGTAAATTTATACAGGTTTATCTCTATCCGTCAAATTGACCACAATCGCATTACTTGCTTTGATTAAATTTTCAGGCGTAATCATAATCTCTTCACCCCAAACGCCTGCGCCAGTTCCAAGAATCGGTTCGCTCGTTAAAGTCGCTTCAAGGAAAGTTCTGAATCCGCTGGGTTGCCAACCAAAGGCGGGAATCGAGCCGATGATGTATCCTGTCACTTCTTTCACTTTTTCAGGCGGAGCCATCTGAATATTTCTTGAGCCTATCGCCTTCTTCAAATTTCCAGAAATTGCATTTTGGTCAGCACCTAACATCACCAACACACATTCACCAGAATCAACCACTTGAAAAATTAAAGTTTTCACAGCCTGTCGTTCAGGAAAATTTAAAACTTTCGCAACATTCGATGCACCTTTTTCAGTTTCAGGTGAAAAACTTTTTGCTTCATACGGAATATTATTTTTTTCAAGATGTAAATGTGCAGGCAATTTCATAAATTAAATCCTTCGCGAATGATTTTGATAATGGTTTCAGGTGAATTTGAAATATCAATTGTTAAAACATTTTTTGGTTCTTCGAGTGCATCAAATTGACTTTTCAATAATTTTACAGGCATATAATGATTCTTTCTTTCATTTATTCTTGATTCAATTTGTTCAAATGAGCCTTTTAGATAAACAAACTTAACTTGGTCATTGACTTGCAACATATCTCGATACGCTTCTTTCAACGCCGAACATGCCAGCACACCTGATGCATTTTCTTCGCCGATAGTTTTTATCAATCCCCGTAAATCGTTCAACCACATCATGCGGTCATCATCTGACAAAGCAATTCCTTTCGACATTTTTTCTTTATTCGACTCACTATGAAAATCATCAGCATCATAAAATTTTATATTTAATTCTTTGGCAAGCAAAGAACCAATTGTTGTTTTTCCTGAACCCGAAACACCCATGATGATGATTATCATTTGTAAATAATAATTTTCCCGTCTGTGTCAATTTCAACGAAATTTCCTGTATTGATTTGTTTGAAATCATTTTCACTTACCGCAATTAATGGTATCGGCATTTGATATAACTCATCCGCAACCACAGATGCTAATGCAAAGAAAAAATCCGTAGCAGTAGTGATGATTGCTTTCGGTGCAGTTTTTGCACGAATCGCTTCGAGTAAAACAGCAGTTGTAGTAGATGACCCGCGTGTAAACGGAATGACCAAAATCTTATCTTTTGCAATCATGCCCGAAAGCGGATGCCTTCTATCAATAATTTCACCCGTTTTCCAATCGTAACCGCCCCAAAACGAAAGCGGTTCAGAAGTTGCGAGTGCAACTCCACTGGCTGTGCCTTGTATGAATGATTTTCCTTCAATTATTCTTTTCATAATTTAAATTGTAAGGGCGACCCGTCAGGGTTTATTAAGAACCTTGATTGATCATGGCGGGTCGCCCCTACGATTATCTCCACAAAGACTCATCTCTTATCACTTTACCCGCAATCGCTGATTCAACACAATCCTTCAAACTTCCAAAAGTGATTTGTTTTCCTAATAAACCAGGTGAGTAATAAGCAAATTTTGCAGAATTGGTCATTAAGTACTTCACTTCTGCTGGAAGCATAGGTGATGTGAGAATACAAGTATCTACTGTGAGTTGCGCGCCAAAGTTTTGTAAATCATCTAAAAAACCTGCTTGCTTGGCGAGTTGAGTCATGGCACGAGAAGATGTGACTAAAAATTTCACACCTTCATGTTTTCTTTTTCCTTTTACTAATGGTGCGAGTTGCTTGAATTCTGCTAAAGAAAAATGCGGGCTTCCTAAAACCACTAAATCTAAATTTTCATTGTCAGTATGAGTTAATGCTTTACGAGATTCTCGTAACAAATCCATTGAGACTTCAATAATTTCTTCTGGTTGTTTATTTTGAAATGCGGATTCAAATGTCTGTGCTTCTGGTGTGACACCGATAATATGAAACATCGCCACTCCACCTGATGATGCGCCCGCCGCGCCTACTGCTTTGAGTTGGTCTTCGTTAGGGACATATTCCAAGCCTTGAATGACTGGGATTTTTTCTAACGAAACTTTTCCCATATAATGACCAAGCACAGGATAAAAATCATCGCTTTGTTGTAAAGCCAATGGAATATCTTTTAATCTTAATAAAATTTTTCCAGCACGATTTTCCGTCAGATGTAATCCCATCGCAGGTGCGCGACCTGTGATGGCACAGCATACATCAAATAAATCTGGATATCTTTCTGTTCTTGCACCGATGACTGAATTTGCAAATGCAATCGCATTCGATTCGCCCCATGCGATTTGGTCGCCAAATTTTGGTTTGTATTCGGTTTGATAGGGTGCGCATGTCCATGTTGGAATCGTGCCCATGTTTTGATAAGCAATCATCTGATGATGTGCTTGCTTTGCCCACTCAGGAGTCACAGCCCATTCTTTCCAGTGATGTTCATCTAATCCGCTGACGTTAAGAGTCGTTGGCACAGAAACTTTTGCACCTAAACTTGCTAATTTTTCTGCAAACTCTAAACCAGCATCACCGATATAAACTGTGCTATCAATATGTGCACCGACGATATCAAGTAATTCTTTTGCACCTGAAACTTTTGCCATGTGCACGAGAATCTTCATCGCCATTTGTGTGGCGGGTCCGAAATCACCATGTAGCATGGATAAGTCTTTTTGAGTGAGAGAAAGAGTCATAAGTTAAAGTAAATGTCAAAATAATAGTAACAAGTTTACCCGTAGGGGTGAGGTGTTTGAATTTGTCAACTTGTTTATAACAAGGTACAATCAAATTATATCTAAATAAATACCCCAAAGGAGAAATCTCATGGCTTTTGAATTACCAAAATTAGCTTATGCGTATGACGCGCTTGAACCTCATATTGATGCTCGTACGATGGAAATTCATCACACAAAACATCATCAAACGTATGTGACAAATTTAAATGGTGCGGTAGATAAAACCCCAGAACTTGCTGGAAAATCTCTTGAACAAATGTTGAGTGATTTAAATGCAGTGCCTGAAGGTGTGCGAAATGTGATTCGCAATCATGGCGGCGGAACTGCAAATCACAATTTATTTTGGGAAGTGATGGGGCCAAATGCTGGTGGCGCGCCGAAAGGTGATTTAGCCAAAGCAATTGATGCTTCATTCACTTCGTTTGATAACTTCAAAGCAGAATTTACAACTGCCGCAACTACACGTTTTGGTTCGGGTTGGGCTTGGTTGGTGAAGAAGGGCAGTGGCTTGGCTGTGGTTTCAACTGCAAATCAAGATACTCCGCTTTCTGATGGTCTCACCCCAATTCTTGGTATTGATGTTTGGGAACATGCTTACTATTTGAATTATCAAAACCGCAGACCTGATTACATTGTCGCGTTTTGGAATGTGATTAATTGGGATGCAGTTGCAGAGAAATGGTCTAAGTAGTCTGAATGGTCTGCTGGTCTAACAGGTCTCACTAGTCTGACCAATAAGATTTGTTAGACTTTTTCGACTAATTAGACCTATCAGACTAAATAAAAAAAGTTATAATTGCAGTATTAAATATTTCACTGATTTAGGAGTTTGTTATGACTCATATTATTACCAGCTTATGCGTGCGCGACCGCGGTTGTATTGATGTTTGCCCTGTGGAATGTATGATTCCCGGGCAACCTGTAAATGAATGGCCCTGGATTTATATTGACCCTGACACTTGTATTGATTGTGGTGCTTGTGTTCCTGAATGTCCGTTCAATGCAATTTATCCAGAAGATGAAGTGCCATCTGCTTATACAGCCAAAGGTGGTGAAATTGTCAGCAATGTTGGTCTCACAGGTCATTGGGAAGGTACGAATCATCACGGCGGAAAAATTGTTTTAGAAACAACCCGTACGCTTGAAGCCGGTGAAGTGATTGATTTGACCCCTGACATCAAACCGAATTACGATTTCTTCCAAGGCGGACCTGGCTATTCTGCCAAAGATATTGACGACGGAATGTAAAATAAAAATCGTCCACGCAAGTGGACGATTTTTTTATTCACTCATCAAATTATTCCCAATAAATTCTGCTAAAGGAATATTATTTTCTTCCAACACAACTACCAATGCCAAAGGCACGCCTTGCCAATATGGCAACGTGCCGGCAATTAACCATGTCACAATTGTTTCATCTAAACTGGCTTGCCCAACATGACTCCAATATGGATTTCCACTTTTGACAAAATCCAAAACCGCTTCATTCGAACGTTCAGCCTGCATCACCTGCGCCGGCTGACTCAACGCCGGAAGCACAATCCAGCCTTGCTCCAGTGTGTTAACTGCTGTGGCAATTCTTGGGGCAGGGATAATCCCATCATTACTCAATGCCGATGTGGCTAAACTCATTTGCAATGGGCTCACTCGCAACGAATCTACTGAGTTATTTTCTTCATCAAATGCAACGGGCATGTTAATTTGTGGTGTTTGATACAAACCTAACGATTCATAAAAAACTTGTAAACCTTCGTCTTCTGGAAAATCTTCACCAAATTGTGCGCGAATTAATGGAAGCAGTGTATTGCCAATCGGGTACAAGCCTTGCGTAGCACGATTCAATAAAGGCGCATTTGGGTTTTGAGATAGTGCTTCACCTTCTTCTGTGAGTTTGTTGGGGTCATACGTTGGGTGAGAAGCCATAACTAATACTTCACCAGTCTCAGCATTCATTAAAATGATTGCGCCACGATGAATGCCTAACAATTGGTCAGCTTTGGATTGTAGAGATAAATCAATACTCAAGCGCACGTCTAAACCGGCGGGTGGGGTTCCGTAAAGCAGTTGTTCCCATAAAATCAGACTCATGGGGTTGCCTTGTAATCCCCGAAGATAACTGTCGAGGGATGCCTCTAACCCAGCTTGCCCGTAGATAGGGTGCGTGTAGCCAGTTACGGGAGCCAAATCTGAGTATAGATATTGGCGCACATAAATCCCATCTACTCTTTCGGTGATGTTAATTGGCTGATTGTTTTTATCTACAATTTCACCGCGTGGCACGAATCTATCGACAATAGCGCGGCGCGGATTATCGGTACGGGTGAGGATGTCTGGTGCGCGCACAATTGCCCACCATGCAGTTGTCAATGCACAAGCGGCGAGACCCAGTGCCAACAAACCTGTGACGAGCGAATATGGTTGTGGATTTTCTAACGAAGCGGGTTCTTCATCTTCTGTGTTGCTGATGTTGAGTAAAAGAAATAAGGCGATAAAAGAAGTTAATAATGATGAGCCACCATACGAAACAAAAGGTAACGTGACACCCGTAAGTGGTAATAGACGAATATTCCCACCGATGATTAACAAACTTTGCACACCGAGATATGTGACAATTCCAGCGGCAAGATAACGGCGGAATCTATCTGGCGCATGGAGAGAAATTATCATGCCGCGCGCCAGAATCAACCAGATGAGGGCAATCAAGCCTAACGTTCCGATAAGACCCGATTCTTCGGCGATGGCTGAATAAATAAAATCAGAAATCGAAACGGGTACTAATAAAGGACTTCCGATTCCTAATCCTCTGCCGATTGTGCCACCATTAGCAACTGCAAGCAATGATTGAATGATTTGATAAGAGCCACCTGTTGGGTCAGCCCATGGATTCAGCCAACCAACCACGCGCACGCGAATAAGGTCAATAAAAAAATAGCCGACCAAAAGTGCAACGGAAAGCGATAAAACAGAAGTGATTAAAATTCTGCGTTTGCCGGTAGCAATATAAATAAAAATTGTAAATATCAAAATGAAAATGGATGCTGTACCTAAATCCCGTTGGACGATTAATAATAACAACGCCATTCCTGTTACAAACAGAGTGGGTATCAACAATGGAAAAGAAAACAATTGCAAATTAGCACGGTCTGCTAGATAGGCTGAGAGATAAATCACTAATAATATTTTCAGTGGTTCAGAGGGTTGAAAGTACACATCGTTAGAAAATCCAAGCCACAAACGCGGACCAAACCCCAGATCGGAAGAGCGTCGTGTAGGGAAAGAGTGTAGATCTCGGTGGTC
>ERZ761609.2396-NODE-2396-length-13940-cov-9.126323_pt1 | contig 13940 bp, 12 predicted proteins | sample MGYA00511163_ERZ761609 | MGnify/ENA primary metagenome ERZ761609 (study PRJEB28899, sample SAMN02445070) | bioreactor sludge metagenome | biome: EBPR sludge | place: Australia: Brisbane, Thorneside Wastewater Treatment Plant | collected 2011-12-16 ... | reverse complement strand
GTCCGGCGGGCAGGTCGGTCTGCGACAGGTCGCCCGTGATAATCATGCGGCTGCCCTCGCCAATACGCGTCAGCGCCATTTTCATTTGCGCAGGGGTTGTGTTCTGCGCTTCGTCAAGAATAACCACGGCGCTAGAAAGTGTGCGCCCGCGCATGAAGGCCAGCGGCGCGATTTCAATCGTGCCGTCGGCCAGACGGCGGGCGATTTGCTCCGGCGGCAACATGTCGTGCAGCGCATCGTAAATCGGGCGCAGGAAGGGGTCGATTTTTTCCTGCATCGTACCGGGCAGGAAACCGAGACGTTCGCCCGCCTCGACCGCGGGGCGGCAGAGGATAAGACGGTCAATCTCGCCCGCCAGCATCATGGTGACGGCCTGCGCGACGGCAAGGAATGTTTTACCCGTACCCGCAGGGCCAAGGCCGAAGACCAGATGGTTTTTGCGGATGGCGTCCAGATATTCCGCCTGCTTGGCGCTGCGGGCGGTGATGTTCTTGTTGCGTGCCTTGACCTTGACGTGGCTTTCCTTCAGCGCGGCCATGGCGGTGTCGCGCGTGGCGGGGTCCATGGGGCTGCGGGCGACGGCGATGGCGGAGGTGACTTCTTCCGTGCCGACTTCCATGCCTTTGGTCAGGCGTTCCCAAAGCACATCGAATACGGATTGCGCGGCGCGCAGGTTCGGCTTGCTGCCGGTGACGACAAGCTCGTTGCCGCGCGCGGTGATTTCCACGTCCAGTTCTTCTTCTATCTGGTTCAGGTGGCTGTCGTGTTCGCCGAAAAGGAAGGGGACAAGTTCGTTGTCGTCGAATTGAAGTCCGATGCGCCGGACGGTTTGTTTGCTCAAGTGTTGCTCCGCTTTCTGCCGCAAATGAAAAGTGGGGTTAGGAAAACCCTAACCCCACTTTAGCACGAAAAGTTGAAGAATTATTAACTTCTCTGATTATCAAGCGTTTTTCGGCGGTTTCGCAGCTGCGGGCGCCTTGGGCTTTTCAAGTGCCTGCGGTTCTTGCTGCGCAGCGGCAAGAGCGGCCGCAGCGGCCTTTACTTTATCCAGCGCGCTCACAACACGCTCCACCACGGGGTGGCGGATGATGTCTTTGTTGGAGAACTGGTGCTGGCCGATGCCTTCGGTGCCTTTCAGCGCTTCTGCCGCCCATTTCAGGCCGGAGTCTTTGCTGATGTCGGTCTGTGCGGGGTCACCCGTCAGAACCATTTTGGAGCCGTTGCCGAAACGGGTCAGCGCCATTTCCGTCTGCTCTTTGGTCGCGTTCTGCGCTTCGTCAAGAATGATGAAAGCGTTTTCGAACGTGCGGCCGCGCATCAGGCCGACGGGAACGATTTCGATGACGCCGGCGCTCATCAGGCGGTCGAGTTTTTCTTTGCCCATGACCTTGGTCATTTCATCGTACAGGGGACGCATGTAGGGGTCGAGTTTCTGCTTCTGGTCGCCGGGCAGGTAGCCGAGTTTTTCGCCGGCTTCTTGCGCAGGGCGGGCGAGAAGGATTTTCTCGACCTGTTTTTTGTTCAGCATATCGACGGCAACCGCAACGGCAACGTGGGTTTTACCCGTACCTGCAGGGCCAAGGCCGAAGGTGATGTCGTTGCTCTCGATAAGCGATTTCAGGACGGCTTGTCCTTCGGTCTTTGCTTCAAATTTGTAAGGCGCGCGGTTTTCGAAACCTTGGCCGGCGGAATCGCCGAAATTGCCACGGAGGTTATCGTTGCCGTTGCCGCGATAGCCGCCGCCACTGCGGTTGTCGCGGTGGTCGTTGCGTTGCGATTGGCGGGATTGCTGGCCGTTACGGGTATGCGATGCCATCTGGATATCCTCCTTGGTGAGGTGTGTGTTGTTATTGACGAATTTAGTAAGAAGTTTGCTAAAACCGCTGCGCACGTTCTGTTCGTTTTGCGGTGACGTGTTGAACGTAAGCACGCCGCCTTGGTTGATGCCGAATTTAACATCGAATGCTTTTTCGAATTCCTTGCCGAGTTCCGGCTTGCGCTGAAGCAGGATATAGGCGAAGTGGGTGGATCTGTCTTCCTGATTCAGTCTGAGTTGAAAGGTATTGCTCATGCTGCTTGTGCTTTCTTGTTGGAAGTGAGCGTGGTTTCAGTCGTTTCGATGCTGCCGGACATGCCGTTCTGAAACGCTTTTTCAATGCGTACATTCACGGTCTGGCCGAAAAGTCTTTCGGGTGCGCCATCGACATAGACGGACTGCATGTAGGGCGTCTTGCCGAGGAGCTGGCCGTCGCCCTTGTTGCCGCGGCGGTCGAACAGCACGGGCTGCACGGTGCCGATGAAGCTGTTGTTGTAGTCGCGCTGCTGCTGCTGCAAAAGTTCCTGCAGCGCATAAAGACGCTGGTCTTTCAAAGGCTCCGGCACGACGCCCGCCATGACGGCGCCGGGGGTGCCGGGGCGGGGGCTGTATTTAAACGAATAGCAGGACGCATAGCCAACCTTGCGTACCAAATCCATGGTGGCTTCGTGGTCTTCGTCGGTTTCACCGGGGAAGCCGACGATGAAGTCGGAGCTAAACGCCATATCCGGACGCTTGGCGCGTAGGCGTTCGATGATGTCCAGATAAAACGCGGCAGTATGTTTGCGGTTCATCAGCTCGAGAATACGGTCGGAGCCGGACTGCACCGGCAGGTGCAGGAAAGGCATCAGCGCAGGAATATCGCCATGCGCGGCAATCAGTTCGTCGTCCATATCGCGCGGGTGGGACGTCATGTAGCGGATACGCTCCACGCCGCTTACTTCGGCAACTGCCGCGACAAGACGCGCGAGGTTCCAGATGCTGCCATCCGCGCCCGCGCCGTGATAGGCGTTGACGTTCTGGCCGAGCAGCATGATGTCCTTCGTGCCCATATCGGCCTGACGTTTAACTTCGTCGAGGATTTGCTGCACGCCGCGCGAATACTCCGCGCCGCGGGTATAGGGCACCACGCAGAAAGTGCAGAATTTGTCGCAGCCTTCCTGAATGGATACGAAAGCGGAGGGGCCTTGCGCTTCGGCATCGGCCGGCAATTCATCGAATTTCGATTCAGGCGGAAAATCTGTATTCACCACGCGCTGGCCGCCGGTCGCTTGCAAAATCATTTCGGGCAGTTTGTGATAGACCTGCGGGCCGAAAACCATATCGACGTATTTGGCGCGGTCGATGATGACATCGCCTTCGGCCTGCGCGACGCAGCCCGCGACGGCGATGAGGGCTTTCTCGCCTTTTTCTTCTTTAGCTTCTTTGTGACTGCGCAGACGGCCGAGGTCTGAAAAGACCTTCTCGGTCGCTTTTTCGCGAATGTGGCAGGTGTTGAGTATCATCAGGTCGGCGTCGTCGGGCTCTTCGACGGGGCGATAGCCGAGGGAGGCCAGAATATCGGCCATCTTTTTGCTGTCATAGACGTTCATCTGACAGCCCCAGGTCTTGATGTAGAGCTTTTTGTTCATCGCATTCCCTGAGATGCAATCTCGTGTTATTTTCTGTATCAAGTGGTGCAGACTATTAACCATATATTGCGCCAAAGAGTCCAGCAAAAACTATCCATAACAATGGGAAATTTATCATGCGCCAAAAAATTCTTATGATGGGCCCCATTCCCGCCGCGCAAATGCAGTTTTTGGAAGAAAATTATGCGGTGACAAGGCTTTGGCAGGAAGCCGACCCCGAAAAGGCGCTGGGCGGGGTCAAAGACGATGTGACGGCGATTGTCAGCACCGCTTTTGGCAAGGTCAGCGCCAAACTGATTAACGCGCTGCCCAATCTTGAAATCATCAGCCATTTTGGCGTGGGGTATGACAGCATCGATATTGCTGCAGCGCGCCAAAGGGGCGTGGTCGTGACCAATACCCCCGATGTTCTGACAGATGACACCGCCGATATGGGCATGGCGCTGACGCTGGCCGTGTTCCGCCGGATAGTCGAGGGGGATATTTATGTGCGCAGCGGCCAGTGGGCGAAAAAAGGCGCCATGCCGCTCGGCCGTGCCCTGCGCGGGCGGCGCATGGGTATTGTCGGCCTTGGCCGCATCGGGCAGGCGGTGGCGAAACGCGCGCAGGCTTTCGGCATCAACGTCGCCTATAGCGGGCGGCAGAAAAAAGACGGCGTGGATTTGCCGTTTTACCCCGATGCACGCGCACTGGCGGAGGCCAGCCAGATATTGATGGTCTGCTGCGCCTATAGCGCGGACACGCACCATCTGGTCGATATGCCGGTTTTGAAGGCTTTGGGGCGCGATGGGGTAGTTGTTAATATTGCGCGTGGTAAAATTATAGACGAGCAGGCGTTGATTGACGCCCTGCAAAGCGGGCTGATTGCCGGCGCCGGTCTGGATGTGTTCGAGAACGAGCCGGACGTGCCAAGCAGCCTGTGCCGCCTTGATAACGTCGTCCTTCAGCCCCATCAGGGCAGCGCAACCCACGAAACCCGCGCCGCCATGGCGCAGCTGGTGGTCGATAACCTGCGTATGTACTTTGAAAAGGCTGAGGTTTTAACGCCCGTTTAAAATCGAAGCCGTACCGTTTCAGGGGCGGTATTTGGCGTAACACTTGCCAAGAATCGTCCCCTCCTGTACAGAATACTCTCGTTTCAGGTATTTTTATGTTTAGCAGGAAGAACTTCCGATGAAAAAATTGACAGCAATGCTGGCGGCTATCGCGCTTCTGGCCACGACGGCACAGGCCTCCGCCCAGTGCTATAACGAACGCCAGTTCGAGGCCGAACAGGGTCTGCGCATCCACAGCGAGCTGATGGTCATTTCCCTGACCTGCATGAAAATGCCGATGGGCGCGGGGATGTACCAGAAATATCAGGCCTTCACGAACAAAAACAAAGTCCTGATTTCGTCTTACGAAACCGACATGATTGATTATTTCCGCGCCAGCGGCTCGCCCGCGCCGGAAAAACAGTTCCACAGCCTGCGCACGCAGCTGGCGAACCAGATTTCGCAGCATGCGATTAAAATGTCCACGGCCAGCTTCTGCCAGCATTTCGGCTCGCGCATCGACAGCGCGCTGAAAATGGACCAGGCAAAACTGCGCCAATGGGCAGCCCAGCCCTGGCCCAACAGCCCGACCACGCGCCCCAGCTGCGGCAAAGTCGCGCAGCGCTAATCGCGTAGACGCATAAAACATCAAACGGCGGAGTTTTTACTCCGCCGTTTTGTTTTTGGCGGGTGTTTTGGTTTTTGCGGGTTTGGGTTTTTTACCGTCTTGCGCTTCGCTGTCTTCGCGCGTACGGCTCCAGTCCATCAACAGGGCATAGGCGAGGGCGAGCAGCGTCGGGCCGATAAAAATGCCGATGAAACCAAAAGCCAGAATACCGCCGATAACCCCCATCAGGACAAGCACAAAGGGCAGGTTGCCGCGCAGACTGATGAAAAACGGCCTGAGCACGTTGTCGATGGTGCTGATAGCGAGCAAACCCCAAAGCCCCACGAATACCGCGCGCCATGTTTCGCCTTCGCTATAAAGCCACAGTGCGACAGGCGCCCAGATAAACGGCGGGCCATTCGGGACGAAAGACAAAAAGAACGTCATAAGGCCGAGGAACGATGCGCCCGGCACATCCGCCATCCAAAAGCCAAGCGCGGCCAGCATGCCCTGCGCAAGGGCGGTGCCGAGCATGCCATAGACCACGCCAATCAGCGTATTCTTGCTGACATCCAGCAAGCGTTGGCCGTAAGGGCCGCCGAAGCGGTGGATAAGATTGCGCGCGCGTACCGATACCCGCGCGCCGTGCAGGAAAAAGAAATAGGCAATCATGACGCCGATAGTGAGGTCGAAAAGCCCGCGCGCGATACTGCCGCCAAGGGCAATAAGCCCCTTGGTCATCTGGCTGCTGTATTCCTTGGCGACGGCTTGCAGGCTTTCCTTGTCGGCAGTCGCCTCGCGCCAGTATCCGGCCATGGTTTCGCCTGCGTAGGGAATTTTCGCGATGTCATCGGCAAGTTTGGAGAGGTCTTGCTGGAGCGATTTTTGCACAATCTCCGATATCTTGCCGAAATTCTCCGCGCTGCTGGTGCCGATAATCACCAAGGGCACGATAAAGCAAAGCGCCAGCGCAACGGTCATTAAAAACGCGGCATGCGCCGTGCGCCCGCCCAGTTTCTGGTTCAGCCACATAAAGGCCGGCCACGCCGAGAGGGACAAAATGGTTGCCAGCAAAATCGCGGGGAAGAATGGCGTCAGGATAATCAGGCAGCCGATTAAAATCAGCGCCACGGCCGAAATACCAGCTATCAGCTGATAGAACTGGTGCTTGTTGACCTTGTCGATTTTCAGCATAAGGGCGCCCCCGTTCAAAAACTCCTGAATAATAACATAGAGATAGGGGCTTCCCATCCTCTTTTTGCTTGTCTATACTTTGCCCATTCCGATTTTTATTCCACACATCTGCCACGGCCTTCCGGGGGATTTTCCATGTATATGCGTATTTTGATGGTCATCACGCTTTTGCTGTCGTTTGCCGCACCTGTTTATGCGGAAGCTGCACCCGCCGCCGCCGCTTTTGTGGATGTGCCCGCGCTGACCATCGACCAGAAAATCGACAAAGCCGTGCAGCCGATTGCCGACAAAGCCATCGGCTTCATGTTCTATCCCGTGACCATCATGGGGCAGGATGTGCCGATGATTATCATCTGGCTCATGTCTATCGGCGTATTCACGTCTTTCTATTTCGGGTTTGCGAATTTCCGCCTGTTCCGCCTGTCGTGCCAGCTTTTGGGCGGCAAGCATCAATCGGCGGAGCGTGAAGGCCAGATTTCCAACTGGCAGGCGCTTTCGACCAGTCTGTCGGCCACGGTCGGGCTTGGCAACATCGCGGGTGTTGCTGTGGCCGTATCCATGGGCGGGCCGGGCGCGACGGTCTGGATGATTTTAATGGGCTTTTTGGGCATGAACACCAAGTTCACCGAATGCGCCCTCGGCGTTAAATACCGCCACATCGCCGAAGATGGCGAGGTTTCGGGCGGGCCCATGTATTATATTTCCCGCGGCTTCGGCGCGCGCGGGCTGCCGCGCCTTGGCAAGCTGCTCGCGTTTATTTTCGCGCTTTGCTGCATTGGCGGTGCGGTGGGCGGGGGCAATATGTTCCAGTCCAACCAGACGTACCAGATGTTTATGCGCGTGGCGGGGGAGGGCAGCTATTTCGCGGATAAAGGCTGGCTGTTCGGCCTTGTGCTTTCTGTCATGGTCGGCGCGGCGATTATCGGCGGCATCAAAAGCATTGCGCGCGTATCCGAAAAAATCTTCCCGACCATGGCGACGCTTTATGTGCTGATTTGCCTGATTGTGATTATCGGCAATTATCAAGCCATTCCCGCGGCGGTGGGCGACATCGTGCGCGGCGCTTTCGCGCCGGATGCGGCGGTGGGCGGCCTTTTGGGCGCGATGGTGGCGGGTGTGCGCCGTGCGGTGTTTTCGAATGAATCCGGCATCGGATCCGCGCCGATTACGCATTCGGCTGTCAAATCCGACTCCCACATCGCGCAGGGCATCATTTCGATGCTGAACCCCTTCATCGATACCGTGGTCATCTGCACCATGACGGCGCTGGTGATTGCCGTGACGGGCGTTTATGAAGGCGGCAAGGGCGTGGAGGGCATCGCCCTGACCGCGCGCGCGTTTGAAAGCATTGGCGGCTGGACGATTTACTGGCTCGGCCTTACGGTATTCCTGTTCGCCTATTCAACCATGATTGCGTGGTATTATCTGGGCGAAAAAGGCTTCACCTATATCGCCGGCCGCGGGCGCGGGCGCGTGATGGCGTTCAAGGTGTTTTATTGCCTGTTCGTGGTTGTGGGGGCGGCGGCGAACCTGACGCACCTTATCGACCTGACGGATGCCCTGTTTTTCGCCATGGCGATTCCCAACGTGATTGCGCTTTATGTCATGGCGCCGGAAATCAAAAAAGACCTGCGCGAATATCTTGAGAAAATCCGCGCAAGCGCCTGATTTTGAACGGGTGAACCCGTACAAAAACGGTACCTTTACCCTGCGTTAACCTATTGATGCAACAATAGGAATGTTCAACGCGGGAGGATGCCGTGAAATTTTTTGCGCCCCTGATGTTCTGTGCCTTTTTGATGCTGCCTGCCGTATCCGCGCAGGCGGAGGATGCGCACGGCGCCAAAGAGCCCGCCGCCAGCATTGAATACGTCGATTTGAATCCTCTTTCGGTACCGGTCATTAACGACAACGGGATTGTGCAGCACGTCAGCCTTTCGGTTTCGCTTGAATGTGCGGCAGGCAAGCGTGATGCCGTGAATATTTTCAAGCCGCGCCTGATGGATGCCTACTTGCGCGAGCTTTACGGCGCGCTTGGCAGTGGCCGTGCGATGATGAAGGGCAACGTCGTGAATGTGGAAGAACTGAAAGCCCGCCTGACAACCGTGACGGAGCGCGTGGTCGGGCCGGAGCTTGTCACCGGCGTTCTTTTGCAATCCGTGAACCAGTATTCTATGCGGGCGCGCTAACGCGTTTCTATCCCGAACGAAGGTATTTAATCGCCGTATCCCGCTCGAACAAATAAAGCAGGGTGCGCAGCGCTTTGCCGCGCGGGGAGAGTAAATCAGGGTCGCGCTCCAGTATCAGGCGGGCATCGTCATGCGCCGTCGCAATCAAATCGCCGTGATGTTCGGGTGATGTCAGGCGGAAGGCGGGCAGGCCGCTCTGGCGGGTGCCCAGCATCTCGCCCGCGCCGCGCAGTTTCAAATCCTGCTCCGAAATATAAAAACCGTCTTCGCTGTCGCGGATGGTGGCAAGGCGCTGTTTGGCGACTTCGCTGCATTTATTGCCGTTATAAAGCAGCAGGCAGGTCGATTTTTCGCTGCCGCGCCCGATGCGCCCGCGCAGCTGATGCAGCTGGGCAAGGCCGAAACGCTCCGCATGTTCGATAATCATCACGGTAGCTTCGGGCACATCGACGCCGACCTCGATAACGGTGGTTGATACCAGCACGTCCAAATCTCCGGCTGCGAATTTTTCCATCACGGCGTCTTTGTCGGCGGGTTTCATGCGGCCATGCAAAAGCCCCGTGCGCTCCCCGTAATGCTGCTGGATATGGCGGAAGCGTTCTTCGGCGGCGGCAAGGTCGAGTTTTTCCGACTCCTCTACCAGCGGGCAGACCCAGTACACACGCTCGCCCGCCGCGATTTTGCGGCCGATGCTGCCGATGACTTCGTCAATACGCTCGTTCGATACCAGACGCGTATCGATGGGCTGGCGTCCGGCGGGTTTTTTATTCAGGCGGCTGACGTCCATATCGCCGTAAACCGTCAGCGTCAGCGTGCGCGGAATGGGCGTTGCGGTCATGACCAGCACATCCGTATGCGCGCCCTTGGACGACAGTTGCAGGCGTTGATGCACGCCGAAACGGTGCTGTTCGTCGATGATAACAAAACCGAGGTCGTGGAAAATAACATCATCCTGAAACAGCGCATGGGTGCCGATAACGATATGCGCACTGCCGTCCGCGATTTGCGCCAGAATGGCGGCGCGCGCCTTGCCCTTGTCGCGGCCGGTAAGCGTGACGACGTTGAGGCCGATTTTCTCCGCCAGCGGTTTGAGTTTATGTTCATGCTGGCGCGCCAGAATTTCCGTCGGCGCCATCAGCGCGGACTGGCAACCGCTGCCCGCGGCATGCACCATGCTTAGAAACCCCACGGCGGTTTTACCGCTGCCCACGTCGCCTTGCAAAAGGCGGTGCATGCGGTCACCGCTTTGCAAATCCTTGCGGATATCGGCAACGGCGGCGGTCTGCGCGTTTGTGAGCTTGAAGGGCAGGCTTTCAAGTGCGCGGGCAAACAGCGCATCATCGCCCGCAATCACGCGGCCTTTTTGTTTTTTCTGACGCAGGCGCAAAAGGGAGAGCGTCAGCTGGTTCGCCAGCATTTCGTCATAGGCAAGGCGCATGCGCGCGGGGTGCAGGGGCGAAAGACCCGTTTCATCCTGCGGTGTATGCACATCGGTGACGGCGTCATGCCACGATGGCCAGTTTTCGCGCTTCTGGTGGGCGCTGTCCAGCCATTCTTCCAGCTCCGGCGCGCGCAGCAGGGCGCCGCGGATGAATTTATAAATCAGCTTGTGCGTGATGCCCGCCGTCATGGGGTAAATCGGTTCGATATCCGGTATCTGCCCGCGGTCAATGGGGGCGACGATAAAATCCGGATGCGGCATTTGCAGGTAGCCGTTGTAAAATTCCAGCTTGCCGCTGATAACGCGCTGCGTGCCCACGGGCAGCTGGTTTTGCAAATAATCGCCCCGCGCATTGAAAAATGTCAGGTCAAGCACGCCCGTGCCATCGCCGCATTTGATGCGGTAGGGCAGGCCGCGGCGCTTGGGCTCTATATGCTCCAGCACCGTCACTTGCACCGTGGCGACCGTGCCGCCTTTGGCCTCGCGCAGGGGCGGGCTATAACGGCGGTCGATAACATCCACGGGCAGATGCCACAGCAGATGCACCACGCAGGGGCCGACGAGTTTTTCCAGCAGTTTGCTCAGCCGCGGCCCGACGCCGGTGATGGATTTCACCGACAGAAAAAGATTGTCGAGGATATGCGGCCTTGCGCTCACGCCGCCGGCTTCTCGCGGATGTATTTGGCGTTGATACGCAGCGCAAGCGCGCCAATCCCGAAAAACGCCACGCCGCACAGGATAAGAATAATCGGCCAGCCAAGGCTGTCACCGAAATGCTTGCCCGTGAAATACCCGATATAGCAAAGCATGGCAACCGTACCGACCAGCAACAGCGTACGGCTGCGCGCGCGGGTGCTGAGGAATATCAGAAACGCGCTGAGGCCAAGGAACAACGGCTCTGCCGCCGTACCCTCGACGACATCGCCAAAGCTGACCAGTAAAATGACCGAGCCGATGAAATACCAGAAGGCGGAAATGGCGCGGTGCGGCGACTGGCTGAGCGCCCACGAAATGCACATCAGCGAGGTGCCGAGGCAAAGGCCGATAAGCTCGTCATCCACTTCCCAAATATCCAGCAGCGTCGCAAAGAAAATGCCGCCAAAGACGATGGAGGTGAAGGCCAGCGTCGTGCGTTTTTTCTGCCAGAATGTCAGACCTTGCTGCAAAAGCATCACGCCCGCCATGAACAAAACGCCGTGTTCGGGTTTGCCGCCGCGCGAAAATTCCTCCAGCATCACGAAAATGCCGGAAGGCTGGAACAGGGCAGCAATCAGCAGAAGCGGCGTTGCCGCACGGTCGTATTTTTCATGGTCCATCGCCGCAAGCGCGAACAGGAAAACCGCAAAGCCCGTGCCCAGCGTGACCAGAACCCGCGCATAACTGCCGAAATCGTCCCACAGCTGGCCGATAAAAATGCAAATGCCTGCAAAAACCAGAATACCGCCGATATAGCCAAACAGACGGGCGATAACGCCGCCGGTTTCCTTGACGGCGGCTTCTTTTTTATCACCCATAGCGCGGATGATGTCTTCCGCGCTCAGCCCGTTCAGGCGGGCGAGGGTGAGGATTTCCTGCAGGGCATCCTGTTTCGTGCTCATATTCCCGCTCATGGTGTTACCCAGCCGATGAATTCAAGATTGTTGTAAAACGGCGTGCCTGCGTATTCGGGAATTCTGTAGGCATAGCCTTTTTCATGGCGCAGGCGGCTGTCATAGCGGCCGCGGCCGCCGCCGCCGCCGAAAATCTCCCCCGCAATCCCGCGGGAGCGGTAACCGCCGTTTTCAAGCGTGTATCCGTCGGGTGATTTGCTGGCGGTGCTGATGGTCACGGTTTCGAATTCTTTCAACAGCACTTCGCGCGATTTGTCATCGCCAATCGTGTCGGGCAATGCGGGCTCGATTTTCTCCAGCTGCTCTGTCTTGCCGTCAAATTTGAAAAGCTCCTGCTTGTAATTGCCGTAGTCGTTTTTACGCTCCGTCAGGCGCGCATAAAGCTTGCCGCCCTTGACGATGTAATCGACGTTATAGGGCTGCGACGTTTGTTCGTACTTCTGCACGGAAAACAGCACGGCATGCGCGGGCGGGGGGCCGAGTTTTTTTGGCACGGCGGCCAACAGCATAAAGCCGCCGACCAGCAGCACCGGCAGGGCGATGCCCAGCGACAGGGCGAAATTTTGCTTGATGAAATTTGAAACGGACATATCTTGGACATCCCTTTGATAAAGAAAAGCAGGCTCAGTATGCCCGAAGTGCATGAAAAGGACAATATATCCATAATCCGGAAAAAGCTGGGTTTTCGCAGCTGGCACCGCGGCACGCGGGAGATGGATTTGCTGCTCGGCCGCTTTGCCGATGCGCATCTGCCGGATATGGATGCCGACGGGCTTGCGCTTTACGACCGCTTTCTCAGCAACAGCGACCCCGATATCTACAACTGGGTCAGCCGGGCGGAGCCTGTGCCGCCGGCGGAGCATAACCGCATTGTCGAGCTTTTATTGGCTTTTTACCCCCAGTAATGCTACATCATGCCCTCGTTAACAGCCCGGTAATCTAGCGTTTCTATAGTTTGCTCTAGTGCCCTTAATCAGTGTGTTGAGGAGTTTTGGTGCGCCTAGTTATTCATTTTTTAAAACTTTTATTTATTTCTTCGCATAGAGAGGTTTTTGTAAAGCCGGCTCTGAGCAGAGATGCAATTAAAGAAAAAATTACAGAACTTCCAGAGGTGTCGGTCTCTTGGATTTGGGATGGGGATACGGTGCTTGTATCCAAAGGCTGGTGGAATGAGATAACCCTACGTCTAGATGCTATCGATTGTCCTGAAGATGGCCAATATTGGGGAGACCGCGCAAAATATGGCCTTATGAAACTCATAGCGAAAAAGAGAGTGCGTATCGAAGAACATGGTATAGAAACGTATGGACGAACATTAGCAACAATCTACGTTTGGGATACGGCTAAGAATGAGTGGACAAACGTAAACGAAAAAATGGTGATGTTAGGCCATGCTTGGGTAATGCGCAGGTACTATAATCATCTACCAAAAGACAGGCAGGATACACTAAATAGGTTAGAAAGATGGGCCAAATCAAAAGGTGTTGGACTATGGCACGCATCAAACCCTATCCCTCCATGGGAGTGGAGAAATTTGAAGAGGCCTACTCGTAGAAATATAGTGTCGTTCTTTAAAAGATAGCTGCAAGATAGTTTTTGCCGTCTTTTAGGTCGTCAGTCGAAATAAAAACGTTCTAAAAAAAGAGGGCGGCATGCAAAACGAAAGCCCCAAATCCAGAAACACTATTCCTGAACGGAGCCCCCTGTTTGGCGTGCCGGAGGGATACGATTCTGTTTTTCTGGCTGCCGAGGCGCGCAAACGGCGCGGCGTGGTGCTGCATATCGCCGCCGACGACAACCGTTTTGAAGAAATTTATGAATCCCTGCATTTTTTCGCGCCGGATGTAGAAGTCCTGCGTTTTCCCGCATGGGATTGCCTGCCGTATGACCGCGTATCGCCGACGTCGGAGGTGATGGGGCAGCGGCTGCAAACGCTGACACGGCTTTTGTCGTTGCCCGCGGGTACGCCCTGCGTGGTTTTGACAACCGTGGGGGCGGCGATGCAGCGCGTGCCGCCGCGCGATACTCTGTCGGGCGCCAGTTTTTCGGTGCGCAAGGGCGGGACGCTGGACCAGAAAAAGTTGCTCTCCTTTCTGGCGGCCAACGGATACCACCGCACCGAAACGGTGCGCGAGGCGGGGGAGTTTGCGCTGCGCGGCGGACTGGTCGATATTTTCCCCTCCGGCGCGGCGGAGCCGCTGCGGCTGGATTGCTTTGGCGATGATGTGGAACATATCCGCGCCTTCGACGCGCTCAGCCAGCGCACGACCGAAGACCGCACGGGGCTCGACCTTTACCCCGTATCCGAAGTGCTGCTGAACGACGATGCCATCCAGCTGTTCCGCGGGCGTTACCGCGAAACATTCGGCGCCGTGCGCGAAGAAGACGCGCTTTATGAATCCGCCAGCGCGGGGCGCA
>ERZ761609.2395-NODE-2395-length-13941-cov-30.082745_pt1 | contig 13941 bp, 12 predicted proteins | sample MGYA00511163_ERZ761609 | MGnify/ENA primary metagenome ERZ761609 (study PRJEB28899, sample SAMN02445070) | bioreactor sludge metagenome | biome: EBPR sludge | place: Australia: Brisbane, Thorneside Wastewater Treatment Plant | collected 2011-12-16 ... | reverse complement strand
CCACCCCCATGATCCCGCCCGCCCCCCGCAAACCCATCATCGCCGCCAACTGGAAGATGCACATGACCCCGCAGGAGACCGACGACTTCCTGCGCTCCTTCTCCCGCCTCGTGCCGGACAAATGCCCCGTGCAGATCGTCGTCGCCCCGCCCTTCGTCAGCCTCGATCGCGCGCAGCAGACCCTGATGAACGCCCATGAGGAAGTCGTCGAACTGGCCGCGCAGAACATGAGCCAGCACGCCGGCGGCGCCTTCACCGGCGAGATCAACGCGCGCATGATCAAGGAATGCGGCTGCAAGCACGTCATCCTCGGTCACAGTGAGCGTCGCAGCATCTACGGCGAGACCAGCGCCGTTGTGAACGCCAAGGTGCTCGCCGCGCTCGAGGCGCGCCTGCACCCCATCCTCTGCATCGGCGAGACGCTGGAGGAGCGCGATTCCGGCCTCATTGAAAAAGTGCTTGGCGGACAGCTCCGCGAATCGCTCGCCGAAGTCGGCGCCCGCCGCGTGCAGGATTGTGTCATCGCCTACGAGCCCGTCTGGGCCATCGGAACCGGACGCACCGCCAGTCCGCAGCAGGCGCAGGAGGCCCACGCCTACACCCGCTCCGTGCTGGGCGAGATGTTTGGCGAGGACACCGCGCAGAAAATCCGCATCCAATACGGCGGCAGCGTGAAGCCGGGCAACATGGCCGAACTCATCGCCCAGAAAGACGTGGACGGCGCGCTCGTCGGCGGCGCCAGCCTGGAGTCCGGCAGCTTCTGGGAGATCTGCCGCGCCGCCATAGACCATGTGAACGGCAAGCTCTAGAACTTTGACGGCAGACACTTCCTGCCAATGATTGCGGGCCGACGAAGTGTGGCTGCGCGACAGCTCCTCCAAGCCAGATTTGAAACCGCCCCGCGCCCTCAAAGGGTGCGAGAAGGGCATTCGGAGTCTGACGGGCAAAATCGTCGGAGGAGCTTCGTCATCTTCTCGCGCCCCTGCCGGGGCGCATCCCGTATCGGAGGTGGTGGGGCGGTCCGGTTCCGGTGGTTCCCGGTCGCTCCGCGACCTTCACCACCGGCTAATCTCTTTCGAGCCTCCGGCTCGGGGATACCCTCCTAAGCGAAAGCTGATTCGCCAAATCGTGCATAAAGGCGAGGAAGCATGTTTTGGGCGGTTTGACGGTTCGGATGTCCATCTAGCCGTGACCATAGATCACCAGGACGGTTGTCCGGCGGCAGATACTCATTCAGCAAATCAGTTCCGGCTTTTACACGACTTTGTTCATCGAAGACTTTGAATGGAAGGTGCCAAAAATGCCCTTCGTGGGGTGTCCACAGGTCCGGAACTTCAATCACTCTGTCTGCATCAGCTATGATCGCCTCAAACAGATCGTTTGGAATGACGGATAGGTTATCTGTGAAATCCAAGAAGCCATCATTCCCTAGCGCCCCATCCCAAACCATGAATGCGGCGTTGATCAACAAGGGAGTGAATGCAAGCCGGCGTCGGTTGGTTTGGATGACGTCGAAATCAACAAGGTCGGCGAGCGGCAGGACCATCAGTTTTCGATGAAGAACTTGCTCGTGCATGTCCCAATCGCCCTGCGACTCCGACCATGCAGATTGGAGCAGTTCATGAAGGTCTGTCTCATTCATGGCCGAAATTGAAAGGCACTGCCTCAATGCTTCACCGAGCACCCCGGTCCGACGCTTTGGAAAAAGTCGTTCCCCTTGTCGTCGATGAGGATGAAGGCGGGGAAGTCTTCGACTTCGATCTTCCAGATGGCTTCCATGCCGAGCTCGGGGAACTCGACGACTTCGACCTTCTTGATGTTTTCCTTGGCGAGGATCGCGGCGGGGCCGCCGATGCTGCCGAGGTAGAAGCCGCCGTGCTTTTTACATGCGTCGGTGACCTGCTGGCCGCGATTGCCTTTGGCGATCATGATCATGCTGCCGCCGTGGCTCTGGAAGAGATCGACGTAGCTGTCCATGCGGCCGGCGGTGGTGGGGCCGAAGCTGCCGCTGGGCATGCCGGCGGGTGTTTTGGCGGGACCGGCGTAATAGACGGGGTGGTTTTTGAAGTAATCCGGCAGCGGCTTGCCGGCATCGAGCATCTCCTTCAGCTTCGCATGCGCGATGTCGCGGGCGACGATGATGGGGCCGTTGATGAGGAGGCGCGTGGTGGTGGGATACTTGCTCAGCTCGGCGCGGATCTCGGCCATCGGGCGATTCGTGTCGATGCGCACGGCGTTGGTGTCTTTGCGGTGGCGCAGCTCCTCGGGGATGTATTGCAGCGGGTTCGTTTCGAGTTTTTCGATGAAGACGCCGTCACGCGTGATCTTGCCCTTCGCCTGGCGGTCAGCGGAGCAGGAAACGCCGATGCCGATGGGCAAAGACGCGCCGTGACGCGGCAGGCGGATGATGCGCACATCGAGTGCGAAGTATTTGCCGCCAAACTGCGCCCCGATGCCGCACTCGCGAGCGGCCTGGAGCATTTGAGCTTCGAGTTCGACATCGCGGAAGGCGCGGCCGTGCTCGTTGCCGGTGGTGGGGAGGTTGTCGTAATACTTCGTGGAGGCGAGTTTGACGTGTTTCATCGTCGATTCGGCCGAGGTGCCGCCGATAACGAAGGTGAGGTGGTAAGGCGGGCACGCGGCGGTGCCGAGCGTGACCATTTTGTCGGTCAAAAACTTCACGATGCTCTTCGGATTGAGCACGGCGCGGGTTTCCTGATACAGGAAGGCCTTGTTAGCCGAGCCGCCGCCTTTGGCGATGAAGAGGAACTTATACGCGTCGCCATCGGTGGCATACAAATCGAGCTGCGCGGGCAGATTGGTGCCGGTGTTCTTTTCGTCGAACATGTTCAGCGCGGCGTTTTGCGAGTAGCGCAGGTTGTTCTCCGTGTAGGCGAGATAGACGCCCTTCGAGAGCGCGGCCTCATCACCGCCGCCGGTCCAGACCTGCTGGCCTTTTTTGCCCATGATGATGGCGGTGCCGGTGTCCTGGCAGAAGGGCAGCAGGCCCGCGGAGGCCACGTCGGCATTCTTGAGCATCGTGAGCGCCACCATGCGGTCGTTTTCGCTCGCTTCCTTGTCATCGAGGATGGCGGCGACCTGCTTCAGGTGCTTCGGCCGCAGGAAGAAATTGATGTCATGAAACGCCTGGTTCGCCAGCAGCGTGAGCGCCTCGGGATCGACGACGAGCATCTCTTTATCGCCCAGTTTTTCGACGCGGACGTGATCCTTCGTCAGCAGGCGGTATTCAGTGTCGTCGGTGCCGAGTTCGAGGAGAGGCTGGTAATGGAAAGCAGGCGTGGGCATGATGAGGGATTGTGAAATGGATACGCCGCGCGGCAACGGGAAAGCGGCTCAGCCCGCTGTGAGCTGCTCTTTGTAGTAGACCTTCACGAACTTCATCCCTTTGGCGTCGTCATAGCCGCGTTCCAGGACGGGGTCGTGCTCGGTGGAGAGGGTGGATTTGACATGGATTTCGACGCCGGTGTCGAGCTTGAGCACAGCGCCGATGCGCCTTTTGGCCTTGGTGATGTCCTTCTTGGAAATCTCGAACCTGGTGTCGAGCGGCTGGCCTTGCTCTTCGACGACGCGGGCGCGGTGGTCTTCGAAGGCGGCGACGGCATCGGGTGACTTGAGTACCTCCTGCTCGAACTCACCGAGGTCAAACTGCTCGCGCTCCTCAAAGTAGGCCAGGGCTTCGCGGGCGGCGTTGCAGGTGTCCCAGGGCGGCGTGTCCCCGGCGGGTTTGTGCTCCTCGATGAAGGAGACGGCCATTTTTGCATAGGCGTTGGTGAGGAAGGCGGAGTCCGGCACGGCCTCGACGCCGAGGAACTCGCGCACCCAGAATTTGGTGTCCTCGCCGCTGCGGTCAAAGGTGAGCACATAGCCGCCTTTGGCGCCCTGATAGTCGAGGATGAGGCAGCCTTTGTCTATCTTCTCCGGCTGGATGCCCTGCTGCGTGGAGAGGTGGAGGTCGCCATCCTGCGTGGTGATGCTGAGGAAGGGCACGACGCTCTCGGACTTGAGGATGCACAAGCCGTTGACCAGCTCACCCTCGATGTGGATTTCCTTGATGAAGACGATGCAAAGATCGCCGGACTTGATGTTGGGATGATTCGACTTGGCGTGCAGACGCCTGGCGATCTCGACGCCGGTCTCGAGCATCCTGGACGGATCGGCGAACAACGCCCTGGAGCAGCGGTGCATCTCGTGGTGATCCAGCGAGGCGTGGTGGACGAAACGGTGGGCGATGAGGTTCTTGAAGGGTTTCAAAAACAGCGCGGTGAGCACCTCCTGGTCCGCCTCGGCGATGTCGAAGACCTGGCGGGACGTCTGGAGAGGTTCCTGGCGCTGCGGGTTGCCGACCTTGGCGAGGACGATCCGCGTGGCGGTGGCGGTGTTGAGGCGGAGTTTGACGGGCATGGCGGGGAAAGGGCGCGGAGAATAAAAGACAATCCCGCCGCGGAAAGCGAAACCCTTCTCCAAAGCGAAAGGTTTTTCTTTGGAGCCGGGAAGGAGCCTTGTTTGACAATCCATCACGCCGCCGTTTGATTGCCGCATGTCCACCCCCCCCCACGACATCCCGTCCCTCATCACGCCGCCCTCCAACTACATCGTGCCCACCGTCATCGAGACTGAGGGGCGCATGGAGCGGGCGTACGACATCTACTCGCGGCTTTTGAAGGACCGCATCATCTTTCTAGGCACGGAGGTGAACGACCAGGTGGCGAACATCATCATCGCCCAGCTTTTGTTCCTCCAGATGCAGGATCCGAAGAAGGACATTCACCTCTACATCAACAGCCCCGGCGGCTCCGTGACCGCCGGCCTCGCCATTTATGACACCATGCAGTTCGTCACCTGCGACGTGAACACCTACTGCATCGGCATCGCCGCGAGCATGGGCGCTGTGCTGCTCTCCGCGGGCACCAAGGGCAAGCGCTACGCGCTTCCAAACAGCGACATCATGATCCACCAGGTGTCCGGCGGAGCGCGCGGCACGGCCAGCGATGTCGAGCGCACCGTGGACTTCATGTACAAGCTCAAGCGCCGCCTGAACCGCATCCTGGCGCACCACACCGGCAAGAGCCCCGAAATCATCGAAAAGGACGCCGACCGCGACAACTACATGACCGCCGAGGAGGCCGCCGCCTATGGCCTGGTGGACAAGGTGCTGCAAAGCAACAAGGAACTCAACCCGCCGCAGTAACCGCGGCGCAAATCCCCTCCGCCGCATGGCCCGCGCCTCCACCGTCACCCTCTGCTCCTTCTGCGGCAAAAGCCACGCGGAGGTCAGGAAGCTCATCGCCGGGCCGGGCGTGTATATTTGCGACAATTGCATCAACGTCTGCAAGGGCATCCTTGATCGCGAGGCCGTGCAGGAGGCGGAAGCGGACCAGGGGCTGCTGGTGCCGAAGCCGGCGGAGATCGCGGCCGAGCTGGACAAGCATGTCATCGGCCAGACGCACGCCAAGAAGGTGCTCAGCGTCGCCGTCCACAATCATTACAAGCGCATCCTGCATCTGCAGCAGCAGTCTGGAAACCAGGGCGGGGGAGCCAGGGCGGTGACTGACATGAACGATGTCGAGATCGAGAAAAGCAACGTTCTCCTGCTCGGCCCCACCGGCTGCGGCAAGACCTTGCTGGCCAAGACCCTTGCGAAAATTCTGAACGTGCCCTTCAGCATCGCGGACGCCACCACCCTCACTGAGGCCGGATATGTGGGAGAGGATGTGGAAAACATCATCCTGCGCCTGCTTCAGGCTGCGGATTATGACATCGCCAGGGCTGAGATCGGCATCGTTTACATAGACGAGATAGACAAGATCGGCCGCACCACGGGCAACGTCAGCATCACGCGTGACGTGTCCGGTGAGGGTGTGCAGCAGGCGCTTTTAAAGATTGTCGAGGGCACCATTTGCAATGTGCCGCCGCAGGGCGGGCGGAAGCATCCGCAGCAGGAGTACATCCAGGTCAACACTGAGAACATCCTGTTCATCTGCGGCGGCGCGTTTGTTGGACTCGATGAGATCGTCAAGCGCCGCACGGGCAAGCAGACACTTGGATTCAATATCGCTGGAAAAACGGACGAGGCGGCCCCCGCCAAGCTGGAGGCGGAGCCTGAGGATCTGCTCGCCTACGGTCTCATCCCCGAATTCATCGGGCGTTTGCCCGTCGCCTGCTCCCTGGAGCCGCTCACCGAGGTGGAACTCGTGCGCGTCCTGACGGAGCCAAAGAACGCCCTGGTCAAGCAGTACGCCAAGCTCATGCGCATGAACGGCGTGGACCTCAATGTGAACAAGGAAGGGTTGGCGGCCATGGCGCGCGAGGCCATCAAACGCGGCACCGGCGCGCGCGGACTGCGCAGCATCTTTGAGCGAATCATGCTTGATGTGATGTATGACGTGCCCAGCCGCGCCGATGTGCGCGGCGTCTCCATCAACGAGGCCGTGGTCAAAGGCGAGCGTCCGCCCATTCTGCGCAAGCGGGTCGAGCGCAACGCCGCGTGACATGCGGCGGTTTTGAGGGTAAACCTGGTCGCTTCCGCCCTGGCGTGAGGATCGTCCAGGGTGAGCGTGGTATTTATGGATTGCCGCCGCGCTGCTCGTCCTCGCGGGCGAGTTCCTCGGTGGTCTTTTCCTCGCGCGGGGTTTCGGGGCCGCGTCCTGTGACAAGGGGCTCGTCCTCCTCGTCGGGCACGGAGGAGCCTTGGTCCTCGTGATCGGGCTCCTCGTCATCAGGCGGCGCGGGCGCTGGGTCGGTGCTCATGGGCACGGTGTTCGGCGCTTTCTCCACCTCGGGCGGCGGCGCGGAGGGGCGGGGCTTGTGGTATTCGTCCTCCTCGTCATCCTTGTCCTCGGAGAACCAGGGGTTGTAGTTCTCGTTGTCCCAGTCGTCCTTCACCTCCTCTTCGAGCTCTTTTTCATCCTTCTCGATCTGGGCGTAATACTCGGGGTAGGCCTCGCGGTCCTTCTTCTCCATGAAGTAGGCCAGCACGATGCAGATGCCGTAGAGGAAATAAAGCGGGCCGGACATCAGCATGAGCGTGAGCACATCCGGCGTCGGCGTGATGATGGCCGCGAAGAGCGTGATGGCGATCAAAGCGTGCCGCCAGGTGGACTTCATGAGCTTGTAGTTCAGGAAGTCCAGCTTCACGAGGGCCATGACAATGACCGGCAGCTCGAAGGCGATGCCGAAGACGAGAATGAAGCGGGTGGTGAAGGTGACGTAGTTGGAAAGCGTCCAGTCCTGCCGCGAACCGAGTGTGGCGGCGAAGTCGTCGAAAAACTCCAAGGCTCTCGGCAGCACGACCCAATAGGCAAAGGTGCAGCCAGTCAGAAAAAGGCCGGTGCCGATGCCGATGGCCGGCCATAGCACCTTCTTTTCATTCGCCCTCAATCCCGGCAGGATGAACTGGAGCACAAAGATGAGCAGGAGGGGGAAGGAAATGATGACTCCCGCGATCAGCGTGACATTGATCGCCATCATGAAGGGGCCTGCGACATCGGTGTTTTGCAGCAGCGCCTCCGCGCCCGCCTGGTCGTCCGCCAGCCCGGCGAGGATCATGGGATAGCGGATGGCGCGGAACAACTCCTGATAAAAAAAGAACATGCCGATCACGGCGATGATCAGCGTCACGCCAATGCGCACAAACATGTCGCGCAGGTCGTCGAGGTGCTCCAGGAAGGGCTTCTCCTCATCCTCCTTGCCGAGGTTGAGCGCCACTTTTTCGCGGACTTTGAAGACTTTGTTCAGGATGCCTTGCCACATGGTTCAAATCGAGGGGTGAATGGGTTTGCGCCTCAAAGAGTTCCCTTCGCCGCCATCCGCGCGAACAAAGCCAGTGTCAGGGCGGTGGTGATCTCATTGGCAGCGATCATCCTCCGCAGTTCTCCCGGACTGGCCAGGCGCACGTCGCTGATGTGCTCGCTTCCATCCGGCTCGGGACGGCTGGCGACACACACGGGCTCCGCTCTGAAAAGATAAACGTGCTCGTCGGTGAATCCTTGCGAGGGAAGGAACCAGCCCAGCGGCTCCAGGCGCCCTCCCTCGGCTAGCACGCCGCCGCATTCCTCGCGCAACTCGCGCAGGGCGGTCTCGACGACGATCTCCGGCGTGATCTCCGCCAGCGGCACGTCTATCTGGCCGGCGGGGAATTCCCATAAAGTCTGCCGCACCGGCAGGCGCTCCTGGGAAATGAGCACAAACTCTCCGTCCGCCGTGACCGGCGCGATGGCCACGGCGGCCTTCCTTTCCACCACCAGCCAGGGCACGGGCTCCTGCCTGCGGTGCGGGGTGAGGTAGCGGTTCTCATCCACGCTGACGTGCGGATTTTCAAAAAGCCGGCGGCTGGAGACCAGCTCCCAGCCGTCGTGATCCTCGACACGGAACAAGGGGAATTCGAGTCTCGATCCATCCCCCGCCATCACGAGAGCGCCTCCTTCCAGCGGGCGATCTGCGCCGCCACATTTTGCGGCGAGGGCGCGCCCACGGCCTGGCGCGCGGCGAGCGCGGTTCCGAGATTCAGGCAGTCAAAGAGGTCCGCGGCAAAGGCGGGGGAGAACTCCTGGTACTTCGCGAGTGGTATTTCGGCAAAAGGCGCCCTCTCCGCGATGGAGTGCGCCACCAGTTTGCCGATGACATCATGCGCCTGGCGGAAGGGCACGCCGCGCTTCACCAGGTAGTCCGCCAGGTCCGTGGCGAGCAGCATGGGATCACTCGTGGCGGCGAGTGTGCGCGCCGCGTTCACCTCCATGCCGGCGATCATTTCCGCGAAGACCTCCAATGCCGCCTTCAAGGTGTCGAGCGAGTCGAAGAGCGGCTCCTTGTCCTCCTGCATGTCGCGGTTGTAGGTCATCGGCAGGCCTTTGAGCAGGGTCAAAAGCGCGACGAGATTGCCCACGAGACGTCCGGATTTTCCGCGCGTCAGCTCGGCCACATCCGGGTTCTTTTTCTGCGGCATCAGGGAGGAGCCGGTGGTGTGCGCGTCGCTCAGCGTCACAAAGCCAAACTCGGCGCTGCACCAGAGAATGATGTCCTCGCTCAAGCGCGAGAGATGCACCCCGCAGAGGGCGATGGCGGAGACCACCTCCACGGCGAAGTCGCGGTCGCTCACCGCGTCCATGCTGTTTTGGGAAACGGCGGCAAAGCCGAGCTGCGCGGCCACATGATCGCGGTCGAGCAGGATGGTGGAGCCGGCCAGGGCGCCGGAGCCGAGCGGCATCACATCCATGCGGCGGCGCGCGTCGGCCAGGCGGCCCGCGTCGCGCTCCAGCATCTCCACATAGGCCAGCAGATGGTGGGCGAAAAGCACGGGCTGCCCGCGCTGGAGATGCGTGTAACCGGGCACCACGGCCTGCCCGGCGCGCTCGGCGGCCTCGATGAGCGCGCGCTGCAGATCACGGATCAGCGCCGTCAGGCCGTCCACCGCGTCGCGCGTGTAGAGGCGCACATCCGTGGCCACCTGGTCGTTGCGGCTGCGCGCGGTGTGCAGCTTCGCCCCGGCGGGGCCGATGCGGCGCGTCAGCTCCGCCTCGATGTTCATGTGGACGTCCTCCAGTGCCTCTTTGAACTCAAAGTCCCCGTGCTCGATCTCCGCCTGGATTTCCAAAAGGCCGCGCTCAATCTCCGCCTGCTCCTCCGCCGTCAGGATGCCCGCCTTCAGCAGCCCCTTCGAGTGGGCGATCGAGCCCCGGATGTCATGCGCGAAGAGCCTCCAGTCAAACGACACGGACTCTCCGTAAGCCTGCACAAGGCGGCTGGTTTCCTGGGCAAAACGACCTTTCCACATAAAACGGGCGCTGAGCCTAGCGGCATTCGTCCTGGATGCAACCCTGCCCTGGGACAAGAATCTCCTTGCTTCGAGCGGTCTGGGTGGGAGCTTTCCGCGTCCGTCTCATAGCAACGCTCAACAACCAAGCCGGCCCATGAAAAAATCCCTGTTCTTAATGGCGGGAATGCTCGTCATGTCCTGCCTCGTCGCGCAGGCCCAGCAGAAACGCATTGTCGGTGGCATCAACACCACTTCGGGGGAGTACCCCTTCATGACAGCACTCGTTGAAAAAGGAGCCACACCGTCGTCGGGGCAGTTCTGCGGCGCGGCTCTCGTGGCTCCGCAATGGGTGCTGACTGCGGCGCACTGCCTGGAAGGCACACCCGCCTCCACTCTGGATGTCTGGGTGGGCGGGCACGACCTGCGCACCGCCTCCCAGGGCGTGCGTGTGGCCGTCTCCCAGGTCATCATGCATCCGAACTACCGCGAGACCTCCCAGGGCGCGCTGGTCAATGATTTCTGCCTGCTGAAGCTGGCCAGCCCCGTGACCACCCGCGCCACTCTGCCCCTGGTGGAAACCTCCGACCAGATCGCCGTCGGCACCATGACACGCGTGCTCGGCTGGGGGGCCACGCGCGAGGGCGGCGCGGGATCGAAAATCTTGCGCCAGGCGGATGTGCCCCTGGTTTCCCTGACGCTGGCGGGTGTCACCAATCCGGGCCTCAACAGCACGCATCTGGCCGCCGGATTTGCCACCGGCGGCGTGGACTCCTGCCAGGGGGACAGCGGCGGACCGCTCATGGTGCCGGGTTTTTCAGGGCAGTGGCTGCACGCCGGAACGGTGAGCTACGGCAACGGCTGCGCGCGGCCCAACGAGTATGGCATCTACGGCAACACGCTGACTTTGAAGCCCTGGATCATCGGCCACATCGGCGACCCCGGCGAGCCCCCCAAGCCCGACCCGGTGGACGACCACGGCAACACCACCGCCGCTGCCACGACTCTGGCGGTCAATGGCACGCTGCCCGGCGTTCTTGAGGCCGGTGGCGACCTTGATGTCTTCAAAATAAGCGCCCTTGGCGCGGGCGTGCTTACCGTCACCTCCGGCGGCGGCACTGATGTCACCGGCACGCTTCTGGGCAGCACCGGTGCCGCGCTCGCCAGCGATGACAACGGCAATGGCGCGCCCAACTTCAGGCTCACACGCACCCTTACCGCCGCAGGCACCTATTATGTTCGCGTGGCCGGAGTGAACCCGTCAACCTCCGGTGCCTACAGCATCACCTCCGCCTTCACCACCACAACCGGCGGAGACATTGCCCTCAAAACCGGCACCACCGCCCTGCCCATGAACGCCACCCTGAACTTTGGCGCGCTTCAGGTCAATGCGGCCACAGTTGAAAGAACTCTCACCCTTACCAATACCGGCACCACCACCCTGACGATTGTCGGGGCCAGCTTCGATGGCGCGGACGCGGGCAGTTTTCATTTTGTCTCCCTGCCGGCGGCCAGCCTCGCCAAGGGCAAGTCCACCAGCTTCATCATCTCATGCGCGCCGGACCGAGCGGGCGCCCTCAGCGCGCGCCTGCTGGTGCAAAGCAGTGCCGCGGGCAAAAACCCCTATCCGGTTAACCTCGTCGCCTCTGCCACCGCCACTACTCCCGACGACCACGGCAACAACTTCTACTTCGCCACCGCCGCGCCCGTGCCGGGCGGCATTCCCGGCGTCATCAATCACGGCGCCGACAAGGATTTCTTTGTCATCACCGTGGCCGTGAAGACCACCGTGACGATGAAGACCACCGGCTTTGTGGACACCTACGGCACGCTGTATTCCTCAGCCGGGAAGGTGCTCAAAAAAGCGGATGACACCGGCCGCGACCTGAACTTCACCCTCAAGCGCGCGCTGACGCCGGGCACTTACTACCTGTGCGTGGAAGGCTACGACCGCCATGCCACCGGCCCGTACACGCTCCTGCTTTCCCGCTGACCCCGGGCACGGGCCGCGCGCATGAAGACCGCCCTCAGCCTCACTTTGGCAGCGCTGCTATTGCTCGCCGTACTGGCTGGCATTCGCCTCGCTGGGCCGGGAGCGCGGCCGTTGAAAAAGGAAATCGAAACCGTTGCCACCGCTCCGGTGCGTCCGCCGCCGCAGGCTCCCGGTTTGCCGCCTGCTCAAGTCGTCGAGGTGCCGCTCCAGGTACTTGACGCCGCAACGGCTCCACCGCGCGATCCTGTGGCCGCCATCCTGGAGCGATGGTCGCGCGCGCGCACGCCGCAGGAGCACGATGAGCACGCCGAGGCCCTGGCCGCGCTCGGCACCGTGGAGGCCGTGCAGGCCCTGATGGAAAAACTGGCCCGGGTGCGCGACGCGGAAGCGCGCGGACTCATCGCCGCCAACCTGCGCGCCATCGCCGAGCCGGATACTCTGGCCGCGCTTGTGCCTGCCCTGCTCGGAGACTTCCGCCAGGGCAGCCCCGAACTGCGCGAGCTGTGTTCTGCCATTGGCAGGCTGGCGCAGGCTGAGACGGTGCAGGCTCTCGAAGACCTGCACTGGCATGCCGCCAGCCTCGCGGGCCAAAGCCCGAAAGTCGTCCGCGCCATGGCCTCCATCCGCAACCCCGCCGCCGCGCGCGGCCTGGAAAAACTCGTGGCGCGCGGAGACGCCGCCGAGTCCCTCACCGCCGCCGCGCGCGAGGCCCTCATGGCGATGGGGCTGGAGCCGCCGCAGCCCGGCAAGGTGGACTGAAGACTCCAAGCCGGACAAAAAACGGCATCCCGTCTCCGGGATGCCGTCTTGAATGGGTCAGATGGATGCGCCGCGCGCTGGATCAATAACGACCGCCGCCGTAGCCGCCACGACCGCCGCCTTTGCCGCCGCGGCCACCGCCGCCGTAGCCTCCTCCTCCTCCGGAGTAAGCGGGTCGTTCTTCTTTCGGGCGGGCTTCATTGATGGCGAGGTTGCGACCACCGTAGTCTTTGTCATTGAGACCCTTGATGGCCTCGTTCATGGCCGTCTGGGAGTCCATGGTGACGAAGGCGAAGCCGCGCGGGCGGCCTGACTCGCGGTCCATGGGCAGATAGACTTCGGTGACGGTGCCATAGTCGGAGAAGAGAGTGCGAACGTCGTCTTCGGTGGCGCTGAAGGGCAGGTTGCCCACATACATTTTGGTGTTCATAGATTTGGATTTGTCGCGCAAGACTGCTCAGGCTGCGGGAAGCTCCAGGTGCGGATTTCAGAACACCAAAGAATCAACCTGATGATCAGCTTCATTTAGCCTTTGTCAGGTTAACTTGCGCCCCCTCTGTCGTCTGCTTTGAGGGAATGGCAAACGATAGTTTGGAAATCTTGCCGGGCGTGTCCGCGCTCGAAAAATCAGGCGTGACCCTTCGGCGGCGCCAGTGACTCCGGCGGCGCGGTGCTCAGCCTCTCACGCACGCGATCGGGGATGGACACAGCCTTCATCCGGCCGCTGGCGGGGTCTTTCTGGACGCAGGCGGCCACGAGGCTGCCTTCGGCGGCGAGCGTGCCGTCGCTTTTCCAAAAGCGCACCCGGTAGCGCAGCGTCCTGGCGCGGATGTCCTCGACGAGCAGCTCCATCTCGAACTCCTCTTCAAAGCGCAGCGGCGCCTTGTAGTCGCACGAGGCATGGACACGCGGCCAGCCGACGCGGGCCTCCGCCGCCACCTCCAGGTTGTTGCCGTCCCAGATGGACATGCCCAGGGAGCGGAAAAAATCATGCTCCACGCGCTCCATGTATCGGAAGAAATTTGAAAAGTGGACGATGCCGGCCATGTCGGTGTCAGCGAACTGGACGCGGTCCTTGAGAGTGTGGCGGAAAGACATGCGCCGACTATGGAGCGCGCCGGATGCAAAGCGCCAGCCTTTTGTCAAAGCGGGAGTGCGGAGCTTGCGCGCGGCGGGCGGCCCGCCAGACTGCGCGCGTGAATTCCGTGACCGCCGACCTTGTTGGAAAACTCCGCGCCCTGCTCGCTCCCGACCGCGTGCTGATGGCGGATGTGGACATCCTGCCTTACAGTTTCGATGGCACGGCAGCGCTCAAGCAGAAGCCGGGCGCGGTCGTTTTTCCTCTGACCCCGGAGGAGGTGGCCGCTTGCGTCGGCGCGGCGCGGGAGGCCGCCGTGCCGGTGGTGACGCGCGGCTCCGG
>ERZ761609.2394-NODE-2394-length-13949-cov-8.494386_pt1 | contig 13949 bp, 15 predicted proteins | sample MGYA00511163_ERZ761609 | MGnify/ENA primary metagenome ERZ761609 (study PRJEB28899, sample SAMN02445070) | bioreactor sludge metagenome | biome: EBPR sludge | place: Australia: Brisbane, Thorneside Wastewater Treatment Plant | collected 2011-12-16 ... | reverse complement strand
CACGCCCCATCCCGGTTCCGCCTCCGGTGATCAGAAACCGCTGACCGGCAAACAGGTCCGGGCGATAGATCGTCGGCTGCGCGGCCATTTCTTCGTCGGTGAGATGCCATTTGAACCCGTGCGGCGCGGTTTCGGTCATTTCGTGGCTCCTTTGGCAAAGTTGGCGACGCGGTGTTCGTTGAAGGCCGCGATCCCTTCGCGGCTGTCGGGCGAGTTCATCAGGGCGGGCCCGTTCGCATGACCCCAGGCAATGGCCTGATCCAGCGTTCCATCCCTGGCGACGGCGAACAGGTCCTTGGCCAGGGCAAGGCAGGCGTGGGAATTGCCCAACACCTCGGCCGCGAGCGCCCGGGCGGCTGGCAGGACGTCGGACTGTGGAACGACGCGGTTGACCAGCCCCAGCGAGGCAGCCTCGGTCGCGGTCAAATATCGCCCGGTCAGGATGATCTCCATCGCGATTTGACGGGGCAGCATCTGCGCCAGCCTCTGTACTCCGCCGGTAAAGGCGACCATGCCGCGTTTGATTTCGGGCAAGCCAAAGACGGCATCGTCCGCAGCCACCACCAGATCGCAGGCCAAGGCCACCTCGAACCCACCCGCGACCGCTGCGCCATTGATCGCGCCGATCAGGGGTTTGTGCAGGCGCCGTTCTGTCACCCCCAGGAACCCCTTGCCGGGGACCAGCCCCGTGCCCGCTCCCACGCGCCCTGCCTCCTTCAGGTCCATTCCGGAGCAAAAGGCCCGATCTCCCGTGCCTGTCAGAAGGATGGCGCCAATGGCAGGGTCGGCTTCGGCGTGGTCAACTGCGGCGCTCACACCATGAGATGTCACGCTGTCCGCAGCGTTGCGGACCTCGGGCCGGTCGATCCGGATGATCGCAAGCGCCCCGTCCCGGTCATACCGGACCGAGGGCGGCAGGTCTGGCAGCATCGGTCAGGCGCTTTCGGCCGGGGCGGGCACGTCGCCCACGCGGTTCCACCATGGTTTCAACAGCGGCTTGATGCGCAGGGCTTCGGGCACGTTCTCCGGTCCGATGCGACGGTCTAGCTCTTCGTGCCAATGGTAAATCCGACGCTCCTGATAGTTGAGCGGGAAATCCCTGAGACCCGAGGATTGCGCCGCGATCTGGATCTTGTCGGCGAATTGCAGATCCTCTTCGAGGATCGCGGCAAAGTTGCGGATCCGTGTGTCCCAGACTTCCGGGCGCGGGCCCTCGCCCCAATGGGGCGCGAACCAGTAGACGTCGATCGACATGGAATCGATCGACTCTGGCCAGAAGGCCAGCACCGGAATGCCGTAAGGGGAAACCGGTGTTACCAGGTTTGGATAGGCCATCAGCGAAAGATTGGTGTTCCCATAGAATGGATCGACGCCGGGGATTTCCGGAAGGCCGCGCACGCCCGGGTCTTTCCAGCCTTCGCGCTTGTAGGGCGTGACCATGCGAGAATGGCCGTTCTCGTAGAGAGTGATCGCCGAGCCGCGATGATCCAGGAACCGGTCCACCGTGTTCTGGTGGATGGATTTCAGATGGTAGACCTCGAGGAAAGCGTCGATCAGGATCTTCACGTTGCACTTCAGCGGGAAGGTTGCCTTGTCGATCAGTCGCAGCGTGTCGGGCTTCATCTCGTCGAGGGCGGCGGCAACCGGACCGAGATACTCGCGAAGGGGACCCGCGTTCTTGTCGAGGTTGATGAAATAGAGGTTGCCGATGTTCTCGCAGCGCACCTCGACCAGCGACCGGCAACTGAGGTCCAGCCCTACAAAATCCCGCCGGTCGCGCAGATTGATCAGCTCGCCCCGGGTGTTATACGTCCAGCCATGGTACTTGCAGGCAACACCGCGCGACTTGCCCGAGGGTTCGGTGACCACAGGCGCCCCGCGATGACGGCAGGTGTTGTAAAAGCAGCGGACCTTCTGGTCCTCGCCACGGATGAAGAATAATGGTTCGCCCAGCCGTGACCACTGGATGTAGGAGCCGACATCCGGCACCTCGTCGGCATGGACCGCGTAGAGCCAGGTCTTGCGCCAGAGGTTCTGCATCTCCAGCCGGTGGAATTCGGGATCGGTGTAACGGGCGGCGGGCAGGTCAGGGAAAGCCGGAAAATCCTCGGGCGGGCCGCCCCGGGCGCTTTCATAGGCTTGTTGATCCAGAATGCGCTGACGCTCTTGCGGGTCCATCGGTTCTTCCCTTTCGGCCAGTTGGGCAAAGGGGATGCCTGAGTCGTCGCGCGCGGCGTCAAGATCCCGCGTGTATTTTTAGCAGCTAAAATTGCATACGCAAGTGCGAAGTCACCCCGCGGCCGCGCGCGTGCCATTCATGGCGATGTAATCGGCCAGAATGTCTCCCTGAACCTTGGTGTGCTTGCGAAACCTCTCGGCAGCCAGTTCGCTGTCCTGATCCAGAATCGCCCGGAGTATCTCGCCATGGTCATCGAGGTTCGATTGCGCCTGTCCGGGATAGTTCAACTGGAACCGTCGATAGGGGACCAGCTTTGACCCCAACCGGTTGGTCATCTCGATCAGGTCCTTGTTGTGGGTCCCGTCGATCACCATCAGGTGGAACTGGCGGCTTAGCGCGTAATAGGTGGTATGGTCCCCCGCCGCATAGGCGGTTTCCGAGCGATGATGCAGGTCCTTAAGCGCCTCGCGCTCGGGCGGGGTCATGCGGCGGGCCGAGAACTTGGCACAGATCGCCTCGAGTTCGGACATGATTTCAAAGAGCCGGATCAGGTCCGAAACATCGGTCATCGCCACGACTGCGCCCTGCCTCGGGCGCTTTTCCACCAGACCCGATTCGATCAGTTGCAAGATTGCCTCGCGCACAGGGGTGCGCGACACATCAAAGCGACGTGCCAGAACCTCCTCATCCAGCGAACTGCCCGGTGCTATGACGCCGTTGAAGATGTCCTTTTCCAGGGCCAATCTGACCTTCTCCGAGTGGGTTATCCCTGCGGACCGCGCCATGCCATGACCTCCCTGCTTGTCCCTGCCATCAGATTTCAGCCCTTTGGCCGATCTTGCATGGTTACTGGCGAACTTTGTATACTTTCCTCGGTTCTATCAACTGGCACGGGCCAAGTCGACCCGGATTCTCGCGCCGGAAGGTTCCGTAGGGCGCTTGTTCCCGCCGCAGGATCGCAATTCGCGGCGATTTTCGCGGCTTTTGTATATTGACCTTGCCTCATTGATACACAAAAATGCGATCAACATGTTGAGGACCGCATGACTGCTCCTGTCGCCACCGCCCAGCCAACGACCCGTCCGGCCCTTGGCGGGCCGGTGGTCCAGTTGGGCTATGTGGTTGCAGACCTTCGTGCTGCCCTTGATCACTGGACAAAGACGCTGGGCGTGGGTCCCTTCCTCGTAACGCCGCGAATCGACTATGCCGAGGTTTACCACCGCGGGCTGCCGGTACAGGTTGAAATCTCCGTGGCACTGGCCTCGCATCGCGGATTGCAGATCGAAGTGATCCAGCAAACCGGCGGCGGCCCTTCGATGTTCACCGAATTCCTCGCACGCCGGGGCGGCGGGCTGCACCATGTCTGTGTGCTGACCGATGATCTTGCCGCCGATCTGGAGGCCTGGCAGGCTCGTGGAGTCGGTGTCCTGATGGGTGGGCGCACCGCGGCGGGCATCCCCTTTGCGTATCTCGACACCGATCCCGAGGACCAGGGTCGCGTGATCGAACTGGTCCAGCCCACACCCGGCCTGCGTAGGTTCTTCGCGCGACTCGATGTACTGGCAGACACTTGGGACGGAAGCGACCCGATTCGCTGGCTTTGACAAGGATTTAGCATGCCGATCATCCACGCCACCGACCGTAACGGCGCAATAAAGGAATTCGAGGCCCCCGCCGGTCTCAGCCTGATGGAGGCGCTGCGTGACACGGCGGGCCTCGATATCGCGGCGATCTGTGGCGGGACATGCTCTTGTGCCACTTGCCACATTTATGTGCCGCGTGACTGGTGGGCAAAGTTGCCAAAACAGGCGCCAGACGAAGTGGAACTGATCGAATTCCTGCCGGGCTTTCGCGACACCTCGCGACTGGCTTGCCAGATCCCGGTGAGCGATGCGCTCGACGGAATGCCCGTCGAACTGGCCCCGGAGGCGTGAGGTGACCATGGCCCACCTCGATATTACGCCGGTTCTGACGCTGGGCGATTTGCTGGTGCGCGGCGCCACGCTGTTTGGCGACCGCGACGCCATCGTGTTCCCCGAGCAACGGAAAAGCTTTGCCGAACTGCATCAGGCTGCGGTGCTGCGCGCGCGTGAGCTCTACGGGCAGGGCGTACGCCCGGGCGACCATGTGGGGATCTTTCTTCCCTCGTGCCTTGAGTATGCCGAGTATTATTTCGCAATCGCCTATCTGGGTGCGGTCTCGGTGCCGATGAATGCGCGGTATCGTGCCGATGAGCTGACCTATCAGGTTCTGAATGCCGATCTGGTGCACATCGTTACCACCACCCGAATTGCCGACGGTCTCGACTTCCGTCAGCGCTTGTACGAGGCGTTTCCTGCGCTGCAGGATTTGCCGCCGGACAGCGCGATCAACCTTGCAGAGGTGCCCTTTCTTCGTGGCATGACGCTGTTGAACGACGAACTCTCACCTGGATTTCGTCGTCAATCGGTTTCGGTCGCCTTTGCCGAAAGCGTTGCGCCCGAGGTGATCGATCGGCTGCGACTGGGGGTGCCAGTCCGGCAAACCGGGTTGATCCTGTATACTTCTGGCACAACGTCGGACCCAAAGGGCTGCATGATCAGCCACGAGGCCATCGTGCGCTGCGGTATGGCCATGGCCAAACGCTATGCGATGAGCGGCGAGGATGTCTTCTGGTCGCCCTTGCCGCTGTACCACGTCGCTGCGCTGCTTCCAATCTGCGCGGCATTTTACGCCGGTTCCACCTATGTGACGATGAGCTTCTTCGAGCCCGGCGCTGCGATTCGGCTGATTCGCGAGCATCGGGTGACCATGGGATATCCCAGTTTTGCCCTCTTCCTGTCGGATATGGTGCATCACCCCGACTTCCGCGCCGAAGACATGGCCACTCTGCGGCTGATCAACTGCTCGATGGCGCTGAGTGCAGAACCTTTCCGCGACCTGATGAAACGGTCGTTCCCTAATGCGGTCTTTGTCGGCACTTATGGCATGACCGAGACCGCCGGACCCGTGACCACCAGCTTTCCCGGCGATTCGGAGTATGAGAGATTCAACCGGCTGGGGCGTCCCTTTGACGGGCTGGAAATCCGGATCCTGCGCGAGGATGGGACCGAAGCAGGCGCCGACGAGATGGGCGAGATCTGCGTGCGGGGATACTCGATCTTTACCGAATACTATCACGATCCGGCCAAGACCCAGGAAAGCAAGCGCGGCGGCTGGTTCCATACCGGCGACACGGGTTCACTCGATTCCGCAGGCACGCTGATGTTCCACGGCCGCAAGAAGGACATGCTTAAGGTTGGCGGCGAGAATGTCGCGGCGATCGAGATCGAGATTCAGGTCGCCAAGCATCCCGCGGTCAAGACCTGTCAGGTGGTCGGCATGCCCGATCCGCGCCTGCAGGAAGTGCCCTTTGCCTTTGTCGAACTGATTCCCGGCGCCAGCGTCGAACCTTCCGCGCTGATCGAACATTGCCGCGGACGCATCGCCAGTTTCAAGGTTCCCAGAGGCGTGCATTTCGTCACCGAATGGCCGATGTCGGCCAGCAAGATCCAGAAATACAAGCTGCGCGAAACCTTGATCTCGCTGATGGCCGAGGCCAGCCGGGGCGGGACAGCGTAAGGTCTCGAGGGGCACAGGTGTATTCCTGGCCCCGATATTGTTTCGTTGGCCCCGAAATTTGTATATGCGGGACCGATGTATTGTGTATACTGAGCCCGTGAGTTCGCAGGTTCCCAGTCGGGGCCTATCACCACGCCGCAGCCGTCGGGGAGGCGTCTGCGCATCAGGGAGGAAGTCCGCATGAAGAAATCCCGCATTCTTGGCTCGGCCGCAGTGCTCGCACTGATGTCGGCCTCGGTGGCTTCGGCTGCCGAATACCGTGTCATCGTCCTGCAGTCGCTGACCGGCCCCGCCGCCTTCATTGGCGCGGCCTTTGCCGATGGCGCAAGGCTGGCCGAAGCGCAGATCAACGCCTCTGGCGTACTGGGCGCAGGCAACACGCTGTCGGTGGAATATGCCGACGACGCGACCGACCGCACCCAGACCATGTCGCTGATCGCGCGTTATGCGGCCGATCCGTCGGTTCTGGCGATCCTTGGCCCGACCTCGGGCGCGGTTGCCGTCGCAGGCGCGGCCTCGGCGAACGAGATGCAGGTGCCGGTGATGACCACATCGAACACCATGGACGTGCTGCACGCGGGTCCCTGGTCCTTCATCCTGACCCAGCCGCCGCAGGTGACCATCCCCTACATCGCGGATTATGCCGCGCAGGTGGCAGGTGTAGAAAACTGCACCCTCATCGGCATCCGCGAGAACGAAGCCTATGTGACTCTTCAGAACACGTTCGAAGAGTCGCTGCGCGCGCAGGGCGTGAACATTGTCGGCGTCGAGCAGATCGGCATCCAGGACAGCGATTTCGCCGCGCTTTCGACCAAGGTCGCCTCGCAGGATCAGGATTGCGTGTTCGTCTCGGCGCCCGCGTCGCAGGCGGCCAACGTGATCGTCCAGCTTCGTCAGGCCGGGCTTGATCCCGAAGTGCGCATCTTCGGGCACAATTCGCTGGCCTCGCCCCAGTTCGTCGAGCGCGGCGGTGCCGCCGTCGAAGGCGTGACCTTCATCGCCGACTGGGTGCCCGGTGGCTATGATGACAACTCGCGCGCTTTCGATGCCGCCTTCACGGCGCAATTCGGCCGTGCGCCGGACAACTGGAACGCCATCGGCTTTGGCGGCCTGACGATCATGGCCGATGCGCTGTCGCGGGCCGGTGACGCTCCGACGCGCGAAAGCATGCGCGACGCGCTGGCAGCAACCTCGGGCGTGGCGGTTCCTGCGGGTCAAGGCCTCTATGCGCTGGACGCCGAGCGCGTGCCGCGGGTTGGCATGAGCGTTCTGACCGTCCAGGGCGGCGCCTTCGTTCTGGCACCGCGCTGATATCTTTGGTCCGGCCGGATTCTCCGGCCGGACCCCGACATTTCGGGATGGTCCGATGCTGCTCCAACAAATTCTCAACGGCACGGTTTCAGGGGCCGTCTATGCGCTGTTTGCGCTGGGGTTCACCCTGATCTTCGGTGTCCAGAAACTGCTGAACCTGGCGCATGGCGCGATCTTCATGGCGGGGGCGTTCATCGCTTATTACGCCACGATCAATGGCTTGCCCTTCTGGTTTGCCGTGGTTCTGGCAGTCATCGCCACCGGTCTGGTTTCAATCGTCACCGACTTCGTGGCGTTTCGCCAGTTGCGAAAGCAGGGGCATGCGGAATTCGCGGCGATCGTTACCTCGCTCGGGGTGGACCTGATTCTGATGAACATTGCGCAGCAAGTCTCGCGCACGCAGGTTCTCAGCTTTCCCTTCGGCACGTTCCCGGTCGAATTCTACCGAGGCTTCGGTATGCGGATCTCATTGTTGCAGATCGTCATTCTGGTCTTGGTCGTGATCCTTGTCGCGGCACTTTACTGGTATATCCACCGGACCAGCTTTGGCCGACAGATCCGCGCGGTGTCCAGCAACGAGACTACGTCGGCCCTGCTGGGAGTTTCGTCGCAATCGGTCTATCTGCAGACCTTCTTCATCGCCGGTGCGCTTGCCGGCCTGGCGGGGGTGCTGATTGGCCTTCAATTCAACTCGATCCACTTCATGATGGGTGAACCCTTCCTGCTGCAGGCCTTCGTCGTCGTGGTGATCGGGGGGCTTGGTTCGCTGATGGGGGCGGTTCTGGCCGCGCTCTTCATCGGGATCGTCCAATCCCTGACCATCGCCTACCTATCGAGCGAACTCAGCATCGCCATCATATTCACACTTCTGTTCGTCACGCTGCTGTTCTTCCCGAACGGGTTCTTCGGCAAGGCGGACACCTTTGCCCGGGGTAGCCGCCGATGATGAACTTTTACATGGCCTACCAGCCGATCATCGACTTCTTCCTGATCGCGGTGGGACTGGGGTATTCGCAACAGATCGCGCTGAAAGCCGGCGTGTTCTCGATCGCGACGGCAGGCTTTGCGGCGATCGGAGCCTATACCTCGGCGATCCTGGTGACCCGCTACGGCATCCATCCGATGATTTCGGTCTTTGCCGCCGCAGCGATGGGCATTCTGGCCTCGTGGATCCTGTCGCTACCACTGGCCCGGCTGCGGGGTGCCTTTCAGGCCATCGCGACTCTGGCCTTCGTGCAGGTGGTGATTGCTCTGCTGCTCTATTTCAGCGGGTTCACCGGTGGTGCCTTGGGCATCATCAACATCCCGCGCGTGGTCAATACCGGTTGGCTGCTGCTGGCGGTGGGTGTGACGATGTATGTCGTCTGGTCGCTCAACCGGTCCAAGGTTGGCCGCGTCTTCGGCGCCCTGCGCGAGGATGACTCGGTTGCCGCTTCGCTGGGGATCCCGATTCAGGGCTATTACACGCTGGCCTTCATCCTTTCGGGAGTAATCGGTGCGGTGTTCGGAGGCATGCGTTCGCTCTATGTGTTCAACATCGAGCCAGTGGATTTCGGTTTTGCCGCTATGGTGGCCAGCTTGACCGTCGTTGTGCTGGGTGGTCGCAACACCCTTCTGGGTCCGATTGCCGGGGCGCTCATCATGGCGATCCTTCCCGAGATCGCCCGTCCGCTTGCGGAAAACCGGGGCATCCTGAACGGTGTCATCCTGATCCTGGTCATCACCTTCCTGCCCAACGGCGTGGGCGACGAACTGGTCTACTGGCTGCGCCGCCGCTTCCGCCGCCCGAGTGCCGCGACACTGGGCCGGACCGTTACCAAAGGGGGCGCGAATGTCTCTGCGCATTGAGGGAGCTGCCAAGCATTTCGGTGGGCTCAAGGCGGTCGACGGGATCAACATGGAGATCCCGTTCGGCCAGATCACTGGTCTGATCGGCCCCAATGGTGCGGGCAAGAGCACGGTCGTCAACATGATTTCGGGCGTCTACGCATTGACGCATGGACGGGTCACGCTGGATGGCACCGACATCAGCCATGAGACTGTCGATCAGGTCAATCGGCGCGGGATTGCCCGGACATTTCAGAACATCCGCCTGCTGCCCGAAGCAACGGTGCTGGACAATGTGATGATCGGATTATTCCGGAAGGACCGCACCAGCCTGGCCGCAAGCCTTTTGGGCCTGCCGAGCGCGATGTCCGAAACGCGTCGTCTTCGCGAAGAAGCCTGGGAGCTGCTGGGGCGCTTCGGCATTCAGCAATACGCCGACCTGGAGGCCGGTGGTCTGGCCTATGGCCACCAGCGCCGGGTGGAGATCGCCCGCGCCATCGCCAGCCAGCCGCGCATCGTGATGCTCGATGAACCTGTCGCGGGGATGAACGAGGTGGAATCGGGCGAGATGGCCTCGATCTTCCGCGAACTCGCGCAATCGGGAACCGGCCTTTTGCTGATCGAACACAACGTCGCTTTTGTCGCCAAGCTCTGCGATCGGGTCTATGTCCTCGATTCCGGGCGCCTCATCGCCGAAGGCGATCCCGAAACAGTCACCCGCGACCCCAAGGTGATCGAAGCCTATATCGGAGGTCACGCCTGATGGTGCTCGCAGTTCAGGATCTTTGGGTATCCTACAAGGGAATCAAGGCCCTGCGAGGGGTCGACCTGCACGTCAACCGGGGCGAGATGGTTGCCTTGATCGGTTCGAACGGCGCTGGAAAGTCGACGCTGCTCAACGCGCTCAGCCGAACGGTGACCCCGCAAAAGGGCGTTGTTACCTTCAATGGGCAGACCATCAACCGCATTCCGCCGCACAAGGTCTCGCGCCTCGGGCTGTTGCAGGTTCCCGAGGGGCGGCAGGTTCTGCCGGACATGACGGTGCTGGAAAACCTGCAACTGGGCACTCTTGCTCTGGGGTCGCGCAAATCCGCCTACGATCTGGCCGATGTGTTCGCGCTGTTCCCGATCCTTGAGGAACGTGCAAGCCAGTTGGCGGGGACGCTGTCGGGTGGGCAGCAGCAGATGCTGGCGATCGGTCGCGCGGTGGTCGGTGCACCCGAGATCCTTTTGCTGGATGAACCGTCGCTGGGCCTCTCGCCGATCATGACCGACCAGGTGTTCAATGCCTTGGTCAAGCTCAACCGCGACGGCATGACCATTCTTCTGGTTGAGCAGAACGCCTATCGTGCCTTGGCCTGTACCTCGCGCGCCTATGTGCTCGAACGGGGGGAAATCTCGATGCACGGTCCGTCTGCCGACCTGATCAAGGATCCGCGGATCATCGAAAGCTATCTGGGCGTATGACGGGTCGGCGCCTGTCACTGCATCAGCTTTGCCTGCGCGATCTGGGGCCGGTCGATCTGGTCCCAGTTGCGCGGCAGGCTGGATTTGCCTCGGTCTCGGTGTTTCTGTACCCGCCGGCCCCACAGCTCGATATTTTCCCGCGACTGACTGTGCCGGAGACGTCTGCCTTTCGCGCCGCCTGTGCACGCGAGGGCGTAAGCGTCCACAATATCGAGGCTTTGCCAGTTTCGGGTAGGACAGAGATTGCCGTGTATCTCCCAGTCCTCGATCACGCCGCTGACATCGGCGCGACTCGGGCCACCCTGCTGGTTTATGATCAGAACCTGGATCGTGCGGGCGGCAAGGTTGTGAACCTGTGCGACGCAGCAGCGCAACGCGGCATTGCTCTCTCGATTGAATTCATGGCTTTTTCCGCCTTGAGGAATGTCGGGCAGGCCGCCGAATTCGTGCGCAACCTGGGTCATGCCAATCTCAGCCTGCTGGTCGATCCCCTGCATCTGGCCCGTACAGGTGGCACGCCAGCCGACCTTCCCGCGTTGGCTGAAACCATCGGTTGCCTGCAATTCTGTGATGCGCCCCAAGATCCGCCCACCGATCTCTTCGCCGAGGCGATCGATGATCGCCAGATCCCGGGTGAGGGTGATCTGCCCTTGGCCGACTTGCTGGCCGCGACCGATCCCTCCTTGCCGGTGGATGTCGAGGTGCCGATGCTCAGGCTGCAGCGCGCGGGGGTTACACCCGTTGATCGTGCGCGGCGATTGATGGCCAGCCTGTCGCGGTTTCCCGCTCTATGACAGTCTGACCAGAACCCTCCGACCGACAATGCGCACCGCATAACTCGGCAAGTCGCGGCAAAGCGAGGATTGTGACTTGCCGGTCGCCAGCGTGAAACGCGCGCCGTGGCGGGGGCAAACGATTTGTCCCCCGTCGATCACCCCCTCGGACAAGCGCGCCAGATTGTGCGTGCAACTCCCGGAAAACGCGGCGATGTCCCCGCCGCGTCGCACCAGCATCACCTCACGCCCGCCGACCTGCACAAAACGCGCGCCCTGGGCGGGCACTTCGGCGACAAAGCCGACATCGACGAACTCGGCCTCGGTCGGCAGACGTGGCAGCATGCGACCTCCTCAGGACCGGCGCTGGTTGAACCGCCGCCCAACCATAGCCGCGGTGATGTTCACCTTTTGAATGTCGACGGCGCCGCCGGCAATCCCCCAACCCCAGGAATCTCGCAGCCGTCGTTCCATCGGGTATTCCTTGGAGTAACCGTAACCGCCCATCAACTGGACCGCATTTCCCGTTACCTCGCGTGAGATTTCATTGGCAAAGCATTTGGCCAGCGAGGATTCGAGGATCGAGGGCAGCCCATCCTGTGCGTTCTGTGCCGCACGATGGATCAGCAGGCGCGCGGCATCGACCCGCAGGCGCATCTCGGCCAACTTGATCTGCACCGCCTGGAAATCGACCAGCGGGCGGCCGAACTGGTGGCGTTCCTGCACATAGTCCAGCACATCCTCCAAGGCCCCGGAGGCCTGGCCCAGCGACATTGTCGCATTGCCGCAGCGCTCCAGATCAAATGCCTCCATCAACTTCTTGAACCCGCCACCGGGGACCACGACATGGTCCAGCGGCAGTTCGACATTGTCGAAGTAGAGGTCAGACGAGGGCACACCCCTAAACCCCATCAAGCGTTCCTGAGGGCCAAAGCTGAAACCCGGCGTGCCTTTTTCGACGTAGACCGCACCGATGGATCCCGCGCCCGGGTTGTCATCGAATCGCGCGTATACAAGATAGCCGTCCGCGTGTCCGCCGCCTGAACACCAGCGCTTGTTCCCGTTCAGCACCACCTTGTCTCCGGTGATACGCGCACGGGTTTTCAGATCGGTCAGGGCCGATCCGGCGTCGGGTTCGGACATGCCGATGGCCACAACCACCTCGCCCCGGCATACTGCTGGTATCACGCGGTTTTTCAGACTTTGCGGGGCGAAATGCTCGATCGCGCGGACCGGACCGACACAGGATTCGAACACCGGGAAGGCGACTGCGCTGCTGATCTTGGCGAATTCCTCGACCACCAGCAGTGCTTCCAGATTGCCCAGGCCGAGCCCGCCGTATTCCTCGGCCACGTTGACGCCCAGAAATCCCATCTCGGCATAGCGTTTCAGCCACTCGTGCGGGACAGGTTTCGCCTGGTCTTCCAACTCCTTAGCGAGGTCGATCAGTTCGCTCCGGGCAAAGCGTCGCGCGGCCTCTTGCAGGTCGCGCTGGACCTCTGTCAGCCGAAAATCCATCATCGTCTCCTTCGAATACAATTTGCGCCTTCACAATATACAATTTATCTGCGAAAGAAACATGGATAAATTGACTTGGCGCGGAAAATCGACCAGATTCCCGTCAAACCCCTCGGAGGCCCCCATGCAGCAGAGCCGTTCGGATATCCTGAAAGCCTATCGGCAGATGCGCCTGATCCGCGAGTTCGAGGAGCGCCTGCACATCGAGAACCCGAAAGGCGAGATCGCCGGCTTCACCCATCTCTATTCCGGACAAGAGGCCATCGCCGTTGGTGTGTGCGAGCACCTGTCTGACCGCGACTACATCATCTCGACCCACCGCGGGCATGGCCATTGTATCGCCAAAGGCTGCGATCCGCGGCTGATGATGCATGAAATCTATGGCCGCGCCGACGGACTGGGCAAGGGGCGAGGGGGCTCCATGCACATTGCCGACATCGACAAGGGGATGCTGGGCGCCAACGGCATCGTCGGGGGCGGACCTCCCATCGCGGTGGGGGCTGCCTTTGCCTGCAAGGCGCGCGGTGACGGGTCGGTTGCGGTCAGCTTTGGCGGCGGCGGGTCGTCGAATCAGGGCACGGTGTTCGAGGCGATGAACCTTGCCGTCGTGCTGAAACTGCCAAAGATCTTCGTCATCGAGATGAACGGCTATGCGGAGCATACCGGCGAGGGCTATGCCATCGGCGGTGATATCGTGCAACGCACGGCGGGGTTCGGCATCAAGGTCTTCGAGGCTGACGGGTTCGACTATTTCTCGGTCCATGAAGCGATGGGCGAGGCGCTGGCCCATGTGCGCGCAGGCCATGGTCCCGCCGCGCTGATTGCCACCGCAACGCGCTATTTCGGCCATTTCGAGGGCGATCCGCAGAATTACCGCGCCAAGGACGAGGTCAAGGGACTTCGTGAAACCCATGACGCTCTGGCGCTGATCCGCTCGAAGGTGACCGAGTCGGGCCTGATTGACGCAGTGGCGCTGGACGCGATTGACGCAGAGGTCGGCGCGCTGATCGACTCGGCCGTCGCTTCGGCGCGCGCTGCACCGGTTCCGGGAGCGGATATCCTGCTCTCGGACGTTTACGCCGACTATTGAGGGGCACGCCATGACCGTGAAAACCATGCGCGACGCGCTCAACGAGGCGCTGTTTCAGGAAATGCGCCGCGATCCGCGTGTCATCGTGATCGGCGAGGATGTCTCGGGCGGGGCGGGGGGCACGTCGGGGACGCGCGATGCGGCGGGGGGGATCTTTGGTGTGACCAAGGGGCTGATCCGTGAA
>ERZ761609.2393-NODE-2393-length-13954-cov-11.967767_pt1 | contig 13954 bp, 11 predicted proteins | sample MGYA00511163_ERZ761609 | MGnify/ENA primary metagenome ERZ761609 (study PRJEB28899, sample SAMN02445070) | bioreactor sludge metagenome | biome: EBPR sludge | place: Australia: Brisbane, Thorneside Wastewater Treatment Plant | collected 2011-12-16 ... | reverse complement strand
CCAACGGAGGGGCGAATCATGTCGGGCATGCCGGACGCGGGAAATGCGGGCAACAAGTGGGTCGCGCTGATGATCGCGGCGCTGGCGCTGTTTCTTGCCTTCGCCGAGGCCGGAAACAGCAACAATGAGAATCTCGCGATCGATTCCAATATCGAGGCCTCGAATCTGTGGGCCTTCTTCCAGGCCAAGACCATTCGCGGCACCGTGCTGCGCACGGCTGTGGAGCAGATGGAACTCGACCTGGCCGCGACAAGCGACAGCGCCGCACAGGACCGCATGAAGAAGCGCATCGACTCCTGGAAAGCGACGATCGCCCGCTACGATTCGGAACCCGAGACCAACGAAGGCCGCAAGGAACTCGCGGCCCGGGCCAAGGCCAAGGAAGAGACACGCACGTTGGCTGCCCAGAAGAAGGAGATCTTCGAACTGGCGGCCAAGCTGTTCCAGATCGGCATCGTGCTGGCTTCCGCCATGATCATCACGGGCATGGCCTGGCTGGCCGCAGCCGGCGGGCTGATGGGGATCGGCGGGGCGATCCTCATGGGATTCGCGCTCTGGGCGCCCAACGCCATACACCTGCCGTTCTAGGGGTTCGCCGCCCGGCCGACGCCGGGCGCTGTCAGAACCGCGAGACGTGCAATGGCGGGGCCGCCCGCCTGGCCCAGGGCATTTCCTGCTCCAGCGCGGCGGCCACCTGCAGCACGATGTGATCGAGCGATGGCGCGGCCGCGATCTGCACGCCGATCGGCAATCCGTTGGAATGCATCGCCAGCGGAAGAGACATCGCCGGCGTGCCCATCACGTTGTGCGGCAGCGTGTACTGGACCGGCAGGGCGAAGACCCGGTTCGAGAAACTGTCGAAGTCGGCACCCGGCAACGACAGGTTGATCGTGCCCCAGGGCGGCGCGGTCGTCGCCGTGGTCGGCGACAGCCAAAGGTCGTACTTCGTCCAGAACTGGCCAAGCGTCCGGCGCACGACGTTGGCCCGCGACCAGGCCGCCATGAAGCGCGACGGCGTGACCTCCTTGGCGCGCTGATAGATCGACCAGATCACCGGCTCCAGCGTATCCGGCCCGGGCTTGTGGCCCGACAGCTTCGCATAGCCGTTGAGCCGGTTTTCGAAGTCGAAGAAGAACAGGTCGCGGATGACTTCCAGCAGATCGACGCCGCCCAGGCTGACACTCGCCTGCTCGACCTCGTGCCCCATGCCGGCCAGGGCCTTTCCGGTCTTTCTGACCGCTTTCTCCACCTCGGGATCGACCGCAACGCCCAGCAGCGGATCGAGCACGATCCCGACCCGGAGTTTCTTCGGCGCGCGCTTGATCAGCGTCGCATAGGAGAGGCGCGGCTTAGGGATCACAAACGGATCGCCCGGCATCGGATGGGCGAGGCAATCCAGCATCGCGGCGGAATCGCGCACGGTCATGGTCTGCACGTGGTTCATCGAATAGCCGAACCCGCCCTCGTCGACCGTCGGTCCGACCGAGATGCGCATGCGAGACGGCTTCAGGCCCACGCCGCCGCTGTAGCTGGCCGGGATGCGGATCGAGCCCCCGATGTCCGAACCGTGGGCGATGGGCACCATGCCCGACGTCACGGCAGCCTGCGCCCCGCCCGAGGAACCGCCGGTGGAATAGCCCTTCTTCCAGGGATTCGAGGCATTGCCGTAGAGCAGGCCTTCGCTCGTCCCCGCCATCGAATATTCCGGCGCCGAGGACCGGCCGAGGATGTTCACGCCGGCCTTGCGCAGCAGCACAGTGAGATTGCTGTCGACCTGCCCGACCATGCCCTTGCAGAGTCGCGAGCCGAATTCGATCTTGCGTCCCTTTTCATGCCCGAACACGTCCTTCATCAGGAAGGGCACGCCCCGGAACGGGCCGGTGCCGAGCGATGTCTCGTCCAGCCCGTCAATCCGGTCGGCGTAGGTCTCGACCACGCAATTGACCTCACCGTTGGCCTTGGCGATGGCTTCGGCGGCCGTCAACGCCAGTTCCTTCGGCGTCACTTGCCGGCGGCGCACCAGCTCGGCCAGGCCCAGGGCATCGAACTTCGCGTATTCCTTGACCTTCATGACAGGCCTCCTCGATGGTGCGACCCTAGGCGGTGGCGCCGGAGCCGAATTCCTGGTGCCGGCCGGGCGCGGCATCGAACAGGGCGCGCGTATAGGCATGTTGCGGATTGGCGAACACCTCGACGGTCGTCCCCTGCTCGACAATCACGCCCTTCTGCATCACCGCGATGCGGTCGCAGACCTGCGCCGCCACCCTGAGATCGTGCGTGATGAACAGCACGGCGAGATCGAACTTGCGGCGCACCTCGTCCAGCAGCTTCAGCACCTGGGCCTGCACGGAAACGTCAAGCGCGGACACAGGTTCGTCGCCGATCAGCAGGACAGGCTCCATCGCCAGGGCACGCGCAATGCAGATGCGCTGACGCTGCCCTCCGGAGAACTGGTGCGGGTAGCGGTCGAGCGCATCCGGCGACAGGTGCACCGTCGTCATCAGGTCGCGGGCGCGCTGTATCGCCTCGTGGCGCGACAGCCCGTAGTTCATCGGCCCTTCGATGATCGCCTCGCCGACGGTCCGGCGCGGATTGAGCGAGCGATAGGGGTCCTGGAACACGATCTGCACCCGGCGCCGCACGGGACGGAACTCCGCTTCCTTCAGATGGGCGATGTCGGTTCCCTCGATCTTGACCGCACCCGCTGTCGGATCGATCAGCCGCGCCACGCAGCGCGCCACGGTCGACTTGCCGGAGCCCGACTCGCCGACGATCCCCAGCGTCTCGCCGCGCCGCACGGTGAGGGAGACATCGTTGACGGCGTTGACCACGCGCGCCTTGGGTTGCCAGAAGCTGCGCTTTCCGTAGGTCTTGAACAGGCCCTGCGCTTCGAGCGTCACCGCGCCGGTGACCACCGGGCGCTTCGGCGGGGTCATGCTGGGCACCGAAGCCATGAGCATCTTGGTATAGGCCTCGCGCGGGCGCCGCAGCACCTCGTCGCGCGGCCCCTGCTCCACGATGCTGCCCATCTGCATGACGACGACGCGGTCGGCGATTTCCGACACCACGCCGAAGTCATGCGTGATGAACAGAACGCCCGTCTTCTTGCGCTCCTGCATCTCGCGAATGAGCTTGAGGATCTGCGCTTGCGTGGTGACGTCCAGCGCGGTCGTCGGCTCGTCGGCGATCAGCAGCGCCGGGTCGAGCACCAGGGCGGCGGCAATCATGATTCTCTGGCGCTGCCCGCCGGAAAGCTGGTGCGGATAAGCATCGATCATGTGCTCGGGATCGGGCAGATGCACCGCGCGCATGATGTCCAGCACGCGGGCGCGTCGGCCCTTCGCGTCGAGGTCGGTGTGGATTTCCAGGACCTCCGCGATCTGGTCTCCGACCCGCTCCACCGGGTTGAGCGCGGTCATCGGCTCCTGGAACACCATCGCCATGCGCTCGCCGCGAATGGCGCGCAGCTGCGCATCGGTCTTGGTGGTCAGTTCGTCGCCCTGCAGGCGGATGGAACCGCTCTCGACCTTCATCAGCCCCTTCGGCAGCAGCCCCATGACCGACTGGGCCGTGACCGACTTGCCCGATCCGGACTCCCCGACCACGCAGACGATCTCGTTGGCGCCGACGGTCAGGTCGATGCCCTTGATCGCATGCGTCCGGTCGCCGAGGCCGCGGATCGCGACCGAAAGGTTGCTGACTTCGAGAACGGGCATGCTCATGTCAGACCCGCTTCGCCATCTTTGGGTCGAGCGTATCGCGCAAGCCATCGCCCAGCACGTTGACCGCGAGGATGGTCACCGCCAGGAAAATGCCGGGATAGATGATGTTGTGGGGGTAGAGGCTGAACACCTGCCGCCCCTCCGCCATGATATTGCCCCAGGTCGGCACCTCCGGTGGAACGCCGATGCCGAGGAAGGACAGGATGGCCTCGACCAGGATCGCCGAGGCGCAGATGAAGGTGCCCTGCACGATGAGCGGCGCGATCGTATTGGGGAGCACATGGCGCCACAACAGCTTGCCCGTCGGCGTCCCGAGCGTCACGGCTGCCTCGACATAGGGCTCCTCGCGAACGCTGAGCACGATGGACCGCACGAGTCGCACGACGCGCGGGATCTCCGGCACGACAATCGCCAGGATGACCGTCAGCACGCCGGCCCGGAACAGCGAGACCATCGCGATGGCCAGCAGGATGGCCGGGATCGCCATCAACCCGTCCATGATCCGCATCACCACCGCATCGAGCCAGCGGAAGAACCCGGCGACGAGGCCGATCGCCAAGCCTATCAGCACGCTCAAGCTGGCCACGGCCACGCCAACCAGCAGCGAGACGCGCGCGCCGTAGATCGTCCGGCTGTAGATGTCGCGCCCCAGGCTGTCGGTCCCGAACAGCGCTGTCATGCGGATGCGTTCGCCGGTGTCGGTGCGCATGGTGAATTCGGCGCCCGGCACCCGGTTGCGGGCGGCGGGATTGATGCTGGACGGATCGATGGTTCCAAGCAGCGGCGCCAGAAGGCCCATCAGCACGACGACGAGCACCACGATCCCACCGACGATGACGCCGGGATGCCGCAGGGCCATGGCCACGGCCGAAGGCGGCCTGGAAACGCCCTGCGGCGCGGAAGTGGCGCCGGCCGCCATCAGTAACGGATCCTCGGATCGAGCAGGGTGTAGATGAGGTCCACCGCGAGGTTGATCATGACATAGACGAAGGAGAACAGAAGGATCACGGCCTGAATGGTGGGATAGTCCCGCGCCAGCACGGCATCGACCGTCAGCCGGCCCAGGCCGGGTATGGTGTAGAGGCTCTCGGTGACCACGACGCCACCAATCAGCAGCGCCACGCCAAGACCGATGACGGTCACGATCGGTACCGCCGCATTGCGCAAGGCATGACGAAACATCACCTTGCGCTCGACCTGCCCCTTGGCACGCGCCGTCCGGACATAGTCTTCCGACAGCACTTCGAGCACGCTGGTGCGGGTCATGCGGGCGATCAGCGCAACGTAGATGACCGAGAGCGTCAATGCCGGCAGCACGAGCCTGAGCGCCCAGCCGCCAAGTCCCTCGCTGATGCGCTGGTAGCCCTGAACCGGGAGCCAGTTCAGCCATATCGCGAAAACATAGATGAAGATGTAGCCAATGACGAAGGCCGGAACCGAAAAGCCGAGAACGGCAAAGCCCATGACCAGGCGGTCGACCCAGGTTCCCTGCCGGTGCGCAGCGAGGACGCCGAGCGGCACCGCGATCAACACCGCCAGCACGATGGTGAAGAGCGACAACGACAGCGTCGGCTCGATCCGCTCGGCAATCAGCGCGGCGACAGTCTTCTTGAAGAAGAAGCTCTCGCCGAAATCACCGGTCAGCACCTTGCCGAACCAGATGAAGAACTGCGTCAGCATCGGCTGGTCAAGGCCGAGCTGCTGGCGAATTTTCGCCACCTGCTCGGCGTTGGCATTGTCGCCGGCGATGATGGCGGCCGGATCGGAGGGCGTCAGCCGCAACATCAGGAAGATGAACACGGCAACGACCAGCATCACCGGGATGGTGCCGATGAGGCGGCGAAGGATGTAGCCGAACAGGGTCACGGGAAAAGCCGAAAGGAATGCCGCCCGGGTGCGGATGCGCCCGGGCGGCGGTCCAGGATCACTTGGCGACTTCCATGTTCCAGAACACGGGTACCGGCGCGATCAGGAAGCCTTTGACGCTCTTGCGCATGGCAACGGGCTGCAGGTACTCGCCGAGCGGGATTTCCGGCGTCAGTTCAATGGCGCGCACCTGCACCGCTTCCGCGATCGCCTTCTGCTTGGCCGGATCGGGTTCGCGCGCGAAATCATCGCGCAGCTTTTCCATCTGGGCATCGCAGGGCCAGCCGAACAGAGACTTCTCGCAAGCTGAATTGAGATAGGCCCGGCTCACCGGATTCATGACGTCGGCGGCAACCCAGGCTGTCAGGAACGCATGCCAGCCGCCGGCGTTCGCCGGATCCTTCTTGGTGCGACGGGCGACAAGCGTCTGCCAGTCCATCGACTGCATGTCGACCTTGAAGCCGGCCTTCTCCATCAGTGATTTCGCGACCGGCGCCAGGTTCGTAAGGATCTTGAGGTCGGTCGAATGCATCAGCACGATCGGCGTGCCGTCATAGCCAGCTTCCTTGAGAAGCTCCTGCGCCTTCTTCACGTTCGAGGTGAGCAGCCCGTCCATCCCCTTGGTCGTCGCGAACGGCGTGTCGCAGACGAACATGGCCTTGCATTCCTTGATGTAGGCCGCATCGCCGATGTTCGCCATCAGGAAGTCTTCCTGATTGAACGCGTACCACAAGGCCTGCCGCACTTTCGGATTGTCGAACGGCTTCTGCAGATGGTTCGGCCGGAAGGTGTACTGCCCCTTCAGCTGCGGCGATTCAATGATCTGAACGTTGGCGTCCTTCTTCAGTCCGCCCAGCAGATCGTGGCTCGGCTGCTCGATGAAGTCGATCTCTCCCTTCGTCAGGGCGTTGACCGCCTGCTGCTGGTCGGAGATGGCGCGCCATTCCACGCGGTCCACCTTGGCGACCTTGCCGCCCGAAAGGCCGGACGCTGGCTCCGAACGCGGCTTGTACTTGTCGAACTTGACGTAGACCGTCTTGTCGCCGGGCTTCCATTCATCCTTCTTGAACACGAACGGACCCGATCCGGTGAAGTCCTCGATCTGCTTGTTCGGGTCGGTCTCCGCCACCCGCTTCGGCATCATGAAGGGCACGTTCGACGACGGCTTGCCGAGGCCGAGCAGAACCAGGCCTGTCGGCTCCTTCAGGTTGATGGTGAAGGTCTTGGCATCCTTGGCGGTCATGGACTCGACAAAGGAGTTCATCTTCTGCCCGAGCGCGTCGCGCGACGCCCAGCGCTTGATCGAGGCGACGCAGTCCTCCGCCGTGACCGGCTGGCCGTCATGCCACATCAGCCCGTCCCGCAGCGTGAAGGTATAGACCTTCTTGTCGGCGGAAACGTCATACTTCTCCAGCATCTGCAGCTTGATCTCGCCCTTCTCGTCCTGTGCGAAAAGGGTGTCGTAGATCATGTAGCCGTGGTTGCGGACGATATAGGCCGTGGTCCAGATCGGATCGAGGATCTTCAGATCCGAGTGCATCACGGCCCTGAGCGTCGTCTGCGACAGGGCCGGCGTGGCCAACGTCAGCCCCGCAAGGCCGGCGGCGGCAAGCAGGGCGTGCTTGAACGGTTTCATGGCGATATCCTCCCTCACCCATGGTGTGCTGCCGGTTGCTCCGGCCAAGTCTTGTGTCATTCATAAAACCTGAAGCCAGGCCGACGCACAACTGAAATATCCTGCAGTTGTCAGGGTCCCGGCTTGCAGCAGTCGTCGTCGCGCTGGTCCTTTGAAGCGGAATTGCGATCCGGCGGCAGATCCATCGCCGCATTCTCCGAGAAGAACCCGTTCGGCTTCAGCATGAACCCGGCATACTCGACCGGCATGACTGGAAAATCCTCGGGCTTGCAGACATGGGTATGCCCGAAGGAATGCCAGAGCACGATATCCTCGTTCTCGATCGAACGATTGTCCTCGATGAATTTCGGCAGCCCGTCGCCGCCGGCGTGCTGGTTGGGAAACTCGCCCGAGGCATAGCGCTGGGTCGGATCGAAGGGCGTGACCCAGACATGCTTGGTGGCGAAGGCGCCGCGCGCCCGCATGTGGCACCCCTCCTGCGCCAGCATCAGCGGGGAAGGGTTCACCACGAGCTTGTAGCCCGTCGGATTGCCGACGCTGTTGCGGACGTTGCTGTTGACGATCTTCCAGTAGCGCCCGGTGCGCCCATCCGCCTCGCGGGCCGCGTCCCGCTCCCGCGACAGCACGCGCGATGTGGTGTCGAACACATTGCCATAGGGGTTGTCCTTCCCCCAGGGGCGCGGCACGAACTCGTGTTCGGTGACCGTGTTCTTCTCCCCGTCGACCATCATGTGCAGGCGCACGTTGAAGAAATGCTGGTGCGTCGGACCGCCGAGGCCCTCGGCCACCATGCCGCCCCAGGGATAGGCCTTGCCCGGCGCGACCGCGGCGGTCTGGATGATGCCGGAGAGCTTGGCCTCGAGCTGGATCGTGCCGTCCTGATAGAGATACCAGTAGAAGCCGTAATCATAGTTCCCGACGGTCGCGAAGAACGAGATCACCAGCCGGCGCGAGCGGCGCACCTCATAGGTCTCGTTGCGGAACTCGTAGTGCTTCCACAGGATGCCGTAGTCCTCCTCGTGCATGCAGATCGCATTCTTCATGACGAAGGGATTGCCGGCGTCGTCCGCCGCCGCCACGTCGAAATAATGGATCTGGCCGAGGCAGTCACAGCCCAGTTCCAGCGCGTTGGCAAGCTTGCCCAGACCGTACTCGCCGGCATCGAAGGCGCTTTTCCAGAAATGGTTGGCGGTCGGATCGGCGTAGGGCACCACCATTTCGGTGACCGAGGCGCGGTAGATGATCGGCCGCGTCCGCCCCTTGTCGGTGTAGGACACCTGGTGCAGCACCAGCCCTTCGCGCGGCGTGAAACCGACCCGGAAGGTCCAGTTCTGCCAGGATACGTTCCAGCCTTCGACCGTGAAGCTCGGCCCCTCGTCCTGCACCAGATCGAGCGGCTTCAGGTCCTTGCGGGTCTTGGGATACGAGGCGCGATCGTAATTGCGCTTGGTCTTCGGGATCGGGACGATCTCCTCCTCGTCGACAAGCTGGACCACCTTGCCCTCGATCAGATCGACGAGCGCCACGACGCCTTCGATCGGGTGCGCATAGCCGTTGTCCTTCTCGTGGCCGCGCCAGTAGCAGACGGCGCTGACCAGACGGCGTCCCTTCTCCACCTCCCGGTCATAGTAGCCGGCGGAAAACGGATCGACCTGCACTAGGTCGATGTCCTTCTTGGTCAGGCCGCGCCGCTTCATGGCCTTCAGCCACCCCTTGTCGGACTTGACGATGTCGGCGACCTTGAAGAACTCCTCGATGATCACCGGCGGCTGGCCGTAGGGGTGCTGCTTCACCGGACGTTCGGCGAAGGACGTCACCGACTGGTCGTCGAGACAGACGACCGCGACATAGGTTGCGCCGGTCTTGCAGTTGAAGGCGATCAGCCGGGCCGACCGGCTGACGGGCTGTCCCGCCTTCCAGCCAAGGACAACCGACTTGGCCGGTTCTTCCAGCTGCACGAAGCCGAAGCGCAGATCGGGGCCCAGCCGCTTCTTCCGGCGCAGCAGGCTGCAGGCGGCGGCGATTTCAGCCTCGGTCAGCGGATCAAGCGGGTGCGGCGCGGCTTTCGCCGCCCCGGCTGGCGTGCAGCAGGCGCTCATGTGGGTCCCCTCCGGATTTGTCTCGTTTTGCCCAGCGCTACCATTCAGGAAACGCGGCTGTCTTGAACGTGGCTGCCAGCTCGGGCAATGTGACGGCGCGCCGGGCCGAAGATAGTCTCACCGCAGGGAGAACGGCTGCCGTGATCGTTTCTGCGTCGACAGAGTGCTTTCACCCGAACGAGCGGCCGGCCCGATGGGCGGATGCGGTCCGCGCGAATTTCGCCACGGTCGACGTTGCGCCGGCCGGCACGGCCCCGATCTTTGGCGCCTTCCAGTTGGTCGCAAACGAAGGGTTTGGCGTTGCGCGGTTTTCCTCCCGCTCGTTCAGCTACCGCCGGTCCGTTGCTGCACCGGACGAGGACGAATCGTCCTCCCTGCTTCTGGACATCCAGCAGTCCGGAACCAGCATCATGCACCAATGCGAGCGCGAAACCTGCCTCGCACCCGGTCAGGCCGTGCTCTACAATCCCGGCCGGCCGCTCGAAAACCACTTCACGGACCAGCGGATATCAACCGTCACGATCCTCAAGGTTCCGAAGGACCGCGTGCGCGAGGAAGTGGGAGCCGTGGATCCCTACTTGTGTCAGCCGCTTCCGGCCCGAACGGCACTGGCGCGCACCCTTCAGGACGAGATCGCCTCGGCGCTGAAGACCCCGTCGGCGGACGGGACGCAGACGGTTTCAAATTACGCCATGCCGCTGCTGCGCCTGCTCCTGCGGGACGAATCCGGCCTTACGAGACAGCAGCTCTTTCCGCTGGTCGAGCGCTATCTGCGCGCGCATGGCCTCGACCAACCGGTTTCGCCAACGCGCCTCGCCTCGATCTTCCGCGTGTCCGAACGGACAGTGTTCCGGATCTTTTCCGAAAGGGGCACGACGCTGGAGCGCTCGATCATCCTGCTTCGGTGCCAGCGGCTGGCCGGACACCTGCGCGATGCCACCCAGTCCGGCGCAACCATCGCCAGCCTCGCGGCGGCCTGCGGATTTTCGGACGCGGCGCATGCCTCCCGCTGCTTCCGTGCCTGCTTCGGTGTCACGCCGAGCGAATTCCGCCACGCCGGCCTGCCGGTTGCCGGCTGAATCCAGCCTCGCCTTTGCCTGATCAGCCCGGCAGCGACGGTTCGCTGACGGCCGCCGCCGCCTGCTCGCGCGCCTGCATGCGCCGGCCGAGTGCCTCGAAGAACTCGCCGCCGCGCCGGGTGTTCTCCTCGATCTGGAACGCAAGATAGAACATGCCGAAGATCAGGCACGAGGCCAGAAACCCGCCGACAAGCCCGATGAAGGCGCCGAGCAGGCCTGCCCACAATCCGTCTCCCAGCATGATTGCGGCAGCCGAATTGCTGACGCCCAGCATGTAGCCCGCAGCCATGGAGCCAAGCACGACGCCCCAAAAGCCAATGTCAAGAATGATCTTGAGACAGGATACAACGAACCGACGCATGCCAACCCCCCGCGCTTCAGGACGAAGCCGGCAGATTGAGCCGCGCGGAGGCGTCGGGCAAGCCCCAAAAGTCAGAATCGCGGCAGGAAGCCGCGCAAGATCACATGTGAATCGCGCGCTTTTCCACCGCGAGCGCCGCTTCCTTCACCGCCTCCGACATCGTGGGATGCGCGTGGCAGGTGCGCGCGAGGTCCTCGGACGAACCGCCGAATTCCATCAGCACCGCCGCCTCATGGATCATTTCGCCCGCGCCCGCGCCGACGATATGCACGCCGAGCACCCGGTCGCTGGCCTTGTCGGCGAGCACTTTCACGAACCCGTCCGTCGTGCGGTTGGCGCGTGCACGGCCGTTCGCCGTGAAGGGGAACTTGCCGACGGCATAGGCAACACCCTCGGCCTTCAGCTCCTCCTCGGTCTTGCCCACGGAAGCGACCTCCGGGAAAGTGTAGACCACGCCAGGTATGACCCCGTAGTTCACATGGCCCGCCTTGCCGGCAAGAATTTCGGCCAGGGCGACGCCTTCGTCTTCGGCCTTGTGGGCCAGCATCGGCCCCGCGATCACATCGCCGATGGCATAGATGCCCGGCACGTTGGTGGCGTAATGACTGTCGGTGACGATGCGCCCCCGCGCGTCGAGCGCGACGCCGGCGTTCTCAAGTCCCAGACCTTGCGTGAATGGCCGCCGGCCGATGGCGACCAGCACCACATCCGCGCCGATCGTGGAGGCTTCGCCGCCCTTGGCCGGCTCGACCTTCACCTTCAGCCCGCCCTTGATCTTGTCGACGCCGGTGACCTTCGCGCCGAGGCGGAAGGCGATGCCCTGCTTTTCCAGCATGCGCTGGAATTGCTTTGAGGCTTCCCCGTCCATGCCCGGCAGGATGCGGTCGAGGAACTCGATGACCTCGACGTCCGCGCCAAGGCGCCGCCACACCGAACCGAGTTCAAGGCCGATCACGCCGGCGCCGATGACCACGAGCTTGCCTGGAACCTTTGGCAGGTCCAGTGCGCCGGTGGAGGAGACGATCTGCTTCTCGTCGATCTCGACGCCCGGCAGCGGCATGACTTCCGACCCGGTGGCGATGACGATCGCTTTGGTCTCAAGGATTTCGCTCGCGCCGTTGTCGGCGGTCACCTGGACCTTGCCCGGCGCCAGAATGGTGCCGAGGCCGTGATAGGCCGTCACCTTGTTCTTCTTGAGCAGGAAGCCGACGCCCGTGACGTTGGCGTCGATCGTCTCCTGCTTGTGCTTCATCATCTGCGCGAGGTTGAGCTTCGGCTTCGGCACGTCGATGCCGAAGGCGGCAAAGCCATGGCCAGCCTCGTCGAACAATTCGGAGGCATGCAGCAGCGCCTTCGACGGGATGCAGCCCACATTGAGGCAGGTGCCGCCATGAGTCTTGCGCTTCTCGATGACGGCCGTCTTCAGACCGAGTTGCGCCGCGCGAATCGCGCAGACATAGCCGCCGGGGCCGGTGCCGATGACGATGAGATCGTAGGACATGAGAACTTCCCCTGACGCGCGGCTCAGCGGCCGCCGGAAACGTTGATCGTGGTGGCGGTGATGTAGGAGGCCGCGTCCGACAGCAGCCAGAGCACCACCTGCGCCACCTCGTCGGCGGAGCCTTCGCGCTTCATCGGCAGCAGCGGCCGCATCTGCGCCACGCGGTCCGGCATGCCGCCGGAGGCGTGGATATCGGTAGCGATGATCCCCGGCCGGACGCCGTTGACGCGGATGCCTTCCGCCGCGACTTCAAGGCCGAGGCCCTTGGTCATCGTGTCGATCGCGCCCTTGGAGGCGGCGTAATCCACATACCAGCCGGGAGAGCCAAGCTCGGCCGCCACCGACGAGATGTTGACGATGCCGCCGCCGTTGCCGCCGTGCTTCGTTGACATGCGCTTCACCGCCTCGCGGGCGCACAGGAACGAGCCGATCACGTTGATGGAAAACATCCGCTCCAGCCGCGTGACGGAGACCTGATCGACGCGCGTCATCACATCGACGACGCCGGCATTGTTGACGAGCGCGGCGAGCGGTCCGAGACGGTCGGCGGCGGCGAAGATCGCCAGCACGTCGGCCTCACTCGCCACGTCCCCCTTGACCGCCACGGCCTTGCCGCCCTTCGCGGCAATCTCCGCCACGACCTCATCGGCGGCGGCCTTCGCGCTGGTGTAGTTGACCACCACCGCATAGCCCGCGTCCGCGAGCCGGAGGCAGCAGGCCCGGCCGATGCCGCGCGATCCGCCGGTGACGATGGCGACTTTGGTCATGACTGAGAGCCTCCGGCTACCGGTTCGAGGACACGAGACTGTGCCCTGAACCCATTCACAGATCCATCACCAGACGCGCCGGGTCTTCCAGGCTTTCCTTCACCCGCACGAGGAAGGTCACGGCTTCCTTGCCGTCGACGATCCGGTGATCGTAGGAGAGCGCCAGATACATCATCGGGCGGATTTCGATCTTGCCGCCGACGACCATCGGCCGGTCCTGGATCTTGTGCATGCCGAGGATGCCGGATTGCGGCGCGTTGAGGATCGGCGTCGACATCAGCGAGCCGTAGATGCCGCCGTTGGTGATGGTGAAGGTGCCGCCCGTCATCTCCTCCATCTTGAGCTGCCCGTCGCGGGCGCGCTTGCCGAAATCGGCGATGGTTTTCTCGATGCCGGCGATGCCGAGCCGGTCCGCGTCGCGCACCACCGGCACGACAAGGCCCTTGTCCGTGCCGACCGCGATGCCGACGTGGTAGTAGTTCTTGTAGACGACATCGGTGCCGTCGATCTCGGCATTGACGCCCGGCAGCTCCTTCAGCGCCTGCACCACCGCCTTGGTGAAGAAGCCCATGAAGCCGAGCTTCACGCCGTGCTTCTTCTCGAACAGGTCCTTGTACTGGCCGCGCAGCGCCATGACGTTGGTCATGTCGACCTCGTTGAAGGTCGTCAGCATGGCAGCGGTGTTCTGGGCGTCCTTGAGGCGGCGCGCGATCGTCTGGCGCAGCTTGGTCATGCGCACCCGCTCCTCGCGCGCCGCGTCGTCACCGGCGGAAGGCGCACGGGGAGACTTCGGCGCTTCGGCGACCTTCGGCGTTTCCGCCGGCTGCGACGCCGCACCCTTGGCGATCGCCTCCAGCACATCTCCCTTCAGGACCTGCCCACGCTTGCCCGATCCGGAGACCTGATCGACCGACATGTTGTTT
>ERZ761609.2392-NODE-2392-length-13955-cov-56.331007_pt1 | contig 13955 bp, 14 predicted proteins | sample MGYA00511163_ERZ761609 | MGnify/ENA primary metagenome ERZ761609 (study PRJEB28899, sample SAMN02445070) | bioreactor sludge metagenome | biome: EBPR sludge | place: Australia: Brisbane, Thorneside Wastewater Treatment Plant | collected 2011-12-16 ... | reverse complement strand
TGATGCGGACAGATCACGTGTGAATAAAAGCGGACAGATTGATTTACTACCGACACGCCAATTCGACACGCCTTTCGACACGCCAATTCGACGCGATGCTCCTTTTTCGCCGCCGCCGGAATGCCTGCGCTCACTGCTGTCTGGCCGCGGGAGGCGCGCTGGAATGTGCTGTTCATTTTTGCGACGATCTGAATGATCGGACCAGTCAATCCGGGGATGAGGTGGTCCGGACGTCCGATCTGGATGCGCCGGCGCGGCGCAGGGTTCGCTTTGACAGGGCGAACCGCCAGTATCCGACGGGCAGCCCTTTTCGGGCTTTATTGATGTCGGGGACCGGTCCAGAGGCGATCGGGGTGATGGAGGCGCACGCCTATTTGCGCACGCGGATGCCGAACGCGGTGACGCTGGATGTTGATCCGACGCTGATGGAATTGGCGGCGCTGTGGCGCATTTCGAAAGTATCTGCACGGGGGAGCGCGCGTCCGTTGCTCGGCGATCCGGCAGCGCCTTGGGACCGGCGGGCGATCGGTGGAGGGGGAGTTTCGGCGCGAAGCGAGAGGTGCCGGCCTACGATGTGGGACGAGGGCCGGGATGGGGAAGAACTTCACAACCATGATCGCGATTCCAGGGAATGCAAGAACCCGGGGGAGAGGAAAACGCGGCGCAGGTGAGGCAGGGCATGCGGAGGCGGCCCGAAGAAATCCTGAGGAAGGGGAGATCGAGGTTGAGAGAAGTGATAGCATAGATCAGCACCCAGAACGGCGCGATCCTTTGCGAGCTTCGTCGCTGGGCAGTTTGCAAATTCAGGCGATGCTCGAAGGGAGCGCATGGGAACATTCACAGTTCATTTGACCAACCCGAGTGATGCGGCGTTTGGGACGGCAGTGATCACGCCCCGCTGGTTGTATGTACTGGCGGCGGCGACTCCTCTGGAGTTCGGGGATCCCAAGATCTGGGATGAGACGCTGGAGCATATGGACTTGGAGGCGGTGAAGCCTGGTGATGTGGTGGGGATCGGCATACACACGGGGAATGCTCTGCGGGGGTATAAGCTGGGGCGCGCGATCCGGGAGCGGGGCGGAATTGTCATTTTCGGGGGGATTCATCCGACCCTGTATCCGGACGAGTGCTTTGAAAGAGGCGGTGCGCATGCCGTGGTGAAGGGCGACGGAGACGTGGCGTGGGGGCAGGCGCTGCGGGATTACGCGTCGGGCAAATTGCAGCGGGTGTATGAGGGCGGGCGTGTGGCGGCGGATGAGTTCAAGGCGGCGCGATGGGACCTACTGCCGCCCGACAGCTATATGTGGGCGTCGGTGCAGACGGTGCGCGGATGTCCGAAACACTGTTCCTTCTGCTCGGTGTGGCGGACGGACGGGCAGAAGCCGCGGCAGCGCGGAACCGACCCGGTGATCGATGAGATCGTTGAGTTGCGGCGGCGCGGCTTCCGCTTCATTGCGCTGGCGGACGACAATTTCTATCCGGTGTCGTTGACTGATATCGCGCTGGCGGAGCGCCAAGGCAATGCGGCACGGGTGGAGCAATTGAAGGCGATGCGGGCGGAGCGGTTTGAGTTCATGGCGCGGCTGAAAGAACTGCCGCGCGACATGACGTTTTTCACGCAGATCACGATGGAGGCGGCCGAAGATCCGGAGTTTCTGGACGCGATGCGCGAGGCGCACATCCGTGGGGCGCTGGTGGGAGTGGAGGCGGTCACGGCAGAGGGTTTGAAGGAGGTGTTCAAGGACTTCAACATGTCCGGGGACAACCTTATCAAGCAATTGCGGAAGTTCCGCGAGCACGGGGTGCATGTGCTGGGGTCGTTCATTTTCGGGCTGCCGAGCGACCGGGCGGATACGTTCGATGCGACGCAGGCGTTGGCGCAGAAGGCCGATTTGACGTTCGCTCAGTTCGTGATGTTGACGCCGTTCCCTGGAACCGTGGATTTCGACCGGTGGGAGAAGAACGATCCGCGGGCGAAGGAGACGGTGGACGGGGTGCCGCTGTCGAGGTACTGGCTGATTCCGCCGGAGCGGCGGCCGAAGATGTTCATGCCGCATCCGACGATGGAGTCCGCAGAGATGCGGGCCCGGACCCAGAAGGTGTGGGACGATTTTTACAGCCTGAAGGCCGTGTGGAAGCGGTCGAAGTGTACGCCGCACCTGAGGGCCCGGCTGGCGTTCGTCTTCATCTCGAAGCTGTACCGTCAGATGTATGCCTCAACGGGAATTTCGACCGACAGCGCGCGCCGGGAGCGGGCGACGCGGATGGCGCGGATGCTGGCGAAGCCATGCCGCAAGCTGTTCGCGGGCAAGCCGATGCCGGAACTGGTATTGGAGCCGCGCCGGCGGACGCCGGAGCTGGTCGAGATCGTGCAGTAGGGCCTGGCCGCCGGGGGCAGGCATTCTGCGTGGGATGGGCTTGCTAGGGACACTCCATTACCTGGCGCAACGCGCACGCGAGGCGGGTGCGATCGCGCGCGAGCCGGATTGGGCGCGTGAGGATGAGACGGGGTGGCCAATGCCGCCGCGCAGGCTGGTGTTTGCCGTAGCTGGTTCGGCTCGTTACGACGTGTTTGCGGAGGGGGGACGGAAGGCCGTCGAGTCGCTGCGGGGGGCGCTGAAGCGTGCCGGGATAGGGTTGGAGGACCTGGGGCCGGTGCTGGACTTCGGTTGCGGGTGCGGGCGGGTGTTGCGGCATCTGCCGCGCGGGTTGGCGGTGACGGGGATGGATGTTGACCGGTGGGCGGTGGAGTGGTGCCGCAGCCATTATTCGGGGATGGGGTTCGCGGTGAATAAGCCAGGGGAGAGGCTACCGGCGGCGGACGGGCGCTTCGGGCTGATTTATGCGTTTTCAGTGTTCACGCACCTTTCGTGGGAGGGGCAGCAGTTTGTAGCAGGGGAGTTGATGCGGCTGATGCGGCCCGGCGGGCGGCTGGTGGTTTCAACGCACGGGCCTTCCTACGACGCGCGGCTGAGCGCGGAGGAGCGGGCGGAATTGGAGCGCGCAGGTGTGGTGGTGCGGGGGGCGGGGCTGGCGAATTCAAACTACTGCAATGCGTTTCACCGGCCGTGGTTTGTGCGGGACAGCTTGTTCAAGGGGCTGGAGGAGCGGGTCTATGAGCCGGAAGGCGCATTGGGGAGCCCGCATCAGGATTTGTACGTGTTCGAGCGGCCGTAGGCTTTAGGACCGGTGGTGCCCGGTGTGGCGCGCGACTTCGAGGCGGGCCTGGGCGCGGCGCATTTTGTTGATGGCCTTGACGGTGTCGAGGTCTTCCTTGGAACTGGACAGGCTGGCTTCGGCGCGGCGGAGGGCTTCCTCAGCGCGCTTGATGTCGATCTCGTCCCCAAACTCAGCGCCGGTGGCGAGGACGCGGACGCGATCCGGGAGGACCTCGGCCCAGCCGCCTCGGATGGCGATGAACTTGCGCTGGCCGCCGGTGGGGACGTAGGCAAGTTCGCCGGGCCCGAGTTCGGTGAGCAGCGGGGCGTGTTCAGGCAGGATGCCGAGTGCTCCGGTGGCGCCCGGCAACACCACCTCGGAGACCTGCTCGCGGAGGAGCAGGCGTTCGGGGGTGGCGATTTCGAGGGTGAGGGCGCCGGCCATCGCTAGCTCGCTTTCCGGATCTGTTCGGCGCGTTCGAGGACGTCCTCGATGGTGCCCTGCATATAGAAGGCCTGCTCGGGGATGTCGTCGTGCTTGCCGTCGCAGATCTCCTTGAAGGCGCGGATGGTGTCCTCGAGTTTGACGTACTTGCCCTTGAAGCCGGTGAACTGCTCGGCGACATGGAAGGGTTGGGAGAGGAAGCGCTGGATCTTGCGGGCGCGCTGGACGGTCTGCTTGTCTTCCTCGGAGAGTTCGTCGATGCCGAGGATGGCGATGATGTCCTGGAGGTCCTTGTAGCGCTGGAGGATGGATTTGACGCGCTGGGCGGTGTTGTAGTGGTCGTCGCCGACGACGAGGGGGTCGAGAATGCGCGAGGTGGAGGCCAGGGGATCGACGGCGGGGTAGATGCCGAGCGAGGCGATGTCGCGCGAGAGGTTGGTGGTGGCGTCGAGGTGGGCGAAGGTGGTGGCGGGGGCGGGGTCGGTGTAGTCGTCCGCCGGGACGTAGATCGCCTGGACGGAGGTGATGGAGCCGGTGCGGGTGGAGGTGATGCGCTCCTGGAGTTCGCCCATTTCGGTCGCCAAGTTGGGTTGGTAGCCGACAGCTGAAGGCATACGGCCGAGCAGGGCGGAGACTTCGGAGCCGGCCTGGGTGAAGCGGAAGATGTTGTCGATGAACAGGAGCACGTCCTGGTTTTCCTGGTCGCGGAAGTATTCAGCGACGGTGAGGCCGGTGAGGCCGACGCGGAGGCGGGCTCCGGGCGGCTCGGTCATCTGGCCGTAGATGAGGGCGACCTTGGACTTGGTCCAGTCGGTGGGGTCGAGGACGCCGGACTCCTGCATTTCGAGCCAGAGGTCGTTGCCTTCGCGGGTGCGTTCGCCGACGCCGGCGAAGACGGAGACGCCGCCGTGCTTCATGGCGATGTTATTGATCAGTTCCATGATGACGACGGTTTTGCCGACGCCCGCGCCACCGAACAGGCCGATCTTGCCGCCGCGGAGGTAGGGTTCGAGCAGGTCGATGACCTTGATGCCGGTCTCGAACATCTGGAGCGAGGTGGACTGCTCATCGAAGGCGGGGGCGGTGCGGTGGATGGGCAGGCGCATTTCGGTGGTGACCGGGCCCTGCTGGTCAACCGGTTCGCCGAGGACGTTGAGGATGCGGCCGAGGGTCTGTTTGCCGACCGGGATGGTGACGGGCGCCCCGGTGGAGATGGCCTTCATCCCGCGGACGAGACCGTCGGTGGGCTGCAGGGCGATGCAGCGGACGCGGCCTTCGCCGGTGTGCTGAGCAACCTCGACCATGATGTTGATGGGCTCGGGGACTTCGAACCCTTCGCTGGTGATGCGGATGGCGGTGTGGATGACCGGGATCTGCTCAGGGGCGAACTGGATGTCGACGGCGGGACCGGCGACCTGAATCACCTTCCCAATCACTTCGGTAGCAGTGGCGTTGGACATGATGTTTCCTTATTCGAGGGCGGCGGCGCCGCTGACGACTTCGATGATCTCCTTGGTGATGCTGGCCTGGCGGACGCGGTTCATGTACAGGGTCAGCTTGTCGATGACTTCGTTGGCGTTGGAAGTGGCGGCGTCCATGGCGGTCATGCGGGCGGCGTGCTCGGCGGCAGCGGATTCGAGGAAGGCCTGATGGACCTGGATTTCGACCGAGCGGGGCAGGAGCACATTGAGCAACTCAGCCGGGGGCTGTTCGTAGATGTAATCGCGGGCGGGGGAGGCGCCCTCATCGGCCATCATAGTGATGGGCAGGAGTTTCTGGACAACCACTTTCTGGCTGAGCACGCTCTTGAACTCGTTAAAGATGAGATAAACGGCGTCCACCTCACCGGAGATGTAGCGCTGGATGAGGGTCTGGCCGAGGGAGTGGGCGAGATCCCAGGTGGGGTTTTCGCTGACGCCGGTCATTTCGCCGGAGGCGGCGATGCCGCGGCGGCGGAAGAAATCGCGGCCCTTTTTTCCGTAGAGTTCGGTCTGGACCTGGCCGGGGCGCTCGTTAAGGAAGGCCTGGGCGGCCTTGATGAGATTGGTGTTGAAGCCTCCGGCGAATCCGCGATCGGCGGTGAGCAGGACGAGCTGAACCTTCTTTTCGGGGCGGACGTCGAACAGGGGATTGGCGGCGACTTCCTCGGAGGAGCCAGCGGCGGCGGACACGCTGGCGAGCATCTCGCCGAACAGACGAGCGTAGGGGCGGGCATTGAGCACGCGGTCCTGGGCCTTGCGCAGCCGGGCCGCGGCCACCATCTTCATGGCCTTGGTGATCTGCTGCGTGTTTTTGACCGACTTGATGCGCCGGCGGATGTCGATGAGGCTCGGCATGGTGGGCGGCCCCGCTTATTGCACGAGCTTGTGCTCGGACATGAAGCGCTGCTTGAACTCCTTGAGCATGGCTTCGATTTCGGCCTTGAGGGCGTCGTCGATGGCCTTCTTCACGCGCAGGGTTTCGAGGATCTGGGGGTGGCCGTTTTCGACGGTGCGGTAGAGTTCGGCTTCGAACTGGAGGCAGTATTCGACGGGGATGTCGTCGAGGAAGGCGTTGGTGCCGGCGTAAAGGATGAGGATCTGCTTCTCGACCGGGAGCGGCTTGTACTGGGGCTGCTTGAGGATCTCGGTAAGGCGGCGGCCGCGGTTGAGCTGAGCCTGGGAGGCCTTGTCGAGATCGGAGCCGAACTGGGCGAAGGCGGCGAGGGCGCGGTACTGGGCGAGGTCGAGACGGAGCGAGCCGGCGACCTGCTTCATGGCCTTGATCTGGGCGTTACCACCGACGCGGGAGACGGAGAGGCCGACGTCCACAGCGGGGCGGATGTTGGAGTTGAACATGTCAGCCTGGAGGTAGATCTGGCCGTCGGTGATGGAGATGACGTTGGTGGGAATGTAAGCGGAGACGTCGCCGGCCTGGGTCTCGATGAAGGGCAGGGCAGTGAGGGAGCCGCCGCCTTTCTCGTCGCTCATCTTGGCGGCACGTTCGAGCAGGCGGGAGTGGAGGTAGAAGACGTCGCCGGGGAAGGCTTCGCGGCCGGGCGGGCGGCGGAGCAGGAGCGAGATTTCGCGGTAGCTGGCGGCGTGCTTCGAGAGGTCGTCGTAAACACAGAGCGCGTGGCCGCCCTTGTCGCGGAAGTACTCGCCCATGGCGCAGCCGGAGTAGGGCGCGATGTACTGCATGGGGGCCGGGTCAGACGCGGTGGCGGCGATGACAATGGTGTATTCCATGGCGCCGTAGGTCTCGAGGGTTTTGACGACCTGGGCGACCGTGGAGCGCTTCTGGCCGATGGCGACATAGACGCAGATGACACCCTGGCCCTTCTGGTTGATGATGGTGTCGAGGGCGATGGCGGTTTTGCCGGTCTGGCGGTCGCCGATGATGAGTTCGCGCTGGCCGCGGCCGATGGGGATCATGGCGTCGATGGCCTTGATGCCGGTCTGGAGGGGCTCCTTCACGGGCTTGCGGTCGATCACGCCGGGGGCGATGCGCTCGATGGGGCTGAACTGGGTGGTGTCGATGGGGCCCTTGCCGTCGATGGGGCGGCCAAGGGCATCGACGACGCGGCCGACCATGGCTTCGCCAACGGGGACGGACATGATGCGGCCGGTACGGCGGACTTCGTCGCCTTCCCGGATGGCGGTGTATTCGCCGAGCAGCACGGCGCCGACTTCATCCTCGTCGAGGTTAAGCGCGATGCCGGAGACGTTGTGCGGGAACTCGATGAGTTCGCCGGCCATGACCTTGTCGAGGCCATGGATGCGGGCGATACCGTCGCCGACGGTGACGACGTAGCCGGTCTCGGCGACCTGAAGCGTCTGCTCGTAGTTTTCAATCTCTTCGCGCAGTACGCGCGCGATTTCATCAGCCCGGATTTGAGCCATCGTAAACTCTTGCCTTTACCCTTCCAAGATAGGCCAGCCCGACCTAGTGGACCGAACTGGCGAGACGGCGCCGGAGGCCTTCCAACTGGCCTTGCACCGAGCCGTCGTAGACGGTGGAGCCGATTTTGACGGAGAGCCCGCCGACGAGCGACGGGTCGACCGTGTATTCACAAAGAACCTGTTTGCCGGTGACACGGCCGAGCGCGGAGGCGAGTTCGTCCTGCTGCTCGGGGTTGAGGGGGCGCGCGGCGCTGACCTGAGCGCGGACGACGCCGTTGCGTTCGTCGATCTGGGCGCGGAATCCCGCGGTGATGAGCGGGATGAGCGAGACGCGCCGGCGCGTGGCGATCACATTGAGAAAGTTGCGGAGAAGCGGATCGAGTCCGAGCAGGTCGCCGACGCGGCCGAGGGCGCGGCGTTTGACTTCGCGCGAGACTGCCGGGGAGAGCATGACGCCGCGGAGTTCGGGCGTCTCGGCGAGGGTGGCGGCAAAGGTTTCCAGTTGGGTGAGCGCAGCTTCGGGGGAGAGGCGGGCGCCGGGACGGGCGACGGTCTCCATCAGGGCCTTGGCGTACTGGTTGGCGACGGCTAGCGACATGGCACGATCCTAATTCTGCTGCGCGCGGAGGGTGTCGAGACGGCCGGTGAAGCGATGCACGAGGCTGCTCTGGGCGGCATCGTCGAGACGGGCCTCAATCTGGCGCCGGGCCAGTTCCACGGCGAGGGCGGCGGATTCGGCCTTTAGTTCCTGGCGAGCGAACTTAAGAGCCGAGTCGAGTTCCTGCTGGGCGGTCTGCTCGATCTTGGCGAGCTGAGCGGCAGTGTCCTTCTCGAAGCGGGTGGCTTCAGCACGCAGTTCGGCGGCGGCCTTCTCGCGGAGGGCGGCGACTTCGGCATCGAGTCCGGCGAGGCGAGTGTCGATGGAGCGGGCGCGCTCGGCGACTTCTTCGGCGCGGCGCTGGGCCTGGTTCAGGTTGTCAGCGATTTCGCGCTGCTGCCCGCGAAGGCCGGGGTTGATGACCTTAACGAAGAGGTAGAGGATGCCCGCGAAAAGGATGGCAAAGTTGAAGATCTTCTTGATGAGGTAAGGATCGCCGTGATCGCCGCCATGATCGCCGGCGGCGAGCGCGGGCAGGGCGGCAGAGGCGAGGAGGAAGAGGACAAGACGTGGGTTCATGAGTCTATTGAACCTTCCCGGTTAGGACCTGATCCGCCATGCGGGAGGCGATGCGCTCGGCCTCGGTGGAGAGCGAAGCGCGAGCCTCGGCGGCTTCGGCGGCGATGGCGGCGCGGGCTTCGGCCACGCGGGTGGAAGCGGCGGCGCGGGCATCAGCAATGGCGGCCGCCTGCTGGCTTGCCATCTGCTTGCGGGCGGTTTCGGTTTCCTCGTAAATGGCGGCGCGGGCGGCGTTGAGCTTGTGTTCGTATTCGTGCAGCTTTTCCTCCGCGGCGCGGATGGCATCCTCGGAACCGGCGAGGGCGCCTTCGGTACGGCGGCGGCGCTCGTCAAGCACCTGCTCCATGGGCTGGAACAGCACTTTCTTCAAATAGAAATGGAGGAGAAGAACGAGGAAGAAAGCGGGAAGAGCCAAGACAATGATCTCCCGCAGGCTTATGAAAATCTGTTCCATTTGGGTGCTGCTTCAGCCGGTACCGGCCGGCGCGGTGGGCCCGGAAGGGAGCGGAGGGACACCCTGAGCCCAAAATAGATACGCTACCATACCGCCCTGAAACGGTCAAATACCTTGAGATCCGAAATAGGAAGTGCCGGGATCAGATTGCATTGAAAGAAGGACGAAGATGATCGCATCCTCTTGTTTGTGTTCCAGTTGGCCGTTGGGGTGGCTAAGATGACAGAGAGAAGTAACGATGCTCATGGACTGGTCTCAATGTCCGGCTGTGGAAAGCGCCCCGGGCAAGCTCGGCGGCACGTGGGTGTTCAAAGGCACACGAATGCCGGTTGCGCTGGTCTTTGAGAATCTCGAACTCGGGGCGACAATCGACGAGATCATGGAATGGCATCACCTCTCGCGAGAGCAGATCGTCGCCGTGCTGGAGTTCGCTGTGCGCAATTTGGACTCCTCCTCGCTCCAGAAGTCCCTGTCGCCGGACCAACAAGGAAATGCAAACGCCTCCGATTGAACTTATCGAAGCAGAAGAGACAGTTTCGGAAACTGCCGCCTCGCGATGGCCCGGGGCCCGGTTAAAGGCTTCGGCCCCAGCCCCCAAAGCAATACAGGTCTATGGCGACTACGGCATAGGACATGATGTTGCCCGCAGAAAACCCAAGGAGGGTCTGCCGGAAGGGAAGCTTCCAGATAGCTCTTGTCAGGGCCGATTCCAGGATTACGCTGGCACCCATCATGATCACCAGGGACGCTGCGAGGTTGAACGGAGCGAATGTCCCTGCGACGATGCGGTCAAATGTGAAGTGCCACGCGAGCATGGCCAGGGACAGTCCCAGCATCCCTACTGTGGCCGAGAAGGTGTTGGCCACGGTGGAGATCAGGATGGCCCGATGAGTTGTGAGTCCCAGCCGCGAACGCACGATGAGGGCTTCGAGCGCGAATCCCGCGACGAGGACATACCAGAAGCGGTGGTGGGCGGAGACGACATACACAGCCGGCCAGACCACATCAGCTCGGGCGGTGTCCAGAAAGAAGAGAGACAACGCAAGTGGCGCGGTGATCCGCGCGGAACACATTCTGCCTGCTTCAGGCATGGGGAAGCTGCCTCCGATTCGAGTCGGCTGGCTTGATAGCAGGAGTAGCCAGCCAGTGATGCACCTGGGTGATGTCTTTGGTGCTGAAAGGGTTACAGTCGGACACATGAGCAAGCCGAGCAGTTCGTTGGCTGACTCCTGGCGGTCGGGTTTGGGCCGGGAATGGAAATGCGGCGGTGTCGGGTTGACAGGCGCAGGCGGGCTTGAGTATTCTAGGAAGGTTTGAGGAGTGTGAACTTCTGCTCCTGGCTACCCTTTCCGCCGCTGACCTGAATTAGCAGGGAGGCGTGCCCCGCCGGTGAATCCGGCGGAGGTGGTGGGAAGCCGGCCGGGGGCCCGCCCCGAGGTCCCAGCGGACACAAGCGCCGTGGGGGGCATGGGCGAGTCCGAAGGACCCTCGATGGATAGGCTGCCAGGCCGGTTTCGTTGGCTGGTACGCCTCAACCCCGGGTGCAGACCCGTCAATTGGCCGATCGCGGTCATTATTGATCGTAGTCAGGTTTGGTAGGTAGTCAACGTGAGCGAATGCGCCTCTGCGCGGCGGGATGTTGCCGGCAGGCGCTTTTCGGCGTGATCGGGCGGAAGGCCCGGAACTGAATCGGAACGAGGTTCGTGCGTGCCAACTTTTAACCAACTTGTTCGCAAAGGACGGAAGCCCACGGTCTGGAAGACCAACTCGCCGGCGCTGCAGTCGTGCCCGCAGCGGCGCGGGGTGTGTACGCGTGTTTACACCACTACGCCGAAAAAGCCGAATTCGGCTTTGCGCAAGGTGGCCCGTGTCCGCCTGACGAACGGTATTGAAGTGACCACCTATATTCCGGGCGTGGGCCACAACCTGCAGGAGCACTCGATTGTGCTGATCCGCGGAGGCCGCGTGAAGGACCTGCCGGGTGTGCGCTACCACATCGTGCGCGGCACGCTGGACACGGCGGGGGTGAGCGGCCGGATGCAGAGCCGGTCGAAGTATGGCGCAAAGAGGCCGAAGGCGGGCCAGGCCGCGGCCACGAAGAAGAAGTAGTCAGGGAGAGAGAACGGTATGCCTCGCAGACGCCGCCCCGAAGCAAAAGAGATTCAGCCGGACGCCGTATATAACTCGACGCTGGCCGAAAAGTTCATTAACTCGATGATGTGGGATGGCAAGAAGACCATTTCGCAAAAGATCTTTTATGGGTCGATGGATCTGATCCAGGAGCGCAGCGGGGAAGATCCGCTGAAGCTGTTCAAGAAGGCCGTGGAGAACTGCAAGCCGGCGCTGGAAGTGAAGACGCGGCGCGTGGGCGGCGCGAACTACCAAGTGCCGATCGAAGTGCCGCAGAACCGGCGGACGGCACTGGCGATCCGCTGGATCCTGACTGGGGCGCGGGCGCGCTCCGACAAGAGCATGGCCGAGAAACTGGCTGGAGAACTGATGGACGCCGCTAACATGCGCGGCGCCGCGATTAAGAAAAAGGACGACGTGCATCGTATGGCCGAAGCCAACAAGGCTTTCGCCCATTACCGCTGGTAGGGATCAAATCACCCGGATCGCCTTCCGAACCTAACACTTTATGCCCCGCACTATCGCACTCGAGAAGATGAGAAACATCGGCATCATGGCCCACATCGATGCCGGAAAGACCACCACGACCGAGCGCATTCTCTATTACACCGGCCGCAACTACAAGATCGGCGAGGTGCATGAAGGGACTGCCACCATGGACTACATGGTGCAGGAACAAGAGCGCGGGATCACGATTACCTCGGCAGCGACCACCTGCTCCTGGAACGATTACCAAATCAATATCATCGACACCCCGGGCCACGTGGATTTCACGGCCGAGGTGGAGCGCAGTCTGAGGGTGTTGGACGGCGCAGTGGCGGTGTTTGACGCGGTGGCGGGCGTGCAGCCCCAATCCGAGACCGTGTGGCGGCAGGCGGACAAGTATTCGGTGCCGCGGGTTTGCTTCATCAACAAGATGGACCGGATCGGCGCGGATTTCTTCCACGCCGTGGACACGATCGTTGAAAAGCTGCAGGCACGGCCGGTGCCGATTCAGATTCCGGTCGGCGCCGAAGACCAGTTCAAGGGCGTCGTCGATCTGGTGAAGATGAAGGCGCGCCTCTGGAAGGAAGAGACTCTGGGTGCCGCCTACGAGGATGTGGACATTCCCGCAGACCTCCTCGAGAAGGCCAAGGAATATCGCGAGAAGCTGGTGGAAGCCGCCGCTGAATGCGATGACGAGCTGATGGACAAGTACCTCAATGGCGAGGAATTGTCCGAAGAAGAGATCATGCTGGGCCTGCGCAAGGGGACGATTGAGCTGAAACTCTTCCCCGTGCTGCTGGGCTCGGCATTCAAGAACAAGGGCGTCCAGAATATGCTGGACGCGGTGGTCGCGCTGCTGCCGTCGCCCGTGGATGTGCCTGCGGTGCAGGGCACGGCGATCGATGATCCGGAAGTGCGGATCGAGCGCAAGTCGGACGACAACGAACCGTTCTCGGCGCTTGTGTTCAAGATCATCACGGACCCGTTCGTGGGGCAGTTGGCGTTCGTCCGGGTGTACTCGGGCAAGCTGAATGCGGGCGAATCCGTGCTGAACGTGGCTAAGGGCCGCAAGGAGCGCATCGGGCGGCTCGTGAAGATGCACGCCAACAAGCGCGAGGAGATTAGCGAAGTGTTGGCGGGCGACATCTGCGCCTGCGTCGGGCTGAAGACCGTGGTGACCGGCGATACGATCTGCGCCGAAAGCAATCCGGTGTTGCTCGAGTCGATTACGTTCCCCGAGCCGGTAATTCAGCTGGCGATCGAACCGAAGACGAAGGCCGACCAGGAGAAGCTGGGCATGGCCATCGCGAAGCTGGTCCAGGAAGATCCCACGCTGCGGGTCTCCACTGACACTGAGACGGGCCAGACGATCATCGCGGGCATGGGCGAGCTTCACCTGGAGATCGTGGTGGACCGCTTGCAGCGCGAGTTCAATGTGGGTGCGAACGTCGGTAAGCCCCAGGTGGCCTATCGCGAGACGATCCGCACGAAGGCGGAAGCCGAAGGCCGGTTTGTGCGTCAGACGGGCGGCCGCGGCCAGTACGGCCACGTCAAGATCAAGATCGAGCCGCTGCCCGCCGGTGGGTATGAGTTCCAGAACGCCGTGGTTGGCGGCACGGTGCCGAAGGAGTTTATTGGGCCGGCCGAGAAGGGCATTATCGAGGCGCTGGAGGGCGGCATTCTGGCCGGTTTCCCCATGTCCGATGTCAAGGTGATTCTGTACGACGGCAGCTTCCACGAAGTGGACAGCTCGGAGATGGCCTTCAAGATCGCTGGATCGATGGCGCTGAAGGAGGCCGCGAAGCGGGCCAAGCCGGTCCTGCTTGAGCCGGTGATGAAGGTGGAAGTGGTCGTGCCGGACGAGTATATGGGTTCGGTGAATGGCGACCTGATCAGCCGCCGTGGGCGGTTGGAGGGCGTCGAGATGAAGGGCGGCACGCAGATCATCAATGCCATGGTGCCGCTGTCGGAGATGTTCGGCTACGCGACCGAGTTGCGCTCGCGCACTCAGGGACGCGGGAGCTTCACGATGCATTTCGGGCGTTATGAAGAGGCGCCCGCCTCGGTCTCCGAGGAAGTGATCAGCCGGATGCAGGGCAAGGTTGCCAGCTAAGGCGGAGAGTTAGACCAGAGAAGGACCAAGTTCAGAACCGCGTTCGCGTAGGAGAGACACATGGCGAAAGAGAAATTTGATCGCAGCAAGCCGCACGTCAACATTGGCACG
>ERZ761609.2390-NODE-2390-length-13972-cov-7.566717_pt1 | contig 13972 bp, 11 predicted proteins | sample MGYA00511163_ERZ761609 | MGnify/ENA primary metagenome ERZ761609 (study PRJEB28899, sample SAMN02445070) | bioreactor sludge metagenome | biome: EBPR sludge | place: Australia: Brisbane, Thorneside Wastewater Treatment Plant | collected 2011-12-16 ... | reverse complement strand
CGACGCTCTTCCGATCTGGATCCAGGGGGCTGGCCCGGGCGGCCGGGCGAGGAGGTTGCGCTGGAAGCGGGCATGCTGCGGTCCGCGCGCTCTCCAGACGCCGACCTCAAAGAGCCCAGCAAGACCACCGGTTCCTCCCGGTTATGTCAGGAGGTCTGGATTCCGCACAACCGCCTCCGGACGCCCTCTGGACTGCCTAATCACTCTCGGCCTGATGCTTCGGATGCAGACCGAACTCCTTGAGCTTTTCCCGCATCTTCAGGCGGGTCACACCGAGCCATTGCGCGGCCTTCGTCAGGTTGCCGTGGGCGCGCCGGATGGCCTGCGAGTACAGTTCAGGTTCGAGGTCAGCCAGCATCCTGGCGAATGCATTCTGGATCTCGCCGCGCTCAACTTGATCCATCAATGCCGTGATGTAGGCCGGGTGGGATTGCGTGGCAACGGCCGCCGGCTCGCGCGACTTGGCGAGGACTTCCTTCACGTGATCCTGGCTGATCGTGTAGTCGCGGGCGATCAGCAGGGCCTTGCGCACGGTGTTCTCCAGTTCCCGCACATTCCCCGGCCAGGCCTGACTTTGGAGCAGGGCGATTGCCTCGGGGGTGATGGCCGGTGCGGCGACACCGGCTTCCGGCCCGTACCGCCGCAGGAAGTACCTGATCATGTCGGGAATGTCCTCGCTCCTCTGACTCAGCGGCGGCAGCCTGATGGTCACGACGCTCAACCGGTAGAACAGGTCCTCGCGAAACAGGCGCTCACGGATGGCCGCCTCCAGGTCGCGATGGGTGGCCGCGATGATCCGCACGTCAACAGCGATGTTCTCCCGGCCGCCGACGCGCTGGACCGTCTTCTCCTGGAGCACACGCAGGAGTTTTGCCTGCAAACTGGCGTTCATGTCCCCGATCTCGTCGAGAAAGATGGTCCCGCCGCTGGCCTGTTCAAAGCGACCGATCCGGCGGGAATCGGCCCCCGTGAAGGCGCCGCGCTCGTGACCAAACAGCTCGCTCTCCAGCAGCGCCTCGGGTATGGCGGCGCAGTTGATGGCGATGAAGGGGGCGGCCGCCCGGTCGCTGTGCTGGTAAATCGCGCGGGCGATGAGTTCCTTCCCGGTCCCGGTGTCGCCACGAATCAGCACCGTCACTGAGGTCGCCGCAATCCTGCCAATCTCCTTGTAGATCCCCTGCATGACCCGGCTCTTCCCGACGATGGCGGTGCGACTCGAGGCCGCCTCCCCCATCGCGACCGGCTCGGACATCAGCCGGCTGCTCTCCAGCGCTTTGGCGGTGAGATCGAGCAACTCATCCACCTCGAATGGCTTGGGAACATAGTCGAATGCGCCCCACTTGGTCGCCTCGATGGCGACCTCCGTGGTGCCGTGGGCGGTAATCAGAATGATGGGCAGCTTGGGCTTCGCCGCGTGCAGCTGGCGCACCAGCTCGAGCCCGTCGAGGCCCGGCAGTTTGAGATCGGTGACCACGACATCAAATGCCTCCCCGAGCGCCTGCTGCAACCCGGTGTCGCCGCGGCCCAGAGTCGTGACGTCATAACCATTCGCCCGCATCACCTTCTGCAGGCCGGTGGCGATGCTCATGTCGTCCTCGACAAGCAGGATGCTAGGATTGGTCTTCATCGTTCGATGCGAGCGGCAGCGCGATGCTGAAGGTGGTGCCGCGGTTGAATTGCGTCTGGTAGTCTATGACCCCGCCGTGCTTCTCCACGATGCGGGCGGCGATGCACAGGCCCAGGCCCGTGCCATTCTCCTTGGTCGTGAAAAACGGGTCGAACAATCGCCGCTGGACCTCAGCAGGAATGCCGCTCCCCGTGTCGCTGATCTCCAGCACCACCGCGGGGCCGCCTCGGCCTTGCAGGGCTTGTCTGTCCACGCGGGCCCGCAATGTAATCGTTCCGCCGGCTTCCATGCTGTCGGCGGCATTCTGGATGAAATTGATGAGCACCTGCTTCATCTTGTCAGGATCCGCGCACACGGCTGCCTCGGTCTCGAGTTCCAGTCTGAGGGTGACCGACCGCTTCGCGAGATCGGAGGCCAGCAAATCGCCCGCCGCCCGCAGCAGTGTCGCCGCCGGGATCGTCTGCAAATCCGGCTCAGCCGGCCGGGCAAACTGCAGAAAATCACGGACAATTCGCTCCAGGCGGTCAATTTCGTTCTCAATCACCTCCAGGTCTTCATGATCGGACGTGCCCGGTCGCTGACCGGCCTTAAGGCTGAACACGCGAACTTTGATGGCGGTCAGTGGATTGCGGATCTCGTGCGCAATCCCCGTGGCGAAGACACCGAGCGACGCCAGCTTCTCCTGGCGTTCGATGATGGCGCGGGTCTCGGTCAGGTTGCTGCGCAACGGGGCGATCATCCGGCGATAGATCAGCACCACCACGATCGCGCCACTTGCCACCAGGCCCAGGAGTGACAGGAACAGAAATCGCTGCAGCCGGTTCAAGGTGGCGTCCGTTTCACTCACGAGGCGCTCAACCTCGGCACGATCACCATCCAGCGATTCGATCCGCACCGCCTGCACATTCCCCCGCACGGTGCTGACATGCCGCCAGGCCGTGCGCTCCACCCAAATCAGGGCCGCAACAACGATCACCACGCCGATCAACAGTTCAGTGAGACGGAACGGCGCCTTCACGCTCATAGGCATACGGGGCATGCAAGGTTGCCGGATCGCCGGACTCCGGGCGACGCAAAAGAGACGGCTGGCGCCGCCGCTGTCGATGCGCCTGCAGGATGGCCTGTGCATGAGCACTCCCGCCTCAAGCCCTCCCTGCCCACGGGTCGCCAGCGGCCCATCCCGAGATGCGCTTTCATCTCTCCGCGTTGCTTGCACTTTGTCCCAAGTCCGGCAGACGAACTTTGGAGTTCGTGGTCACGGCATCCGGGGGCACGTCCTTCGGCGCGACCACGCGCGCCTGCAACAGCTGCGGCCTGCCAGCACTCTCCCCTCTGGAACAAGGTCCCGGTCGTCCCAACATGGTCTCAGCACGTCTCCTCCTCGCTCATGCGTCCGGCAGTTCAGTTCCCTCAGTCCTTACAGGGCAAACTTCCAGATGGCGAACGTCGCCAGTCCGAGAAAGAGGCAGAAACCGACGATGTCGGTAATTGTCGTCACCAGGATGCTGGAGGCCAGCGCCGGATCCACTCCCAGGCGCCGCAAGCCGAAGGGGACGGCCACACCGGACAACGCCCCCACCATCTGGTTCAGCAACATCGCGGCGCCGACCACTGCTCCCAGCGCCGCGCTGCCCTTCCATCCGAAGGCAAGCAGACCAATCGCCAGACCCAGCAGGCATCCGTTTGCCAGACCGATGACCACTTCCTTGCGCATCACGCGCAGCGCGTCTCCAGGAGCGACCTCCCCGAGCGCCAGCGCGCGAATGATGACCGTCAACGCCTGATTGCCGGTATTGCCAGCCACGGCGGAGATAAGCGGCAGGAACACCACCAGCGCGGTCCAGCGGCCGAGCGTGTCCTCAAAGAACCCCACAACCGAGGATGCTCCCAAGGCCGTGATCAGGTTCACTCCCAGCCACGGAAGCCGCCGGGAGATCGAGGCGGTCCACGGTGTCCAAAGGCGCTCCTCGCCGGAAAGACCGACCATCAACTGCATGTCTTCCGTCGCCTCGGATTCGGCCACTCGAATGGCATCGCGAAGTTTCACGACCCCCACCAAACGCCGCTGCTCATCCACCACGGGCAGTCCGAGAAGCCCATGGTGCTGAATCTGCCGCGAAACCTCCTCCTGATCGTCCGTGACGCGCAGGTGCCAGACATCGCGATTCATGATCTCCCCGACGCGGCGGCCGGCAGCAGCAAACACCAGTTCCCGCAGCGAAACCACGCCAGCAAGCTTCCCGGAATCATCGGTGATATAGACATAGAGCACGTCATCCGTGCGCTGCTCGGGGCCTGCGCGCAGCTGAGCGAGGCATTCTTCGACGGCCATGTCCTCACGAAACGCGATGAACCGGTTGTCCATGATGCCACCAGCCGAGTCGGGACGATGGCATAGCAGAGCCGATACCGCTGACGCCTGATCCGGTGGCAACACCTGCAGCACTGCCTCCCTGCGCTCCGCGGGGAGCTCGAGAAGTAGGTCCGCCATCCTGTGCGGGGGCAGCAACCGCACTCGGGCCTGGATCTGATCCCGTTCCAAGTCTGCGAGCAGATCGGCTGCCTCCTTGGTGTCCATTTCCGCCAGGATCGCCGCACTTTCGGCCGGCGAGAGTTTCCGCATGACCTCCCGTGCCGCATTCGAGGGGAGCCGCTCCAACCGGTCGGCGAGGTCTGCCGGATGCAAGCTCAGATCCCTCTGCAACCTCATGATTCTGTCCTTCATACGCCGCTCAGCTCGGAGGTCGGGCATACCCTGGCTCGGCCTTGGCGGAGACTGCTGCCCGCAGACCCATCCTCAGCCTTGGCTTTGTCCTGGAGTCAACCTGCTGGATGCATCCGGGCGCCGCCCCGGTCCGCCCTGCCGGATCAAGGCCGCCTCTGCACGAATGTTGTCGAGCGACATTCGCGTAGCCTTGAACAATTTGAGACTTCCCAGGACCAGCGCACTCACGCCCGCCAGGCCCAAGGCTATTCCAAATCCTGCCGCTGAGCGAAACCATAGTGCACCCCACAGGGGTGCCAGCCCTTCAGCCAGCAGTGTAACAAGCGTGGCGGCCGCGAAGGCACCCAGCGCCATGTAAATCGAGCGCAGGGCGCGCAGAAGCAGGATGGCCTGCCGTTCAACACGATCCACCTGCCTTAACAGTCCGTCTCTCGCGGCCTCCGGCAGATCCTCCGACTCGGACCTGGCGAGCAGTTCGCTCATCCGGTCCCGAGACCGGAGCATTCGGTTGATCGTGCTTTGCGCCAGGGTGCTTGCAGCGTTGGTCAAGATGGCGGGGCCGGCAATCAACGAGAGCACCGCGAAGGGGCTTTGCATGAATTCGATGGGTTGCATTCTCTTGGAACGGGGCGCTCACCGCACGGCATGTGCCCGGCCGCCGGGCCACCAACGTCGCAGACTCTAGCGCAGGGAAGCAGCGTGTGTCGGAGATTCCGCCACCGTGGGCAGGAACAAGGGACGTCTGCCGATGCGCCGTAGCGTCTCCACAATCCTCCGTTCACTGCCCCAATCACTCCACAGCACGTCGCCAAGCTCCATCACGACCAGCGAGTCCAGGGCCTGCTGCAACACGTCCGTGGAGAAGTTGGCGGAGGGAAGCGCGCGGTAAAGCGACTCCAGGGCTTGCGCCTCCCTGTCCGTGCCAATGGCCGGAGCGAACTCTTCGAAGTATCTCATCGTGGCTGGAACGCAGCGCCGTCCAAGCCGCCAAAGAGTGGGAAGGCTTGCCGCCATCACCATCGTGTTCCACAACCCTCCGGATCGCAACAGACGCCGGGCCTCCCTGCCGTCCGGTTTCTCTCGAAAGCCGGTCACGCGACGGATCACCTGTCCATCAACGCTGCCGAGGATGCCGCCAGGTCTGATCCAACCATACTCAGTCTCGGCCGTGTCGGGACGCGCGCCCAGGAGAACCAGCTTGTCCGGCTGGCCTCGTGCCGCCCGAACCGCCCGCCGGATGGCGGACAGAAAGGCGTCCTGCGGATGCACAAAGTGGTCGGAGGGCAGTATCACCACGGTTGCCTCCGGATCGCGCCGGCCGACGTACGTGAGCGGGAGGAAGATGCCGGGCGCGGTGTCGCGATTGTGCGGCTGGGCGATGATCGCCTCGTCATGCCGCGAGTCCAGGCGGTCCCAATGCCGCGGCTCGTGATGGCTGGCCACCACGACGAGCATGTGCTCGGCACCGGTGAGTCCTTCGGCCCGGTCCAGAGTATGGCGCAGCATGGAGCGATTACCGACAAAGGTGCAGTACTGTTTGGGGCGATGGGTCCCCAGCCAGCGCGTCATCAATGGCCGGAGACGCTCTCCCTCGCCGCCTGCCAGCACAATCGTCCAGACCCGGTCGTCCAGCCTTGCCGCATTCGGCAGGTGACTGATGCCGATCTCGGGATCCGCCCGGCCCGAAATGCCGGCGGCAGGCTGCCGCACCGGTCCCACGGCACTCGATGCGGATCCTCGCCGCGAAGCACCTTCGAGCTCGAATCGCGCCCTGCTCCGTGAGTGGCGGCAATCGGGCTGCGCGCCCGGTTTGTGAATCCTGACCTCGATCCGCGACCTCTTCTTCATGATTGATTGCTCCTCTCGCCTTCCTTCATTCCCGGATGACCAGAACCGGGCGGCTGCTCCTCCTCATCAGCCTTTCCGTGACCGAGCCCAGCAGCTTCCTCCTCAGGCCGGACCGGCCACGGGATCCGATGCAGATGAGATCCGCCGCGAATCGCTCGGCCGCCTGACTGATCGCCGCATCCGCCTGTTGGTGTTCCACGACCTCGACCCTGCTCCGTATTCCCCTGGGCCGCGCCTCCTCCGGAATCAAAGCCTCCAACCGGGCCGTCAACACCTGCTTCAGCCTGCCCTTGGAGCCATCGTTATCGTCGCGGTCCGGCCTCAACCCGCCGGTGGGTGGAACGACGTGAATCAGGCACACCTCTCCACCACGTGATGCGGCACCATAGGCGAAGGTAATCGCCCGGTTGCCTTGCCTCGAGAAGTCCGTCGGCACCAGGACTCTCCTATATGCGGGAATCCGTTCCTCGCCGGACTCCGGTTCATGCGCAGCCGGGACACACACCACGTTGGTCGGCGCGTGGTGAAGAACCCCGCGCGAGACGGAGCCGAGCCAGAATCGGCTCAGGCCGCGTCGTTGATTGGTGCCGACCACAATCAAATCCGCCGCCTCGGACTTCGCCAGTTGGATGAGCCTTTCATCCGCCGGCCCCCAATCAGCAATGACGAGCACCCTGCGCCGTCCTTTGCCGAGCGCTCGCGCGCAGCGTTCCTTGAGATCGCGCTCCAGTAGTGTCCGGACTGCCAGGTTGTTCCCGGTCGGCGGTGCGTCGTCACCGACGCCGAACCGCCAGGTTTCCTTCGGCGGCCAGAAGACGTAGGTGACGGTGATCCGGCAGTGTCCGACTCTCCGCAACGCCGCCACCCAGCGAAGCGCCGCGTCCGCACTCGGTGAGAAATCGTACCCTACAGACAACCTGAGCGTCCGCTCACCCCTGGCCCAGGACAGCAGGGCCTCATGGTCCCGCACCACCAGGGTGGGCACCGGCGAGAGCTGGGCGGTCTTCTCGGCGACGCTGCCGCCCAGCCACTGGCCTGGCGACACTTGCCCGAGGGTGGAAACAACCACGAGGTCCGCCATCGACGATCGCGCCGCGCTGGCCAGCAGTTCATGGGGGCGACCCAGCGCCACGCTTTCCGTCACGCCGACCCCGGTCGCGCGCAGGCGATCTCCTTCGGTAACCATTCTGCGGCGCAGTCTTTCCCGCAGATCCTCCACGGTGGCTTGTGGAAGGAACTCCGCCGAACCCTGCTCCACGCCATGCAACAGCCGAAGCGTCGTCTTAGTGCGACCCGCCAGCGCGGCGGCCACGTCGGCAGCCTTCCCCGCATGAATCGAGAAGTCTGTTCCACATACAATTCTCATTTCAGCCTCCATTCTCGGTTGTGGTTTCGACCCGCGTCCGGTCGCCAGGCTCACGTCCAGCACCATGCGTAGCCAGTGAAGCCTTCCGCTGCGCGCGGTCACCCACCGCGAGACCGAGCCCGGAGGGGTTTCGTGGAAGCACCGCCGCTGGCGGGCTCCCCTGCAGATCAGGTCGGCATCGATTCGATCGGCGATCTGGCAAAGGACCCGCGCGGACTCGCTGTGCTCCACAAGTTCCGCACGCCGCCTGATGCCTCCCCGGCGTGCCGCCCTTGGAACGAGCGCCTCCATGCGGGCCGAAGCGTGCCGGCCCGATGCGACAACACACTTCGCTCTGCGAGTTCTATGACCGTTGCGCGGCACCCGGGGATTGACGGCAACGAGACGCACCTCTCCTTCCGGACGCACCACGGGACAAGCCGGCGCCGCTTGTCTCTTGTCAGCCTCGGCGAGATCGAGCGCAACCAGCACCCGTTCCAGTAGAGGCCCGCTGGCGGGAGGTGCGCCATTCACAGGGGTCCGTTCGGTCGAGCAGTGCCGGTAGTGCCGGGTGTCAGGCACATCCACGAGGTACCGCGTGCCGCCCTGCCGTGCAGCCGGCGCCTCCGACGCCAGGGCCGCCTTGTGCGCGCGAACCGAAGGGTCAGTTCCACAGACGTTGTTCATCTCGCTCTCCGCATGGGATTGGTTCGCATCGCGCCGGGCCAAGGAAGCTTCATTCGCTTCCATGCAGCCGCGTGGTCCTGTCCCTCGGCCGGAACGGCGTGCGGGTTCCACACCCCTGTAGCTGGCCTCCATGCGCGCTGGAGGACGCAGAAATCACCGCCGGCGATTCCGGGTCGATGAACGGATCCTTCTCGGTTGGCATTTCGGCGCGTGATGCCATTCTCAACGGAGCGTTATAGCGCTCGTGCAGCATGCGCAGATACGGCTCATAGTGCCGGCGGATGTAGCGGCAATACGCGGCATTCCCGCGAATCCGATTCAACTTCGCCTCGCTGGTTTCGGCGAGCAACTCCCGGATCATTCCGAGGAAAGCCGGTACATCAATCGGCTTCTCGATCAGTCCCTCCACCCCGAGCGCTGCGCCTTGCTCCCGCTGTCCCCATTCGCCGGTGATGATGATCGTCGGCACGGATGGATTTCTGACGGTCATCGCTTCGAAGACCCTCCACCCATCGTCTGCGCCAAGGTTAAGGTCCAGCACCACCAGATCCATTGGCTGCGAGCCAAACTGCTCGAGCGCCTCACCGGCACTCCGGGCCGGATACACTTCGTAGTTATGGGCCTCCAGCAGCTTCCGCAGCGACTCGCACACGGAATGGTCGGCATCTACTACCAGTAATCTTGGCTTCATAGGCATCACAACGTTCACGGTTGCTTCAGGAAACGGCCCACCGGTGCCAGGTGGCTGCCAATGACGCCGAGCTGGAGGCGATGGGTCTACCGGAGCCGGAACCCGACGCCCTGGCACCGCCTCCTGTTCGCGGGCTGGCGTTCACCCGCCATCCAGAATGAGGGCGTCATGCCATTCGGAACTCCTTCCAACGCGGCACCCCGGGTGCCGTGTGTTCGATCTTGGCTGGCGGGCTCACACCCGCACTGCGTTGCAGGAGCCTTGACGCAGCGTGGCAATGTAATCCGCCTTCCGATGGGCGCGCTCGCGCAGCGATTCCCTTAGCAGCGTGTCTATCCCCTCCAGCAGGGCTGAAGGCTGCACCGGATGCCTCAGCACGAGGTCAGCCATCAACGCGGTTTCATGGCTCAACTCGGCGGTTGCATCGCAGGCGAGAATCACAGGGAGCAACGGATCCACATCCGTCAGCGACCCCAGCGTCCTCGACCCATGCAGGCTGGCATCCTGTGAGTCGAAGCGGGTCCCGAACTCCAGGACAATGACGCTCACAGGATCTGCCACGATCGCTTCTTGGGCGCTGCGTCCTGTCTCGGCGGTCGTCACGTCGAAGTCCGCGCCCCGCAGCAGTTGTGCCCATGCCTCCCGGACGGATGCGTCACCACTCACCACGAGTATTCGTGTGCCTGCGTTCCTGTATTTCATGGTTGTGCGGCTGTTGACTGCGTGTCAGCGCTTCAAAGGAACGCTGGCTGCCTCCACTCGTCGCTGGCCGCGACTCATGAATCTCGGTGCGCGCCCTGGACGCGCGCTGATCCTGAATCTGAATGGGACGACCCGGGTCATCTCAAAGCCGGATTCATCGCTTGCTGCGGAGCTGTGCCTCCCGCCGTCCTCCACATCCACCGGCGTATCTTGTCCTGGGTGCGTGCATGCTGTTTTCATGAGTCCTTTCTCGGAACACCGGCTCATCCGGTGAGCCTGGTAGCGGTTCAGCCATTCCACGAGCTGGTTTCATGCCAGCGGCGCCGGCGCTGGCTTGCTCGCGCTATCATGATCAAACCCTGGGTGCGCCATCCTCGGGTGCGCACGAAATGGTCGAACTCCAACCGCCACCGGATGGATATGTTTCGACGTGATCCCCGCGAGGCAGTGAACGTGCCCTGCAACGCCCCGATCATCCCTGAAATCGGGTGTGTCCATGGCTCGCCTCACCAGCAGGGCGCTGATTTCGGTCCCACAGCCAGACGTCCAAGCCCGCAGATCGTGGCATCAAACGACGCCCTGCTCGAGCATGGCCTCGGCCACTTTCCGGAACCCCGCGATGTTCGCGCCGACCACGTAGTTGACAAAGCCCTTCCGCTCCCCGAACCGCACGCATTGACTGTGGACGGCGCGCATGATCTCCCGGAGCCGGCGGTCCACCTCATCTCGTGTCCATTGCAGCCGCATGCTGTTCTGAGCCATCTCCAGCCCGCCCACGGACACGCCTCCGGCATTCGCGGCCTTCCCCGGGCCGAAGAGGATCTTCCTATCCACAAAGGCGGCAATGGCGTCATGGGTGCAGGGCATGTTCGCTCCTTCCGCGACACATTCACAACCGTGGCGCAGCAGATCAGCCGCATCCCGCCCGTTCAATTCATTCTGCGTCGCGCAGGGGAGAGCGATCTGGCACTTCACGCCCCAGGGCCGTTTCCCAGGATGATACAGACACTTGAACTTCTGCGCGTATTCCCTGATCCGGCCCCGTCTGACGTTCTTCAGCTCCTTCACGAACGCGAGCTTCTCTTCATTCAGCCCATCCGGCTCATGTATGAATCCGTCGGAGTCGGATAGAGTGATGACCCTCGCACCCACGGCGATCGCGCGCTCCGCGGCGTACTGCGCCACGTTGCCGGAACCGGAAATGGCCACGACCATGCTGTTGATCGACTTGCGGCGCGTCCGGAGCATTTCCTCGACGAAGTAGATCAAACCATAACCGGTGGCCTCCTCACGAATCCGGCTGCCGCCCCAATAGAGTCCCTTGCCCGTGAAGGAGCCGCTGAACTGCCTGGTCAACCGCCGGTACTGCCCGAAGAGATAGCCGATCTCACGGGCGCCGACGCCGATGTCGCCGCCAGGCACGTCCACGTCATCGCCCAGTTCCCGATGCAACGCGCTCATGAACGCCTGGCAGAAGCGCATGACTTCCTCGTCCGACTTGCCCTTGGGGTCAAAATCCGCCCCACCCTTGGCCCCGCCCAGCGGCAGGGTGGTCAGCGCATTCTTGAGAACCTGTTCGTAGGCGAGAAACTTGAGCGTGCCCAGCGACACGGTTGGATGAAACCGAAGGCCGCCTTTGTAGGGACCGATTGCACTGTTCATCTGGACCCGGTAGCCACGATTGACCTGCACCGCGCCGTGACGATCCACCCATGCAACCCGGAACAGAATCGCCCGCTCCGGTTCCATCAGTCGCTCGACAATCCGGGCGGCCTGGTACTTCGTGTTGCCCTGAACAAACGGCCAGATCGAGGTCAGCACCTGGGCCACTGCCTGATGAAACTCAGGCTCGGCGGGATATCGCGCTTGGAGGAGGTCCAGAGTCTTTGCCAGGTCTCTTGGTTTCTTCATGGGTTGACAGGTGCCTTCGTTATGCCGCGAGCGACTCGTCGACCATTGGGATCGAAGGCCGCAATCGGGGAGTGTGCACGCGCGGCACCAATGACCCGTTCCTCTCCTCGAACAGGAAATGGTCAACGCGCAGGCCGCCGAAGACGACATCGGAGTACACCGTGTCATACAAGTCGCTGGCAAAGTAGATGCGCGGTGCAAGTTTGTCCGAGAACAGGGTCTGCAATGCCGCGTCCGCTCCTACGGCCACTTGGGCGCAGGTGGCATTGGTGCCGGTCACGTCGCTGTTGGCCAGGCTGTGGAGGTAGTACACGCGTCTGTCTGCGTATCGCAGGCACACCCCGATTGTGTCCGAGCCGGCGAGCGGGACCGAGGTGTTGTCCCCGAGCTCGAGGTCGGCGATGTCGACCCGGCCACGCTGCCTGAGCAGTTGCTCCATGTAGGTCATGGTTCGGGGATGGATTGCGTATAGGTACCTCGAGGACGCCCCCAGCCTGGCCCCGAGCTTGACGTTCTCCTCGTGCAGCACGAGCATGCCGCGCGGATACTCCGGCAGCTCAATCAGCGGCTCCAGGATGGGTCGCAGATCTTCCCTGTGTTGGACCGCGTTCCCTGAGCACATGCGGAGTGCTCCGTTCACCACCTCCCCGGTCGGTTCCCAGACCGTTTCGGCCAGAAACTCCTTGCGTGACCAGGTGATCATGGGACGCCAGCCGGTTGTCGGAACTGAGGTGTCGTATTCAAAATGCACAATCTCCAAGGGCGGTCCGTACTGCAGGAACCCGTGCCATACCCAAAGGTTCACCACCCCGGGATTCATGCCGGAGCTGAGAATGTGCGGCGCTTGTCGCTGACCGCCGCGCGTGGAGTGCAGGTCCCAAACCACGTCGGCGATGCTTCGCCCCGACTCGTTCAACGAGGTGTTGACATAGGAAACACCCACGGCATCGGTCGCGCTCAGGACGGGTTGCGTATCCAGATCCGTCACGTCCAGCACGGCATGGATCCCGTGCTGACGTAGCAGTCGGTGATAATCCTTCGTCCCGTCAGGGAGTCGAAGCCGCCGATGGACGAACTCGTAGTCCAGCAGTGCATGGTCGAGATAGGGGTTGCGGAGGACGCTGTCATCCGGGTCAAGCAACACGACCCGCCCGAAATCCCCCCGGCGGGCTGCCAGCCGCTGCAGGAACGCCTGAGCCACGTGGCCCGACGCACCCAGGATCAGGAGATTGGGGGTGCCCGGCGCCGGTACCGTGAGCATGATGGCGCAGCCGAAGGAGCGCCCTCGGTTCCTGGTTCGGGCCTGCTTCCCGCCATTGGCCGCCTTTCCGGCCGGACAATCCCGACGCCTCGCCTCCCAGGTTGGCTGCAGCGAATCAATGCCTCGAACGCGCGTAGCGGCAGGGGCTGCCTTTTTAGCCATGGTGTGTTACCTCCTCGTATTGGGTCAGCAGCTTCCCCTCGGTCTGGCTGCTGCAGTTCAGATCATTTACCACAACCTTGGCCGGGCGAAACGGCGACTCCCCCTGCAGCCAGGCACGCTCCCACACTTCCAGAATGACATGGTGCGGCTGCATCGGGTCGGAGCGGACGCACACAGCCTCATGATACCGCGGATCGAACGGCCGCCCGAGATCATCCCGTCCCGTGAATCCGTGCTCGTTGAGCACTCGGGTCAGCTGGCGCAGGGTCAACCGCACTCCCTCGCCAACACGTTCTGCCAAATGCGCGGGATTGTTCGCCAGCGCGCGTTCCAGATTGTCGACGACGGGCAGCAGTTCCCGGACGAACGCGTCTCTCAGTTCCGCCGCGCGACGCTCCCTTTCGCGCGCGGTGCGCTTCCTGAAATTGTCGAGGTCCGCCGCGAGCCTCAGGCAGCGCTCCTTCCATTCCGCCAGCTCAGCCCGAAGCGATGTATCTCCGTTTCCGGAGGCGGGCCGCCCTGGATTCGTCGTGGACTCACCGTCCCCGCGCTCACTACGCCGTGACTGCGCCTCCCGTGCGAGGAGATCCGCTGGAGTGGTCCTTCTATGCATGGCTTCTCTCAGTGTGTGTGTGCTTGGTGCTCGCCCAGATTGCGCCTCTCCGAATTCGCAACCTTTGTCAGTGCGTTTCGCGCAGGATTGAATTGCGTCCCTTTGGTGAGATGCCCTCAGGAGAAGGGCCCGGGCCGGATTCCCTCGGAAACGGCTCGATGAGCCCCCGGGCGCAACTCGCAACTCGGCTCTGCGAGCCGGAGCCATTCCGCGTCGCCAGGTCGTCGTACGAGTCGAACTCGTCCCAGCGGGCAGACCCGGGGCCTGGAGATCACCTCATCGTGGGAAGCGTCGTCGCCGCCGCACTGGGCTAGCCAGTCCGCCGGTCGCACCGCCTCCGTGAGTGAACACGTCGATCTCTCCCATCTCCCCGCGGCCGAGGCTCAGGCGTGTACGACCG
>ERZ761609.2389-NODE-2389-length-13972-cov-9.968384_pt1 | contig 13972 bp, 13 predicted proteins | sample MGYA00511163_ERZ761609 | MGnify/ENA primary metagenome ERZ761609 (study PRJEB28899, sample SAMN02445070) | bioreactor sludge metagenome | biome: EBPR sludge | place: Australia: Brisbane, Thorneside Wastewater Treatment Plant | collected 2011-12-16 ... | reverse complement strand
CTCCTTCCACAGACCGAAGCCCAGAGCGCGGGCCGGCTTGACGAAGGCCCAGTCGAACAGCTCGTCGAAATACCATTTGTTGTAAAGGAATTGGTGCGCCCCGCTGAACACCCGGACGCACAGGCCGGGCAAACTGGGGACAAACATGTAGAATATGTACGCGACAGCGATGCCGGCCACCGCCATCACCAACGGCGATTGCGGCACCCACACCGGCACGTGGTGCGCTTTTTCCAACACGTCATCCAGCACTTTGATCGATGCGCCCCAGAACTGGACGTGATCGTGGCCGACGAAGCCGTCATAGAACGCCCAGCCGGAGAACAGCGCGCCCAAAGCCAGCACGCCCAGCGGAATGGTCATGGTCAGCGGCGATTCGTGAACATGCGCCATGGTCTTTTCCGACGCCCGCGCCTTGCCGTGGAACGACATGATGAGGAGACGCCAGGAATAGAACGCCGTCATCAGCGCGGCGGCGATGCCGAGCCAGAAGGCGAAGGTCCCGACCGGCGAATGGGCCGCGAACGCCGCTTCCAGGATCATGTCCTTGGAGTAGTAGCCGGCGAAGAACGGCAGGCCGGCCAGCGCCAGATTGCCGATCCACATCACCGCATAGGTGAAGGGGATCTTCTTCCAGATTCCGCCCATGAAGCGCATGTCTTGTTCGTGGCTCATAGCGTGGATCACCGAGCCGGCGCCCAAGAACAGCAGCGCCTTGAAGAAGGCGTGGGTGAACAGGTGGAACATCGCCGCGCCGTAAGCGCCGACGCCGGCGGCGAAGAACATGTAGCCGAGCTGGCTCATCGTCGAATAGGCGATGACCCGCTTGATGTCGAACTGGGTCAAACCAATCGTGGCGGCGACGAACGCCGTCATCGCCCCGACGACGCAGACCACGTTCAAGGCCAGCGGCGCGTATTCGAACACCGGCGACAGGCGGCACACCATGAACACGCCCGCCGTCACCATGGTGGCGGCGTGGATCAGCGCCGACACCGGGGTCGGGCCTTCCATCGCGTCGGGCAGCCAGGTGTGCAGGCCCAACTGCGCCGACTTGCCCATGGCGCCGATGAACAGCAGCAGGCAGGCGCAGGTCAGCGCATCGAATTGCCAGGACAGGAAGGTCAGCTTCTGGCCGACCAGTTCCGGCGCCTTGGCGAAGATGGCGTCGAACTGCACCGAGCCGGTCAGCACGAAGATGGCGAAGATGCCGAGCACGAAGCCGAAGTCGCCGACGCGGTTGACCAGGAAGGCCTTCATCGCGGCGTCGTTGGCCGACTTCTTTTCGTACCAGAAGTTAATCAGCAGATAGGAGGCGAGACCGACGCCTTCCCAGCCGAAGAACAATTGCACCAGATTGTCGGCGGTCACCAGCATCAGCATGGCGAAGGTGAACAGCGACAGATAAGCCATGAAGCGCGGCTTTTGCGGGTCGTCCGCCATGTAGCCGACCGAATAAACGTGGACGCAGGCCGATACGGTGTTGACCACCACCAACATCACCGCGGTCAGTTGATCGATGCGCAAGGCCCATTTGACGTCAAGCAGGCCCGACGAAATCCAGGTCCCCAGCTCGACCACCCGCGGAACCCCGCCGTGGCCGGTGATCGAGAAGAACAGCTTCCACGACAAGGCGGCGCAAACGATCAGAGCGCCGCAGGTGACGAACTGGGCGAGCCGGTCGCGCCAGTCAGCCACAAGATGGACGTGCTCATGATGATCGTCATGACCATGGTCGTCGTGATCATGATCGTGATGGGCGTCGTGCGCATGGGCGTGACCATGATCGTGGCCGCCATGGCCATGATCGTGGCCATGGCCGATGCCCGACGGGACGTGATAGCCGAACAGCGCGACGGAGCCGGCGATCAGGAACGCCGCGAGCGGCAGGAAGACGACAAGAACTTCCATGGCGCAGCCTCAGCCCTTCATCATGTTGATGTCTTCGACCCGGATCGAGCCGCGGTTACGGAAGTAGACCACCAGGATCGCCAAACCGATGGCGGCTTCCGCCGCGGCGACCGTCAGGATAATCATCGCGAAAACCTGCCCCACCAGATCGTTCAGATAGACCGAAAAGGCGATGAGGTTGAGGTTGACCGCCAGCAGCATCATTTCAATCGACATCAGGATGATGATGACGTTCTTCCGGTTGAGGAAGATGCCGAACACCCCGAGCGTGAAAACGATCGCCGCGACCGTCAGATAATGGCTCAGCCCGATCTCCATGGATCACACTCCCTCGCCCGTCGGAACCTTGCGGATCGCCATCGCTTCGCTGCGGCTGCGCGACAACTGCGCGCCGACGTTTTGCTTGCGCACGCCCTCGCGGCTGCGCAGCGTCAGCACGATCGCGCCGATCATCGCCACCAGCAGCACGATCCCGCACGCCTGGAACAGATAGATGTATTGGGTGTAGAGCAGCCGCCCCAGCGCCTCGGTATTGGTGACCTTCAGCACGTCCGGCGTCGGCGCCGCGGCCAAGCTCGCCGCTTCCGGCGAGAAGGTCCAAGCGGTGAACACCGCGGTGAGCTCCGCCAGCAGGATCAACCCGACCAGCCCGCCAAGGGGGGCATGCCGCATGAAGCCGCCGCGCAATTCGCGGAAGTTGATGTCGAGCATCATCACCACGAAGAGGAAGAGCACGGCGACCGCGCCGACATAGACGATGATGAGCGTCATCGCCAGGAACTCCGCCCCCAGGATCACCGCCAGCCCCGCCGCCTGGAAGAAGGCGAGGATGAGGAAAAGGACGGAATGGACAGGGTTCCGCGCCGAGATGACCATCAGACATGAGGCCACCAGCACGGCGGAGAACACATAGAATGCGATGCTTTGCACGATCATCTTAGGCCCGCCTCTCAGGATCGAGGGTAGGTTTCGTTATTGTCGGAAGGGCGGCGGCGGCGCATGCGCGCTGAGCCGCCCCTTATTCCCCCAGCCGGCGCCGGAGTATTAGCGGTAAGGCGCCTCTTGGGCAATGTTATAGGCCAGTTGGGCCTCCCAGCGGTCGCCGTTCGCCAGCAGCTTTTCCTTGTTGTAGAAAAGCTCCTCGCGGGTTTCGGTTGAATATTCGAAGTTCGGCCCCTCGACGATGGCGTCCACCGGGCAGGCTTCCTGACAGAAGCCGCAGAAGATGCACTTCGTCATATCGATGTCGTACCGCGTGGTGCGGCGGCTGCCGTCGTCGCGCGGTTCGGCTTCGATGGTGATCGCCATGGCGGGACAGATCGCTTCGCACAGCTTGCAGGCGATGCAGCGCTCTTCGCCGTTGGGATAGCGGCGCAGCGCGTGTTCGCCGCGAAAGCGGGTGCTGATCGGCCCCTTTTCAAAGGGATAGTTCAGCGTCACCTTGGGCTTGAACATCGCGCGCAGCGTGAGCCCGAGCCCGCCCAGCAGCTCCGTCAGAAACAGGCTGCGCGCAGCACCTTCGAGAAACGCCATCGCTTCATACTCCTTAGCAAAGGCGGCCGACATTGGGTCCGATCCGGCCGCCGCGCGTTTGCTTCAAGAATTCACTTCGGCAGCCAGCCGAACGCCACCAGCACGCCGGACGTCAGCACCACCCACAGCAGCGAGAACGGCAGGAACACTTTCCAGCCCAGCCGCATCAACTGGTCGTAACGGTAGCGCGGCATGGTGGCGCGCACCCAGATGAAGACGAACAGGCAGAAGGCGATCTTGGCGGCGAACCAGACGACGCCGGGGATCCAGTTGAACGGCGCGATGTCGAACGGCGGCAGCCAGCCGCCCAGGAACAGGATCGAGGTGATCGCGCTCATCAAAATCATGTTGGCGTATTCGCCGAGGAAGAACAGCGCGAAGGGCATCGAGCCGTATTCCACCATGAAGCCGGCCACCAGTTCCGATTCGCCTTCCGGCAAGTCGAAGGGCGCGCGATTGGTTTCCGCCAGGATCGAGATGAAGAAGATGACAAACATCGGCAACAGCGGGATGCAGAACCACACGGTCTTCTGCGCGTTGACGATGGCGGTCAGGTTCAGCGAGCCGACGCACACCAGAACGGTGATGATGACGAGGCCCATCGAGACTTCGTAGGACACCATCTGCGCCGCCGAGCGCAGCGCGCCCAGGAAGGCGTAGCGCGAATTCGACGCCCAGCCCGCCATGATGACGCCATAGACGCCGAGCGAGGAAATGGCGAACAGGTACAAAACGCCGACGTTGATGTCGGCCAGCACCAGCCCGTCGCCGAACGGGATCACCGCCCAGGCGATCAGCGCCAGGAAAAAAGTCAGCATCGGCGCAAGATAGAATATCCCGCGCGCCGCGCCTTGCGGCAGCACCTGTTCCTTGGCGAACAGCTTCAGGCCGTCGGCGAAGGGCTGCAACAGGCCGAACGGGCCGACGATGTTCGGCCCCTGGCGCAATTGCATGGCCGACATCACCCGGCGTTCCGCGTAGGTGAGATACGCCACCGCCACCAACAGCGGCACGACGATGGCGAGGATCTTCAGGACGACGATAATCAGCGGCAACAGGAAGCCGCTCCAGAGTTCAGCCATGGGTGCCGGTCCTCGCTTGCGCGGATGCCCCCTCGGCGGCGCCGAGGAACGTGTCGGTGCAGCGCGCCATGGTCGCGGAGGCGCGGCTGATCGGATCCGTCATGTAGAAATTGGCGACCGGGGAAACGAACGCCTGGGCTTCGATCACCGGGCCGGCGACGCCGAACGCGCCCCAAACCGCCGGCGTCGCGTCGCCGATGGCCGACAGATGCGGCCATTGCTTGGCGATGCGGGCGCGCAATTGCGCCAGGCTGTCGTACGCCAACGTCTTGCCCGCCACGGCGGACAGGGCGCGGACGATCTTCCAATCTTCCTTGGCCTCGCCCGGCGCGAACACCGCCTGGCGGGTCAGTTGCGGCCGGCCTTCGGTGTTGACGAAGGTGGCGTTCTTTTCGGTGTAGGCCGAGCCGGGGAAAATGACGTCGGCGCGGGTCGCGCCCTTGTCGCCATGGTGGCCCTGATAGACCACGAAGGCCGAGCCGAGCTTGGTCGTGTCGATTTCATCGGCGCCCAGCAGGAACACCAGCGAAATCGCCCCAGACTGCGCCCCGGCCAGGATGCCGGCCAAATCTTTACCGCCAACGCCGGGCAGGAAGCCGACGTCCAGCGCGCCGACCCGCGACGCCGCGGCGTGCAGCACGTTGAAGCCGTTCCAGTCTTCGCGGATCATGTTGTTGTCGACCGCGATGTTGCGGGCGACGTTCTGCACTGCGGCGCCGTCGGCCCGCGCCAAAGCGCCCGAACCGACGATAATCATCGGATTCTTAGCGTTCTTCAGCACTTGAACGAACGGGTGTTCGCCCGACGCCACCTTCAAGAGCGCGGCGCCGTCGGTCCCGATATGCTCGTAAGCGTAGGTCAGGTCGGCCTTTTCGCCGATCACCCCGACCGTCAGACCGCCTTGCAGGAAGCGCTTGCGGATGCGGGCGTTGATGATCGCCGCCTCCCGCCGCGGGTTGGTTCCCACCAGGAGGATGGCGTCGGCCTTTTCAATGCCGGCGATGCCGGTATTGAAGATGTAGCCGGCGCGGGTCGCGGCGTCGAAGGTCGCGCCGTCCTGGCGGCATTCCAGATTGGCCGAACCCAGCGCGGTCAGCAAATCCTTGTAAGCGACCAGCGTTTCGACATCGACCTGATCGCCGGCCACCGCCGCGATCTGCGAGCCGTCGAGGCCGGCCAGCTTGGCGGCGACCGCCTGGAACGCTTCGTCCCACGACGCCGCTTGCAGCTTGCCGTTCTTGCGCACATAGGGCCGGTCGAGGCGCTGCCGCTTCAGACCGTCGATGGCGTAGCGGGTCTTGTCGGAGATCCACTCTTCATTGACGTCTTCGTTGAGCCGCGGCAGCACCCGCAACACTTCGCCGCCGCGGGCGTCGATGCGGATGTTGGAGCCGACGGCGTCGAACACGTCGACGCTTTCGGTCTTGCGCAGCTCCCACGGCCGCGCCGCGAAGGCGTAAGGGGCGGAGGTCAGCGCGCCAACCGGGCAGACGTCCACCAGATTGCCCGACAATTCCGACGCGATGGCCTTGTCGACGTAGGTGGTGATCTCCATATGCTCGCCACGATGGACGGCTCCAAGATCAGGCACCCCGGCGATTTCCCGGGCGAAGCGGATGCAACGGGTGCACTGGATGCAACGGGTCATCACCGTGCGAATCAGAGGCCCCATGTCCTTGTCGGGAACGGCGCGCTTGGTTTCGCCGTAGCGACCCTTGCCCATGCCGTAAGCCACGGCCTGATCTTGCAGGTCGCATTCGCCGCCCTGGTCGCAAATCGGGCAATCAAGCGGATGATTGATGAGCAGGAACTCCATCACCCCTTTGCGCGCCTTCTTGGCCACTTCCGAGTCGGTCTTGATGACCATCCCGTCGGAACACGGCATGGCGCAAGACGCCACCGGCTTCGGCGCGCGCTCCATCTCCACCAGACACATGCGGCAGTTGGCCGGGACCGACAGGCGGTCGTGGTAGCAGAAACGCGGGATTTCGATGCCAAGCTGCTCGCAAGCCTGAAGCACGGACGTGCCCGGCGCGACCTCGATCTCGTTCCCGTCAATGGTGAGTTTCGGCATGGGACGTTGCGCTCCTTACTCCGCGGCCACGCGATGGGCCGCGTTGCGGTAAGCCAGAATGCGGGCTTCCATCTCGGGACGGAAATGGCGGATCAGACCCTGCACCGGCCACGCCGCGGCGTCGCCCAGCGCGCAGATGGTGTGGCCTTCGATCTGCTTGGTCACTTCATAAAGCATGTCGATTTCATCGACGCTCGCCTGACCCTTGACCATGCGTTGCATGACCCGGCTGAGCCAGCCGGTGCCCTCGCGGCACGGCGTGCACTGGCCGCAGCTTTCATGGGCGTAGAACGACGACAGCCGGGCGATCGCCTTGATGACGTCGGTGGACTTGTCCATGACGATCACCGCCGCGGTGCCGAGACCCGAGCCGACTTCGCGCAGCGCGTCGAAGTCCATCAGCACGGTGTCGCAGACGTTCTTCGGCATCATCGGCACCGACGAGCCGCCGGGGATCACCGCCAGCAGATTGTCCCAGCCGCCGCGCACGCCGCCGGCATGCTTTTCGATCAGCTCCTTGAGCGGAATGCTCATGGCTTCTTCGACGTTGCAAGGCTTGTTGACGTGGCCGGAGATGCAGAACAGCTTGGTGCCGGCGTTCTTCGGCCGGCCGATGCCGGAGAACCACGCCGCGCCGCGGCGCAGAATGGTCGGCACCACCGCGATGGATTCGACGTTGTTCACCGTGGTCGGGCAAGAATACAGACCCGCTTGCGCCGGGAACGGCGGCTTATTGCGCGGCTGGCCCTTCTTGCCTTCAATCGACTCGATCAGCGCGGTTTCCTCGCCGCAGATGTATGCCCCGGCGCCGCGATGAATGTAGATGTCGTAGCTGTAGCCCGAACCGCAGGCGTTCTTGCCCAACAGGCCGGCGGCGTAGGCTTCGTCGATGGCGACCTGCACCGCGGAGGCTTCGTTGTAGAACTCGCCGCGGATGTAGATGTAGCAGGCCGAAGCGCCGATGGCGACGCCGGCCAGCAAACAGCCTTCCAGCAGCTTGTGCGGGTCGTGGCGCAGGATGTCGCGGTCTTTACAGGTGCCGGGTTCGCCTTCGTCGGCGTTGACCACCAGATAGACCGGCTTGTCGGTGACGTTCTTCGGCATGAAGGACCACTTCATGCCGGTGGAGAAGCCGGCGCCGCCGCGGCCGCGCAAGCCAGAATCCTTGACGATCTCAATGATCTTCTCGCGGCCCAGCGCAATCAGATCCTTGGTGTTGTCCCAGTCGCCGCGGCGGCGGGCGCCGGCCAAGCGGAAATCCTGGAAGCCATAGAGATTGGTGAAAATGCGGTCTTCGTCGCGCAGCATGGGATGTCGCCTCTCTTACCGCTTCACTCGCCGCCCTGATCCGGCGCGGTGAACGCCTTCAGGGTGGTGGGGCCGCCTTCGGGGCAGGAGCCTTGCCGGCCGATCTGCGATCCGGCCTTAGGCTTTTCGCCGCGCTTGAAAGCGTCGATGATCCGTTCCATCGCTTCCGGCGTGACGTCTTCGTAATAGTCGTCGTTGATTTCGACCACCGGCGCGTTGACGCAAGCGCCCGAGCATTCGACTTCATGCAGCGAAAACTGACCGTCCTCGGTGATGTCGCCCATATCGACGCCCAGCTTCTTCTTGCAGGTCGCGACGATATCGTCGGAACCGCGCAGCCAGCACGGCGTCGTGGTGCAGACGCGCACCATGTTCTTCCCCACCGGGGCCTTATTGTACATGGTGTAGAAGGTCGCCACCTCATACGCCTGGACCCGCGGCACGCCGATCATGTCGGCGACGAAGTCCATGGCGGAGCGCGGCAGCCAATTGTCGTTCTGGCGCTGCGCCAGCTCCAACAGCGGCATCAGCGCCGACGCGCGGCGCATCACCGGATAATTGGCGATGATCTTGTGCGCCTTGGCCAAGTTCTCAGGCGTGAACGAGAACGGCGGCTCCCAGGTCGGCACTTTGTTGGAGGCGCTCATCGGTCGATCTCTCCGAAAACGATGTCCATAGAGGCGATGTTGGCCACCGCGTCGGCCAGCATATGGCCGCGCGACATGAAGTCGAGGCCCTGCAAATGGGCGAACCCCGGCGGACGGATTTTGCAGCGATAGGGCTTATTGGTGCCGTCGGCCACCAGATACACGCCAAACTCGCCCTTGGGCGCTTCAATGGCGGTGTAGGTTTCGCCGGCCGGGACGTGGAAGCCTTCGGTGAACAGCTTGAAGTGATGGATCAAGGCTTCCATCGAGCGCTTCATTTCCGCCTTCGGCGGCGCCGCCAGCTTGCGGTCTTGAACGCGCACCGGACCTTCCGGCATTTCCTTCAGACACTGACGGATGATCTTCAGCGACTGGGTCATCTCCTCCATGCGGATGAGATAGCGCGCCCAACAGTCGCCGGTGAGCCCGATCGGCACGTCGAAATCCATCTTGTCATAGACTTCGTAGGGCTGCGACTTGCGCAAGTCCCACGCCACGCCGGAGCCGCGCAGCATCGGGCCGGAGAAGCCCCAATCCAGCGCCTGTTCCTTGGTGACGACGCCGATATCGACGGTGCGCTGCTTGAAGATGCGGTTTTCCGTCAGCAGGCGGTCGCAATCCTCAATGAACTTCGGGAAGGTTTCGGTGAATTCCCAAATGTCGTCGGCCAACCCCGCCGGCATGTCGAAAGCGACGCCGCCCGGACGGAAATAATTGGCGTGCAATCGGGCGCCGCAAACCCGCTCATAAAACTCCATCATGATTTCGCGCTCTTCGAAGCCCCACAGACCGGGGGTCAGCGCGCCGACGTCCATCGCGCCGGTGGTGATGGACAGGATGTGATTGAGCAGGCGGGTGATTTCAGAAAACAGCACGCGGATGTATTGAGCGCGCGGCGGCGGCTTGATCCCCAGCAGGTTCTCGATGCCGAGCACGAAGGCGTGCTCCATGCACATCGGCGACACGTAGTCGAGTCGGTCGAAGTACGGGATGGCCTGCAGATAGGTCTTGTACTCGATCAGCTTTTCCGTGCCGCGATGCAGCAGGCCGATGTGGGGGTCGCAGCGCTCCACCACTTCGCCGTTCAGCTCCATCACCAAGCGCAGCACGCCGTGCGCCGCAGGGTGCTGCGGCCCGAAGTTCATGGCGTAGGGCTTAATCTGCGTCTTGGACGCGGGTGCGTTGGTTGCGGCGGCGGTCACGACTTGGCTCCCGTTTTGGAGGCGTCCACATTGGCCTTCTCGTCGCCCGGCAACATGACGTTGGTCATGCCTTCCCACGGGCTGAGGAAATCAAAGCTGCGGAAATCCTGGGTCAGCTTGACGGGTTCATAAACCACGCGCTTCTGGTCTTCGTCGTAGCGCACTTCGACATAGCCGGTGAGCGGGAAGTCCTTGCGGAACGGATGGCCTTCAAAACCATAGTCGGTGAGGATGCGGCGCAGGTCGGGGTGACCGTCGAAGAACACGCCGTACATGTCCCAGGTCTCCCGCTCGTACCAATTGGCGGCGGAAAAGACCGAAATCGCCGAGGCGACCGGGGTGTCTTCGTCGGTGGCGACCTTCACCTTGATGCGCTGGTTCCGCTTCAGGCTGAGCAGGATGTAGACCACCTCGAACCGCTCTTCCCGGTCGGGATAGTCGGCGGCGGTGATGTCCATCAACTGTTCGAAGGCGCAGTCGGTGGCGTCGCGCAGATGCGTCAGCACCTTGATGATCGCGCCGCGCCGCGCCGTCACCGCCAATTCGCCCCGCTTCAGATCGACGCTCAAAATGTCGTCGCCGAGAGCCGCCTTGATGGAGGCGCCGAGTTCGCTCAGCGCCTGACCGGAATTTTGCTGCGACATGTGGCCGTTCCGCCCCTCATCAACCTGCCGCCCGGCCCGGCCGCCCGTTGATCGGGCGGTTCCGGCGGCCGGCCGGCGCGTTTTGCGTCGTCGATTGCAGCGCTGCTCGCAATGCCGCCCGCGTCAGCGGGCGATGCGGTTGCCGCGCCGAATCTTCTTTTGCAGTTGCAGAATGCCGTAAACCAGCGCTTCCGCGGTGGGGGGACAGCCGGGGACGTAGATGTCCACCGGCACCACCCGATCGCAGCCGCGCACGACGGCGTAAGAATAGTGATAGTAGCCGCCGCCGTTGGCGCACGACCCCATGGAGATCACCCAGCGCGGCTCCGGCATCTGGTCGTAGACCTTGCGCAGCGCCGGGGCCATTTTATTGGTCAGCGTGCCGGCGACGATCATGCAGTCGGACTGCCGCGGGCTGGGGCGCGGAATCACGCCGAAGCGGTCAAGGTCGTAGCGGCTCATGTAGGCGTGGATCATCTCCACCGCGCAGCAGGCGAGACCAAAGGTCATCGGCCACAGCGAGCCGGTGCGCGCCCAGGCCAGCAGGTCGTCGTACTTCGCCAGCACGAAGCCCTTTTCCTTGACCTCTTCGCTGACGGCGCGAACAAAGGCGTCCTGGTCGGGGCCGCGCACGGCGGCGGCGACGGGCGCCTGGCCTGGCAAGATCACTCCCATTCCAGTGCTCCCTTCTTCCATTCGTAAACGAAGCCGATGGTCAGCACGCCCAGGAAGATCATCATCGACCAGAAGCCGAACAAACCGATGTCCCCCAGCGCGACGGCCCAGGGAAACAGAAACGCCACTTCAAGGTCGAAGATGATGAACAGGATCGACACCAGATAAAAGCGAACGTCGAAACGGGTGCGCGCGTCTTCGAACGGCTCGAACCCGCATTCGTAGGGCGACACTTTTTCCGGGTCGGGATTAGACCCGCCGACCAGATAAGACCCCGCCACCATCACCAGCGACAACACGCCGGCGATCAGCAGGAAGACCAGGATTGGAAGGTACTCTAGTATCAGCGGATTGCTCACCGCGCCCTCCCCATGCGGTCAAGCGCGTCGTCCCGACGTCCCTCATGTTTTTCGGACGAACGAGCGACGGCCCAACACCAATGCGCCAAGGATGAAAACCAACGGACGGGCGGCACTATATGCCGACGCGGCGCACAAGGAAAGCGCTTGCTGCACGGGAAAAAGCAAAAAAAGGCCCGAATTACCGCCATTATTTGAAAGATGGTGATACCACTTTTCGGCGGACAAAAAGAAAGCGACGCACGTCAATGACGTCGCCGCTGCGGACCGATAAGAGGAAGTGGCGCGAGTGACGGGACTTGAACCCGCGGCCTCCGGCGTGACAGGCCGGCGCTCTAACCAACTGAGCTACACCCGCGTCTTCCATGGGGCAGTCGCTAGTCTTATCTCTGGGCTAACCCTTTGATTTGACTGGCTGCTTCGTGTTGGCTTCGAAGCCCGCCGCCGTGGTGAGGGGCTTTCTAATGGGTTGGCCGCCCCCTGTCAACAAAGAAAATGACAAAAAATTTTCGAGCCCGCTTTTTCCCCTCGGCGCCGCGAAGCCGCGTCTCAACGCCACGCCCAGCCGGCGAACAGGCGGCGTTTCAGCTCGTCCAGGCGGTCAAAGGCCGCCGCCGCCGCCATCGGCAGGTCGCGTTGGTCCACCTTGCCTTCACCGCCGAAACGGGTGAGCGACAGCTCCAGCGCGCGGGCGAGATGCTCGGCGATTTCCAGATCCTCTTGATCCAGCGCCAGTTCCAGCGCGTGCAGCACCCGATCGCAAAGACGACGCTCTTCCATGACCAAACGCCCCATAAGCCGTGCGCGGAAAAAAATAGACGCAATTCAAGATACTCGCCGAAGCCCATCGGCTTCGACACCAAAAAAACCGCGATTGGAAAAAAAGCGCCGCCGGGGCGGTCGCGCGGCCGCTAAACGCAAGCGGCGGCTTAAAAACGGCGTGGTGGGCGATGAGGGTTTCGAACCCCCGACATCCTGCGTGTAAAGCAGGCGCTCTACCGCTGAGCTAATCGCCCCGCCGCGCGCCTTCCCCGCCACGGACGGCGGGAAGGAAGACAATAATAGCAGCTGCCCTTAATTCCGACTCGTCAGAATTTAGGGCGTTCGGCGGCATGGGCCGCCGCCTCGCCACTTGGCTCGGAATACAACGGTCATTCTTTAAGACCGTTGGTGTTAATCCGACGCGCCGTTCAGCGCGTCTTTCAAACCTTTGCCCGGCTTAAACTTGGGCTGACGCGACGCCGGGATGGCGATCTTCTCGCCGGTGCGCGGATTGCGCCCCTCCCCCGCCGGACGTTCAGCCGCCACGAACGAGCCGAATCCCACCAACCGCACCTCGTCGCCGCTTTTCAGCGCTTCGACGATTGAGTCGAAAAGGGCGTCGACCGCCTTGCCGGCGTCCGCCTTGCTTAAACCAGCCATTTCGGCGACCGAAGCCGCCAGATCCGTCTTATTCACCGCGCGTCCCCCTCAAATCAATCGCCGATCCGGCGGCTGACGCCAGCCTGATCCCCCGTTGCGGGCCAAGGTGGCGCCGTTCGCCGTTTTCGTCAACGAAACGCCGCCGCTTCACGCCAGGAAAGGCGGCGTCGCCTGGAAGCCGGCGGCCTCCTCCAGCCGGGCGGCGGCGCGCAGCAGGGTTTCCTCGTCGAACGGCCGGCCGATCAACTGCAAGCCCAGCGGCAAGCCGTCGCTTCCCAAACCGGCGGGGACGCTGATCCCCGGCAACCCGGCAAGGTTGACCGTCACGGTGAAGACGTCGTTGAGGTACATCTGCACCGGATCGTCGGAGGTCTCCCCAATGCCGAAAGCGGTGGAAGGCGCGGTGGGCGTCAACACCACGTCGCACGAAGCGAACGCCGCGTCGAAATCCTGCTTGATGCGCGCCCGCACCTTTTGCGCCTTCAGGTAATAGGCGTCGTAGTAGCCGGCCGACAGCACGTAGGTGCCGATCAGGATGCGGCGACGCACCTCGGCGCCGAAACCGGCGCCGCGGGTGGCTTCGTACATGTCCTTCAGACCGCCGGGCGCTTCGACCCGCAGGCCGAATCGCACGCCGTCGTAACGCGCCAGATTGCTCGACGCTTCGGCCGGCGCAACGATGTAATAGGTCGGCAGGGCGTATTTGGTGTGCGGCAGCGAAATCTCCACCACCTCGGCCCCGGCGGCGCGCAGCCAAGCGGCGCCCTGTTCCCACAGCGCGTCGATTTCCGCCGGCATGCCGTCCATGCGGTATTCCTTGGGGATGCCGACTCGCAAACCCTTCAGGCTGCCGCCCAACGCCTGTTCATAATCCGGCACCGCGCAATCAACCGACGTCGAGTCCTTCGGATCGAACCCGGCCATCGAGCGCAGCATGACGGCGGCGTCGCGCACCGTGCGGGTCATCGGCCCGGCCTGATCCAGCGACGAGGCGTAGGCGATGATCCCCCAGCGCGAGCAGCGGCCGTAGGTCGGCTTCAGGCCGACGATGCCGGTGAAGGAGGCGGGCTGGCGAATCGAGCCGCCGGTGTCGGTGCCGGTGGCGGCGAGCGCCG
>ERZ761609.2388-NODE-2388-length-13974-cov-12.464186_pt1 | contig 13974 bp, 14 predicted proteins | sample MGYA00511163_ERZ761609 | MGnify/ENA primary metagenome ERZ761609 (study PRJEB28899, sample SAMN02445070) | bioreactor sludge metagenome | biome: EBPR sludge | place: Australia: Brisbane, Thorneside Wastewater Treatment Plant | collected 2011-12-16 ... | reverse complement strand
ACACGGCTGTTTCCGGTGCCTCGCCGGACGCCTTGCGCTGCGCGCCTTGCGGCGGAACGTGTTACTTAATGGTGTCAAAGTCAAATCTAGGGCCAAAATTCTTTGAACAGAGGAAAATATGAAAATGAAAGCGAAAAGAAACGTGCTGCTGACCGCCATCCTGATGGGACTGTCGCTCGGCGCCCAGGCTCAGATTTCGGGGGGCGTGGTAAAGATCGGCGTGTTGACCGATCTTTCCGGTGGTTATTCGGATCTGGCCGGGCAGGGATCGATCACGGCGGCCAAGATGGCCATCGACGACTTCATCGCCAGGGAGAAGCCGGACTTCAAGATCGAAATGGTGACCTCCGACCACCGCAACAAGGCCGACATCGGGTCGGCCAAGGCGCGCGAGTGGTTCGACCGTGAGGGCGTCGACATGATCACGGACGTCACCAACACGCCGGTGACTCTCGCCGTAATGAAGGTGGCCGAGGAGAAGAAACGCATCGTCATGGAAATGGGCTCCGCGTCGACCCTCATCACCAACGAGAACTGCAACGCCTACACGGTCGACTACGTTTATGACACCTACGCGCTGGCGAACGGGACGGCACGCACGGTCACCCAGCAGGGCGGCAAGACGTGGTTCTTCCTGACCGTCGACTACGCTTTCGGCCACAGCCTGGAGAAAGATTCGGCGGCGGTGGTGGAGGCGAGCGGCGGCAAAGTGCTGGGCAGCGTGCGCCATCCGTTCCCCACCAGTGATTTCTCGTCCTTCCTGCTGCGGGCGCAGGCTTCCGGCGCTCAAGTGATCGGCCTGGCCAACGCCGGCGCGGATACGATCAATTCCATCCGTCAGGCAGGCGAATTCGGCATCACGCCCAATCAGTCCCTGGCCGGCCTGCTGATCTTCCTGTCCGACATCCACTCGCTCGGCCTGCAAAGTACCCAGGGCATGTACCTGACCACGGGTTTCTACTGGGATCGCAACGAGGAAACCCGGGCCTGGTCGAAGCGCTTCTTCGAGCAGGAGAAGAAGATGCCGACGATGGCCCAGGCCGGCAACTATTCGGGCGTCTACCACTATCTTCAGGCGGTCAAGGCAACCGGCTCGGACGATGCGGATACCGTGATGGCGCAGATGAAGAAGACGCCGATCAACGATTTCTTCGCCAAGGGCGGGGTCATCCGCGACGACGGCCGGATGGTCCACGACATGTACCTGGTGCAGGTCAAGTCGCCCGCGGAATCCAAGTACCCCTGGGATTACTACACGGTGAAGGCGACCATTCCCGGCGAGGAAGCCTTCCAGCCGCTGAGCGAATCCCGCTGCCCGTTGATCAAGCGGTAATCACGCCCTGACTGGATGGAGCCCGGCACGGCGTGCGCCGTGTCGGGCGCGAGGATTCGTATGGAACTATTCGGCATTCCGACTGCGCTGCTGGGCAGTCAACTCCTGGTGGGGCTGATCAACGGCTCGTTCTACGCCATTCTGAGCCTGGGCCTGGCGATCATCTTCGGGCTGCTCAACATCATCAATTTCGCCCATGGCGCGATGTACATGATGGGCGCCTTCGTGGCCTGGATCGCCCTGACGAAATTCGGCATCAACTACTGGTGGGCGCTCGTGCTCGCCCCGCTGATCGTCGGCGCCTTCGGCGCGGCCGTCGAACGCGTGCTGCTCCGGCGTCTGTACAAACTGGACCACCTCTACGGGCTGCTGCTGACCTTCGGCCTCGCCCTGGTCATCGAGGGCCTGTTCCGGGACCAGTACGGCATTTCCGGGCAATCCTACCCGGTGCCCCAAGCACTAGCCGGCGGCGTGCCGCTCGGCTTCATGTACCTGCCGATCTACCGGGCCTGGGTGGTCGTGGCCGCGCTGGCGGTGTGTTTCGGCACCTGGTTCATGATCGAACGGACCAAACTCGGCGCCTATCTGCGCGCGGGCACCGAGAACCCGCAGATGGTCCAGGCGCTGGGTATCAACGTGCCGGTACTGATCACCTTCACCTACGGCTTCGGCGTTGCGCTGGCGGCCTTCGCCGGGGTGCTGGCGGCGCCGGTGTTCCAGGTCAATCCGGTGATGGGCTCCAACCTCCTCATCGTCGTGTTCGCGGTCGTCGTCATCGGCGGCATGGGCTCGATCCTGGGGTCGATCTTCACCGGGCTCGCGCTCGGCGTCATCGAGGGGCTGACCAAGGTCTTCTACCCCGAAGGGTCGAGCATCGTCGTGTTCGTCGTCATGGTCATTGTGCTGCTGGTCCGACCAGCCGGCTTGTTCGGCAAATCCTGAGCGTCGAGGAGAACGTCATGATCAACAGCAACGGAGTCAGCCACGCCAAGACGCGTGCAATCGTCATCGTGCTTTTTCTGCTGGGCCTGCTTGCACCGGCCCTGGTGTACCCCATCCTTCTGATGAAGATTCTGTGCTTCGGCCTGTTCGCCGCCGCATTCAATCTGCTGCTGGGCTTCGCCGGCCTGCTGTCCTTCGGCCATGCCGCCTTTCTCGGCCTGGCCGGCTACGTATGCGGCTACATGCTGCGGGATGTCGGGGTGAGCCCCGAACTGGGCATCCTCACCGGCACCGTGGCCGCCGCCGCGCTCGGCTGGGTGTTCGGCATGCTGGCGATCCGCCGCACGGGCATCTATTTCGCCATGGTGACCCTGGCGCTGGCGCAAATGGTCTATTTCATCTTCCTGCAGGCGCCGTTTACCGGCGGCGAGGACGGTCTCCAGGGAATCCCCAGGGGAACGATCCTCGGGCTGATCAGCCTGTCCGACGACCTCAACCTCTATTACTTCGTACTGGCGATCTTCGTCTTCGCCTTCTGGCTGATCTACCGCACCATCCATTCGCCCTTCGGGCATGTCCTGACCGCCATCCGCGAGAATGAGCCGCGCGCGATATCGCTCGGCTACGACGTGGCGAAGTACAAGCTGCTCGCCTTCGTGCTTTCCGCCGGGCTGTCCGGACTGGCCGGCGCCACCAAGATGCTGGTATTCAAGTTTGCCACGCTCACCGACGCCCACTGGCATGGCTCGGGCGAGGTGGTGCTGATGACCATACTGGGCGGCATGGGCACGGTGCTCGGGCCGGTGGTGGGATCAAGCGTGATCGTGACTCTGCAGAACGAGTTGGCCGACAAGGTCGGCTCGCTGGTCACGGTCATCATGGGGGTGATCTTCGTGGTCTGCGTACTGGCCTTCCGTCGCGGCATCGTCGGCGAGGTTTCAGCGCTCTACAAGCGCATGATCGGCGCCCCGTAGAAGCGGTGCGGCGGCCCACCGGAGCGGGGGGTGCCCACCCCCCGGCCCCACCTGCTGCCGCTGCCCTGGCCCTGACGCCCTGGCTTAAGCAGCGACAGGAAGTCGTGCCAGGTAATCCTGATGCGCAGCCAGGCTGAGTGCCTTGGGACGCAACGCCTTGACTACTGCCAGAGCGTCCTCTTTGGTGTAACCGCGTTCGACGAGGATCTGCGCCGCCATCAGGCCCGTCCGGCCCGAACCGCCCTTGCAATGCACGGCGATCCGCTTGCCAGCGTCGAGCAGACGATGCACCGCCACCCGCTGCGCCTGCCAGGAGGCCGCAAAATCCTCTGCCGGCGCGTGATCGTCCTCGATCGGCAGGTGAAACCATTGCAGCCCGTTTTGCGCGCAGAGCGTCGGCAGATCGGTCACCGCGTTGCTCGCCATTTCGGCCTCCGGCATCAAGGTGATCACGGCGCTGGCGCCGGCGGCCTTGAGTTGCTTGAGCGCAGTCTCGGTATCCAGTTCCTTGCTCCCCGGGCAAGGAGTCAGAATCAGACCGCCAGCAGGCGCTGCCAGGGACAATAGGTCGGACGGATGGGTATGCATGGGGGCACCTGTAGTGAATGGATAACGCCGCCCAGTCTACCGCGCTTTCCACCCGTGTTGAATGTGCGCCGCGGTGGCCCGATACTGCCAAGCTTGCTCGCGTCGATTTTTCGCCGCGAGCCCTTTTCAAGGAATCGCGATGCTGAATAGCCTTTTGCTCCGCTCGCACAAACCACCTGCACTATCGTCCGTGCTCGCCCTTTGTTGCGCCCTGTACTCGGCAAGCGCGGTGGCGCAGCTGTTCGCAAGCGAGCAGCTGCGCTTTCGCGTGACGATCGTCAGCGAAGGTCTCGAACACCCCTGGGGCCTGGCGTTTCTGCCCGACGGGCGGATGCTGGTCAGCGAACGACCCGGGCGATTGCGACTGGTGGGCGCTGACGGCCGTGTCGATCCGGAGCCGCTGCACGGCTTGCCGCCGATCGCCGCCGTCGGCCAGGGCGGACTGCTCGACGTCGCGCTGCATCCCGACTATCGCGACAACGGCTGGATCTACCTATCCTACGTGGCCAGCGGACCCGGCGGCTACGGAACCGAGGTTGTCCGGGGCAGGCTCAAGGGCAGGACGCTGGTCGACGTGCAGGTCCTGTTCCGGACGCTGCCAAAGTCGACGCGCGGACAGCACTTCGGCTCGCGGCTGGTCTTCGATCGCCAGGGCTACCTGTACATCACCCTCGGCGATCGCGGCGAGCAGCAGCGGGCGCAGCGTCTGGACGATCATGCCGGGTCGGTGATCCGCCTGCACGACGACGGCCGCATCCCGGTCGACAATCCCTTCCGTGATCATCCCGGCGCTCGTCCAGAGAAGTTCACCCTCGGCAATCGCAACCTGCAGGGTGCTGCGCTACATCCGCAAAGCGGCGAGCTATGGACCCACGAACATGGACCGCAGGGCGGTGACGAGATCAACATCATCCGCGCGGGCGTCAATTACGGCTGGCCGGTAATCACCTTCGGCCGCAACTACGGTACCGGAACGGCGATCGGCGAGGGAACGGCAAAGCCCGGCATGGCGCAGCCGCTGTACCAATGGACGCCGTCGATCGCACCGTCAGGAATGGCTTTCTACACTGGCGAGCGCTTTCCGGCCTGGCGCGGCAACCTCTTCGTCGGCGCCCTGCGCGACCAGATGCTGGTAAGGTTGGAGCTCGACGGCGCACGCGTGGTCCACGAAGAGCGTCTGCTGCAAGGCGCGATCGGGCGCATTCGCGACGTGCGCAACGGACCGGACGGCTTCGTCTATCTGCTCACCGACAGTCCGAAAGGCGTCATTGCGCGACTCGAGCCCGTGCCGTGAATACCCCGAATCCCGCGAATACCGCAAATACCGTGCCCCTGATGCACGCCTCCAGCGACGGGTCCACCGGCAAGCCAGTGTTTCAGGAACTCGATCATGATCCACACGCGGCGGCCACGAGCGACGCCGGTGACTACGACTGCCGCCGCTGCGGCGCCTGCTGCGCCGCTTTTCGCGTCTCGTTCTATTGGGCCGAGGCCGACTCTTTCGGCCTGCCCACGGCTCTCGTCGAGCAGATTGGACCGTGGTACGCGTGCATGGCTGGCAGCAACGATCCCTCGCCGCGCTGTCACGCGCTGGCCGGAGATATCGGCAGCGCTGTGGTCTGCACCGTCTATGCTCAACGCCCCTCGCCGTGCCGCGAAGTTCGGGCAGGCGACCTGCAGTGCGCCCGCGCTCGCCACCGCTACGGACTACCCGCCGTCGTCGCCACCGAGGGCGACGCGATGAGCAACCCGGCCGACATCACCCTGTCAACGGATCAGCACCCCCGTCAGGGAAGCGCGCCCCGCTCGCGAACATGAGCGCTACGGCGGCCCCGCGCAGTGCTGTCCCGGTCATCGACCGATGGCACCCCAAGGACGAAGAACCTATACTTCAGGCGTTGCGGCGAACGCGACTTGCCTAGCTCAGGCGATCACCGCTGGGCGTTCTCTCATGCCACCTGTGGCCAATGTATGACCAGGGAAGCTCTGGAGCTGTCGGTGACTACCCTAATTGGGCGCGGTGCGCTTCTCGGCAACGCTGGTGCTGAGCCCCCAGTCCTGCCACCCTCAGCACCGGGAGTCCTCGATGCCAGCATACCCTCGCCCCGCTGCACACCCCCTTCAGTCTCGCCCGGCAGGATGCGGGCAGGCGCATCGCTCGTGGCAGCAGCGTGCGTGCCGTTTCCTGGCCTTGCTGGTCGGGCTGTGGGCGCCGTTGGGAGGCGCGGTGGCAGCCACTGAGCGCGATTACGCCGCGGCGCGCACGCGCATGGTCGAGCAGCAACTGGCCTCGCCCTGGCGGGGAATAAGCGATCCGGCCGTGCTCAGGGCGATGGCCACGGTACCGCGCCACGAGTTCGTCCCTGCCGAAGTGCAGCCCTACGCCTACGACGACCGACCGTTGCCGATTGGCTACGCGCAGACGATCTCGCAACCGTACGTGGTTGCCTTCATGACCGAAAAGCTGCGGCCGAAAAGCACCGATCGGGTCCTGGAAATCGGCACCGGCTCGGGTTATCAGGCGGCCATCCTGTCGGCACTGGTGAACGAGGTGTACAGCATCGAGATCGTCGAACCGCTGGCCCGACGCGCGCAGGGTGACCTCGCCCGCCTCGGTTACGACAACGTCAGGCTGCGCCACGGGGACGGCTACAAGGGCTGGCCGGAGGCGGCGCCTTTCGACGCGATCATCGTTACCTGCGCGCCCGATCATGTGCCGCAGCCGCTGATCGACCAGCTGCGCGACGGTGGGCGAATGATCATCCCGGTCGGCGAGCGCAACGATCAGATGCTCTACCTGCTGAAGAAACGCGGCGGCGAATTGCAGCGCGAGGCCGTTCTGCCGGTCCGCTTCGTACCGATGACCGGCGCCGCAGACGGGAACTAAGGGCGCTGATTGGCGAACCCGGACAAGGCCGCGCATCGAGGCGCAGGCAGCGGACGATAGCGCTGTGCGGACAGGCGAGGGAAAGCGGGGGAAGTGATGGGAGGAGCGCGGCAAGCCGCGCTCCTCCTTGCTGCAGACTGCTCCGACTCGCCTGGCGGCCAGTCGGACTACGCCGCGCCGTTGCCGACGCGAACGCCTACACGACTCAGGCGCTGTGTTCGCGCAACCACTTGCCGACCGTTGGCGCCAGCACCTTCTGTGCCAGGCCACCGGTATAGATGCCGATGTGGCCGGTGGCGATCGGGACTTCGGTGTAATCCTTGCTGCCCACGTGCTTGCCGAGGGCGACCGTGCACGGAGGCGGCACGATATGGTCTTTTTCGGCGAAGACGTTAAGGATCGGAATCGTCAGGTTCTTGAGATCGACCTTGCGCCCCCCGACTTCGAGCGTACCCTTGACCAGCTTGTTGCCCTTGAGGAAGTCGCGGACGAATTCCTTGAACATCTGACCACCGGCGTCCGGGCCACCAAACAGCCATTTTTCCATGCGCAGGAAATTCTGCAGCGCCTGACGATCGTCGAGGATATCGATCACGTCGGCATACTTGCCAAAGTTCAGGATGAACGGCGAAGCCATCATGAACGACTCGTTGAGCACCGTCGCGGGCACGTTGCCGTGCACGGCAACCAGCTGCTCGACGTCCGCTTCACCGCCCATGGTAAACATCAGGCCTTCGTGCGGCTTGTGATTCGCCTTGTAGGCGTCGAAGTCGATCGGCGTCACGGTCAGGACCAGATGGCTGATCTTGTCCGGATTCAGGGTCGCGTAGGTGGTCGACATGGCGCCACCCTGGCAGATTCCGAGCAGGGCGATTTTGTCGACACCATGGTGCTGGCGAACGAAATCAACGGTTTCGTCGAGGTAGCCGTTGATGTAGTCGTCCATGTTGCGGTACTTGTCCACCGGACGCGGGTAGCCCCAGTTGTTCAGGTAGACGTCGATACCTTCGTTCAACAGATTGCGCACCAGAGAACGATCGGGTTGCAGGTCGGCCACTTCGTAGCCGTTGATCAGCGGCGGCACGATGAGCAGCGGCGTCTTCATGACCTTCGCCTGCTCGACCAGCGCGTGGTAGTGGTACACCTCGATTCCGTCCTGCTCGAAGACGATGTCCTTCGGCGTGCTGCCGATATCGATGTCGTCGTCGGTGAGGTTGGTGAGGTTGCTCACGCCTTTGGTGAGCTTGGCGTTCAGGGCTGCGGATTCAGCCGCGACGTCGGCGGGAAGAATCTGAATGGGGAATGAAAACATAGGGATAGCTTCCTCCTAAAGGTCTATTAGCTTGTCAGCCGAATCAACAAGATGCGGGCGCTCTGCTTACTCGCTCTTGGCACGACGCGCCGCCGTGGTACGGGCGGCAGGCTTGGGTGCTGCGGCGGACGCAGGAAGCAAGGCCTTCTTGAGAGCACGCACTTCTCTCTTGAGATCGTGGATCACCTGGTAGGCCTGGTCGATCTCGGTACGCGTCGGGATGTCGAACTTCGTCAGGAGGTCCTCGACGACGGCACGCTGGGTGAGCGTGAAGCGCTGCTGGGCCTTGGTGAACTCGTTCTGCGTGTCGAGGAATTCCTGCTTGTTGAAGGTCACCAGCAGCGATTTGTCGGCAGTGCGATACCAGAGGCGCATGAGGTCGCGAACAGCGGTGATCTTCTCACCCTTGGCGGCCAGCTTGCCCAGTTCGTCCACGGTTGCCTCGACGGCCTTGGCCAGTGCCTCGGCGAAGGCCTGGTGAAACGCGAGACTGGTCTTGCGCAGGTCAACGCCGGCGTCGACCATGCGCAACAGCTTGGCGTTCTTCTCACGCGATGCACCGAAGAGCGGAATTTCTCCGAGACCTCCGAGCGCGCTAGCCTCGCCTTCCATCGACAGCAGGCGATTGATTCCGGCGGTGCCACCGAGCATCGCCTCGCCAACGTGACCGGTCGAGGCAGCCTGCATCAGGAAGGTCATCCAGGGACCCATGGCGCCCGGCAAGTCCTTGCTCATCGTCTGGCCGAGATCGCCGAGGTGCGAACCCATACCCATGCTGCGCTGCAGCATAGCGGTCGATTCCTTGGCCCAGTTTTCGGCAAAGCCCTTGAGGTCGGGACGCCAGTCCTTGCTCGCCTCGAGGTTCGGCGCGACGATTTTCATCGACCGGAAAAAGAAATCCATGACCCGGTTCATTGACGCCTGGCTGCTGGTCATGCGATCCATCAACACGCGCGCTGCATCATTGGTACCCTTGCTCGCCGCTTCGACGCCTTTTTTTGCGGCTTCGACGGGACCCTGGTTGCTGCCTGGGAGATTCTGCAGCAGCCCGGACCAGTCGCTCCACATGCGCTTCTGCATATCAGCCCAAGCGTTGACGACGCCGCCTAGTTGCTCATTCGGATTATTACTTTCCACTCGTTTGATCTCCTTCCAGTGTGTCGGACACGCCTACCGAAACGCCAGGCAGATGCCCATCGGTAGACAAGGTGCTCTACAACTAAACAGCGGCCGTCCGAAGACGGCCGCGATCATGCAGTCGTACTGGCAACTTGCGTTGTCACGCCAGCGCCACCACCGCATCTGCCTTGTGCTTGGCCTCGCCCTGCTCGTTGGCGCAGGTCAACTCGAGACGCACACATTTCTCGCCGTTCTGCTCCAGTTTCTCGACCACTTTTCCCGTACAGACCATGCTTTCGCCGACCCAGGTGATCGCCGTGAAGCGTACCCCGAAGCTGCGGATCGCCTCCTGCGGCACCCATTGCGTCAACAGGCGGCCGAGGTAGGCCATACCCAGCATGCCATGCGCGAAGACGTCCTTCATCCCCTTCGAGCGGACATAGTCCTGGTCGAGGTGCAGTGGATGGTGATCGCCCGAGCCGGTCGCGTACAGCGCCAGAGTAAGACGCGACACCGGCTCCGTCGTGAACGAAGGAATCTCGTCACCCACGTTGATTGCCTCAAAATTCGGTATTGTCATCGCCTTTCCCCTATGCCCTGATGACGATCACGGTGCGCAGATCGCACACCGCTTCGCCCTGCCGGCTGACCTTGACATCCTTGACAATGAACTGCAGAGCGCCGTTCTTCTTGTCGTAGATATCGGTCACCTGTCCGTCAAAATCCAGCGTATCGCCGGCATAGACCGGCTTGTGGTACGTGAAAATCTGTTCGCCGTGCAACATCTTCCCGAAGTCACAGCCCATGGCAGCGATGTAGTCGAAGGGCTCATCCTTGTCCATGTCCATGCAGAAGAAGAAGGTCGGCGGCACCAGAACGCCGGGCAGTCCTGCCTTCGCGGCAGCCGCCTCATCGAAGTAGATCGGGTTTGTCTCTCCCGTCGCCTTGGCGAACCACTTCAGTTGCCACGCCGTCGGAGTAACCGAGTGTGGCGGCACTTTCATGCCGATGTGTTTCTTGTCAATCAACATCTGCTTCACTCCTCGCCCACCCCGCAAGCTGACCTGAGCGGGGTGGGAATTCTCGTTGGCGACTCGATCAGAGAACTTCGATGGCAATCGCTGTTGCTTCACCACCACCGGCACAAAGACCGGCGATACCGCGCTTGAGGCCACGCGCCTTGAGCGCGTAGAGCAAGGTCACCAGGATGCGCGAACCGGTCGCCCCGATCGGATGGCCGAGGGCGCAGGCGCCGCCATTGACATTGACCTTGTTGCGCGGCAGCTTCAGGTCGCGCATCGACGCCATGGTCACCGCCGCGAAGGCTTCGTTGATCTCCCAGAGGTCAACGTCCTCGGTCTGCCAGCCAACTTTCTTGAGCAGGTTCTGGAACGCAAACACCGGCGCCGTGGTGAACCATGACGGCTCGTGCGCAAAGGTCGAATGGCCAACGATACGTGCCAGCGGCGTGATGCCGGCGGCCTTGGCATCCGATTCACGCATCATGACAAAGGCGGCTGCGCCGTCGGAAATCGACGACGAGTTGGCTGGCGTGACAGCCCCGTCCTTCTTGAACACCGGCTTCAGCTTCGAGATCTTCGATGCATCGCACTTCATCGGGGTTTCGTCGAGTTCAACCACGGTGTCGCCCTTGCGGGTGCTGACCGTAACCGGCGCGATTTCGTCCTTGAAGACGCCGCTGGTGACGGCATTCTGCGCCAGGGTCACCGATTCGACGGCAAAGGCGTCCATCTCTTCACGCGTGAATGCGTACTTATCGACGCACAGTTCGGCAAACACGCCCATCGGCTTGCCCTTCTCGTACGCATCCTCGAGACCGTCGAGGAACATGTGGTCGTGCAGCACACCGTTGCCCAGCCGGTAGCCCGAGCGGGCGGTGGTCAGCACGTGCGGTGCGTTGGTCATCGACTCCATGCCGCCGGCAATGGCGATATTGACCGAGCCGGCAAGCAGTTCGTCGTGCGCGATCATGACCGTTTTTTGCGCCGAGCTGCACATCTTGGTCAGCGTGGTGCAGGGTACCGACGTCGGGAGACCGGCGCCGAGAACCGCCTGGCGGGCAGGAGCCTGGCGCACTCCGGCCATCAGGCAGCAGCCCATCAGGGCCTCGTCGATGTCCTCGACCTTGACGCCCGACTGCGCGACGGCGGCCTTGATCGCCACGGCGCCGAGTTCCGGCGCACTGACTGCCGAAAACTGGCCCTGGAAAGAACCGACGGGGGTACGCTTGGCGCCCACGATGACAACTGATTCACTCATGTAATACTCCTTTCATGCAATAGGGATTGGCGGCATCGACCGCTCGAAGTTCGCGTCTGGCCGTAATTACTTCGGAGCCATGCGGATGGAACCGTCTATGCGGATCACTTCGCCATTCAGGTACGAGTTCTCGCAGATGTGCTGAACGAGAGCGGCGTATTCGGCCGGCTTGCCCAGGCGCGAGGGGAACGGAACCATCTGGCCCAGGGAGTCCTGAGCGGCTTGCGGCAGGCCCTTGAGCATCGGCGTCTCGAAGATGCCTGGAGCGATGCACATCACCCGGATGCCGTGCGCCGCCAGTTCACGCGCCACCGGCAGCGTCAAACCGGCCACCGCGGCCTTCGAAGAGGCATAGGCGGCCTGACCGATCTGGCCATCGAAAGCGGCAACCGAAGCGGTATTGACGATCACGCCGCGCTCGCCCTTGTCGTTCGGCTCGTTCTTGCTCATCGCATCGGCCGCCAGGCGAATCATGTTGAAAGTGCCGACCAGATTGATGCTCACCACGCGCGCGAAGGTCGCCAGATCATGCGGGCCGTTGCGGCCAAGTACTTTCTTGGGGGGGGCAACGCCGGCACAGTTAACCAGGCCATGCAGCCCGCCGAATTCCTTGACCGCGGTTTCGATGGCGGCAGTTGCGCTCGCCTCATCGGTCACGTCGGTCTTCACGAAGCGCGCGCTGGCGCCCAGCTGCGCCGCCTGCGCCTCGCCGGCAGCGGCGTCGATGTCGACGATCACCACTTTGCCGCCAGCACTGACCAAGTTGCTGGCCGTTTCCGCGCCAAGTCCCGAACCTGCTCCCGTTACCACAAACACACTACCGTTGATTTGCATTTTTACCCCCAAAAAAATATCGCGACATCACGCGATGTCGCGCTACTGGTCCATGCCGACGTCGATCGTTGCGACCCGACATCGGCACAGAAAAATTCAGCCACCCGCTGACCCGAGGTCGTCCTGGTGACACGAGTGCCGTTGCGCAGGAAGTGCTGCCCTGTATCGAGAAGGCCGTCTGGCGACCCGCCCTCGCCCGCTGCGTCCACTGTTCGGTTCTTCGCTGTCCGGTAGCGGCGGCGAGCAACTCTGGCATTGTCGAATGCCGAGTGCTACCGAGTCAAGCACTGCTCCGGACAGACGCCGGATTTCATGATCGAGAATACTTCGCGTCGCTACCGCCGTGCGCTGGCCACCCCTCGGCCACAAGGCGAAGCTCGCCGCCGGCGCCAGATCATATGGCGACGAGCCCGCGCCGCCACACGGGCCAACGCGCAGTTGATGACAAGCTGCTAATTGGTCATAATATCCGGCGCTTTTCCCCGTCATTCAGAAAACCAATTCCCGCCCGGGAGACCCATGGAACAAGGCTTGATCGCAGAACTGCTGTTGCAGTACGTCGACCGTCAGGCGCCGACCGTAAAGCTGCGCGTGCGCGTGTACCTCGCGCTACGGAACGCGATCATGGACCGCAGCCTGTCTCCCGGCACCAAGCTGCCGTCGACCAGAATCCTGGCCCAGGAACTCGGCATGGGCCGCAATACGGTCGTGCGGGCCTACGAACAACTGCTCGTGGAAGGCTATCTCGAAGGCCGCATCGGTGACGGCACCTACGTTTCCGAGGCCGTCTCCAGCGGACTGAAAGCGCCGGCCCAGAAGCGTCCGCTGGACACCGGTCGGCACACGCTGTCGCGCCGAGGCAAGGCGGTTGCCGCCAGCGTCACCAGCAGCATCGTCCAGCGCGGTGCCTTCATGCCGGGAATTCCGGACGTCGACCTATTTCCGTTCAGCATCTGGCGCCGCCTGCTCGCCAAGTACCTGCGCGTCGAGCAGTCGCACCTGCTCAATTACTCGCACACCGCCTACGGCCCGCTGAGAGTGGCCCTGGCCAACTACCTGCGCGTAACACGCATGATGCACGTCGATCCGAAGCAGGTGGTGATCGTCAATGGTTCCCACCAGGCGATCGACCTCTGTGCGCGCATGCTCGCCGACCACGGCGAGCGGGCATGGATCGAGGATCCCGGTTACTGGGGAGCGCGCAACGTCCTTGCCGCCGCCGGCCTGCAGGTGACGCCGATCGCGGTCGACGAGAAAGGCATTGCTCCGACGATCGAGGATTGGTCACTGCCGCCGCGCCTGATCTTCACCTCGCCGTCGAGCCAGTATCCCACCGGTACCGTGCTCTCTCTCGAGCGCCGCCTGCAACTGCTGGAACGTGCCGACATTGCCGACTCGTGGATCATCGAGGACGATTACGACAACGAACTTCGCTACCACGAACGACCGCTCGCTTCCCTGTTCGGGCTTTCCGACAAGCAGCGGGTGATCTATCTGGGAACGCTGAGCAAGGTGATGTTCCCCGGCATGCGCCTCGCCTACCTGGTCGTTCCCGAGGGACTGATCGACGCCTTCGTCACCGGTAATTCTGAGCTTCATCGTGGCGGACGGCTGCCGGAGCAGGCGGCCCTTGCCGAATTCATCGACGAAGGCTCCCGAGTTCGACAGTAAATCCCGTAAGCCATTGAATATGCGCAATTCTCGT
>ERZ761609.2387-NODE-2387-length-13980-cov-8.881508_pt1 | contig 13980 bp, 9 predicted proteins | sample MGYA00511163_ERZ761609 | MGnify/ENA primary metagenome ERZ761609 (study PRJEB28899, sample SAMN02445070) | bioreactor sludge metagenome | biome: EBPR sludge | place: Australia: Brisbane, Thorneside Wastewater Treatment Plant | collected 2011-12-16 ... | reverse complement strand
GCTTGCCAACCCGCCGGTCGGCCGCCTGTCGCAGGTCGAAGCCGCCGCCGCGCGTGGGCTGCCCCTGCTCATCGAAAAACCGCTGGCGCTCGATCTCAACGAGGCCGCCGCGCTGGTCGCGGTTGCCGAACGCGCCGGTGTACCGCTGATGGTCGGCCTGAACTTCCGCTATCTCGGCGTGACCGTCGAGACCCTGCGCCTGCTGGCCGAAGGCACGGTCGGCGCGCCGGAGTTCGCCCGCTTCACCTATGAGCGCTACCGTGACGGTAACCGTCCTGACCTCAACAAATATCCGCTCACCATGGATCAGCCCATGCTCTGGGAGCAGTCGATCCATCACTTCGACCTGATGCGCTACATCTACGGCCGTGAGCCGGTTGATGTCTCCTGCCGCACGTGGAATCCCTCGTGGAGCATGTACGGCAGCGATGCCAACGTCGCCGCCCTGTTCACCTTTGACGACGGCCTCGTCGTCAACTATCAGGGGACATGGCAGAGCGCATGGCAGGAGCCGCACTTCGAATGGCGCACCGACTGCGCCAGCGGCGTCATCTCGCAGCGCCACCAGTTCGGTGATCTGTTCTACGCGCGGCGCTTCGACAGCGCCCTGACGCCCGTCAGCCTGCCGCCGCACGAGCAGTGGATCACCGAAACGCAGGGACTGCTCGACGCCTTCCTCGCCGCCGTGCTGGACGGCCAGCCGCTTCAATGCAGCGGTCGCGACCATCTGCGGTCGCTCGCCATGGTTGAAGCCTGTATCGTGTCCAGCCGCGAGTCACGTTGTGTCACCATTGCCAGCTTACTTCCCGGATAGGCGCGTGAGCTGGCAGTGATACGTAGTAGTACGGAGTTGGAACGGAGGACGATGATCACACCGAGAATATTCCGAACCATCCCGGGTCACCAGCAAGAGGATTTGAGTATCTTTTAAGGTTGTCAATCGCAGGAGGAGTTAAACAAATGAAGCAGGTGCGTTTCGTGTTCGTTCTGCTTGCGCTGCTGACGCTCGTGTCAGCCGTCAGCGCGCAAACGCCCGACGAAAACACGCTGGTCATCGCCCAGAGTGTGGACGTCGGTGCCCTTGAGCCGTCGCTCGTCGGTTCACGTGCCGAAGCCAACATCTTCGGCCATCTGTTCGCTACACTCTTTGAAATCACCGGAACCGGCGAAATCACACCGTTTCTGGCGACGTCCTACTCGATCTCCGAGGACGGCACCGAGTGGACGTTCAACCTTAACGAGGGCCTGACCTGCCATAACGGTGAGGCGCTCACCGCTGAAGATGTCGTCTACACCTTCCAGCGCGCCGCTGATCCGGCCAACGCCTTCACCGGCAACACCGTCGGCTTCGTGCTGCCCGGCGCTGGCTATGTCGACGCCCGCGTGGACGGCGATCTGGCCGCCACCATCATCCTCGATGGCCCCCAGTCTGAATCTCTGCGCCTGGGTCTGCTGTCGGAAGTCTACATCCACTGCAAGGATTACTACGAAGGTCTAACGCTCGAAGAAGCCGCCGAAGCCCCGGTCGGCAGCGGCCCGTACCGCTTTGTCGAGTGGGTGCGTGATGACTACCTGGTGATCGAAGCTGTCGAAGGCTATACCCTGACCGAGACCACCTTCGATACCATCGTCTGGCGCGTCATCCCCGAAGCCTCGACCCGTACGGCTGAACTGATCGCCGGCAACGTTGACATCATCGCCAACGTCCCGCCCGATCAGGTGAACGCCATCAATAACTCGGGCATTGCCGGGGTTCAGGCTGTGGCCGGTACCCGCCGCATCTATGTCGGCTTCCAGTTCGGTGAAGCCTTCGCCGATGCCCCCGGTTACGAAGCCCTGCAGAAGACCGAAGTCCGCGTCGCGCTCCAGTACGCCGTCGACGTCGAGACCATCTGCGCCGCGCTGCTGGGTACGGAGTGCGAGCGCGCTTCGAGCATGGTCAACCCGCCCAACAGCAACCCGAACCTGACGCCGTATCCCTTTGATCCGGCCCGGGCCGAAGAACTGCTCGACGCTGCCGGTTATCCGCGTGGTGAAAACGGCGTCCGCTTCGAGACCGTCCTGCAGGGGCCGCGCGGCCGCTACCTGAACGACGCCGCTGTCGTGCAGGCCATCGGCCAGTACCTGTCGGATGTCGGCGTCCAGACCACCGTCGAGATCCTCGACTGGAGTTCGGACTACGTCCCGCGCATCAACCAGAAGAACGTCGGCCCGTTGTTCTTCCTGGGCAGCGGCGGCTCGACCTGGAGCGCGCTCTACGATATGACCGACCTGTCGTCGCCGACGGCCGGTACCAACTACACCAACTGGATGAACGAGGAATGGTTCTCGCTCTGGGATCAGGCGCAGGGCGTCGATCCGGAGACCGAGCGTGAACTGGTCAACCAGATGCTCGAGGTCTTCTACAATGACCCGCCGTGGCTGATGCTGTACTTCCAGCCGGACTTCTACGGCGTCAGCACCCGCCTCGACTGGCAGGCGCGTCGTGACGAGCAAGTGATCGTCTACAACGCCAAGCTCAAGTAACACCGGTATTCGCTGACGGGGCGCACGGGCGTGAGTCCGCTGCGCCCCGCACTTGTGTACATTTCAACACGCATCAAGTAGGGATCATGGGCAAATACATCATCCGCCGGCTCTGGCAGTCGGTGATCGTCATCCTCGGCGTGACGGTGCTGGCCTTCGTCACGCTGCACCTTGCCGGCGATCCGACCTACCTCTATGTGAGCGAACGCGCCGGTCAGGAGGAGATCGAAGCGACCCGTCAGAAGCTCGGCTTTGACCGCCCGCTGCCGGAGCAGTACTTTAAGTTCCTGGGCGGCATGCTCCAGGGCGATCTCGGCACATCGCTGCGCGCCCGTCAGCCCGCGCTCGGCCTGATCCTCGAGCGCCTGCCGGCGACGATCGAACTGACGCTGTTCTCCATGCTCCTCGCCACGCTCATCGCCATCCCGATCGGCATTTTGGCGGCGCTGCGCCGCGGCACGCCGCTCGATGGCGGTGTCATGCTGTTCGCGATGATCGGCCAGTCGATCCCCGGTTTCTGGCTGGGCATCATGCTGATCCTGTTCGTCGGTCTCGGCCTGCGCTGGCTGCCGATCTCCGGCCACGTTCCTTTCTTGCAGCCCCTGTTCGCCGGCGACTTCGGCACGGCCTTCGGCAGCCTGCCGGAATCCATCCGCCACCTGATCCTGCCGGCGGTCACCGTCGGTGTGTTCTCGCTGTCCCGCAACGCGCGCCTTGTGCGCTCGTCAATGCTCGAAGTGCTGTCACTGGAATACATCACCACGGCCCGCTCCAAGGGCCTGCGCGAAGGCACGATCGTCATGCGCCATGCCTTCCGCAACGCGCTCTTTCCTCTGGTGACCATCCTCGGCCTGGAATTTGGCTTCCTGCTGTCGGGCGTGGTCGTCGCTGAAACCGTCTTTTCCTGGCCGGGCGTCGGACGCCTGGTCTTTAACGCCATCAACCAGCGCGACATCCCGCTGGTGCAGGCGGCCGTCGTCGTCTTCTCGTTCATCTTCGTCGGGCTGAACCTGCTGGTCGATATCGTCTACGCCTATCTTGATCCGCGCATCCGTCTAAGCTGATGGCAACCCACATGGATAACGTCAACACTTCGGCCGCCGCGGCGGTCATCCGGCTTGAAGAGACCCGACCCAACGAGATGTCGATCCTCAAGCGGGCGCGGCTCAGTATGTTGAAGGCGCGCTGGCCGCTGGTCGCGCTGGTGCTGCTGCTGATCATCCTGTTCCTGGCCGTCTTTGGCCCGGCCATCGCCCCGCGTGACCCGAACCGTCAGGATCTGATCCTGCGCCTGCTGCCCCCCATGAGCACCGACCGCACCGGCGAGATCACCTACGTGCTGGGCACAGACGGCATGGGCCGCGACCTGCTCTCGCGCGTGATCTACGGCACGCGCATCTCGATTGCCGTCGGCTTTGTCGCCGTCGCCGTCGGTGGCATCCTCGGCACGACCCTCGGCATGCTGGCCGGGTATTTCGGCGGCCCGCTGGACGACATCATCATGCGCCTCGCGGACATCCAGCTTGCGTTCCCGTTCATCCTGCTGACGATCATGATGCTCGTCGTGCTCGGGCCGGGCGTCGCCAACCTGGTGCTGGTGCTGGGCATCAGTCAATGGGTGACCTATGCCCGCATCGCCCGCGGCCAGACCATGGCCCAGCGCGAACGCGAATACGTCGAAGCCGCCCGCTGTCTGGGCACGCCGCGCGGACGCATCATCTTCCGTCAGATCCTGCCGAACATCCTCGCGCCGATCATCGTGATCGCCTCGTTCAACGTCGCCAGCGTGATCCTCGCCGAAGCGTCGCTGTCATTCCTCGGTCTGGGCGTCCCGCCGACGATCCCGACGTGGGGCGGTATCCTCGCCGAAAGCCGCGATCAACTGCTGGGCGGTTACTGGTGGCTGGCGGTGTATCCCGGCCTCGCCATCATGCTGACCGTGCTCTCGCTCAACATTCTGGGCGACTGGCTGCGCGACTTCCTGGACCCGCGTCTGCGCGGCCGCGAATAAACCGCCGCGCGTCCTTTTACCGGTTACCGGCATGACACCCTGCATACGGATAGGGATAAGGAACTTAACGACATCATGGCAAAAACCTGGGTAGGAATTCAAATCGGCGCCATCAGCTTCATTGACGAAGGCGTCGAGGCTGTGCTCGACATCCTGCAAGAGAAGGCCGGCGTTAACGCCCTGCTGATCTCCGCGCTGTCGTGGAGCTACGGTAACACGGGCCGCGCCGCCTACGGTTTCCCCGATCACGGCGTGGCCGAGCCGGATAACCTGCAGGGCGGCGCGTTCTGGAAGGTCAACCCGGCCTACTACGAAGGCACGACTCACCGCCACTTCGACGCGCCCGATCCGCTTTACAAGGGCTTCGACACGCTGGCCGACGTCATCCCCGCTGCCCGCAAACGCGGCATGCAGGTCTACACCTACTACTGCGAGACCTCGAGTTCCGGCATCCGTCACATCTGGCAGCCCGGATTCCACCAGTTCCTTGACCGCGACCACTGGGGCCGCGTCGCGACGCGCCCGTCGCTGCTCAATCCCGGCTACCGCACGTGGTGGAACAGCGTCATCGACGACTGGTTCAGCAACCATGAGCTGACCGGTATGCTCTGGGGCATCGAGCGCCACAGCCCGCTGATGGATCTGTTCCGCGGCGACAGCACCACCGGCTTTGACCAGTACTTCGTCGCTGAGGCGCGCGCCCGCGGCATCGACGTCCAGCGCGCGCTGGAAGGCTACCGCAAGATCGACGCCTTCCTCGCCGGAGTCCGCGCCGGTGACCGCCCGCGCGACGGCGTGTTCGTCACGCTGCTGCGCCACCTGCTGCACAATCCCGAAGTCCTCATGTGGGAGAAGATGTGGCTGGACGCGCACCGCAGCATGTATCACGAGGTCGCCGGCATGATCCGCTTCTCCGATCCCAAGCACGAGGTCGGCTTCGGCATCTGGCAGGTGATCAACACCTATAACCCGTACCTGCGCGCCCAGTACGATCAGGCCGATTACGGCGTCAGCGCCGACTTCCTCAAGCCGGTGCTCTACAACACGCCGGCAGGCGCGCGCTTCGCCAACTTCGCCGACTCCTGGCACAAGTCGATTCTGGCCGACGCGACGCCCGACGGCGCCTACAACGCGCTGGCGACGATCCTCGGTCTGAACGACTATCTCGCACCGCGCAACGAGGCCGCCATGGCCGGTTTCAAGCCGGAATACGTCCGTGACTGGACGGCCAACCTGATCGCGGACACCGGCGGCCGCAGCAAGGTCTATCCCGGCATCGGGGTCGGCGTCGGTGACGGCGGCAAGAGCAAGGCGATCACGCCCGACGAAGTCAGCGCGGCGACGCATGCCGCCTTCGACGGCGGCGCGCACGGCGTCCTGATCTCGCGCAACTACTCCGAGGCGGAACTCGCGGGGCTGGCGGCGGTCGGTGACGTGATAAAAGCGCGCGGACTGTGGTAGGTGTAGGTAGGGGAGCAAGTAGGTTAACAAATGAATGCGGGATAGACGGGGCTTAGATAGCGCACATGTTTCGGGTCACCGGAACGCCGGGGGCTGAAGCCGCCCGGCTATATCTGGCCCCCTGAAGGGGGCCGTCCGGTTCAGTTTCGAGACCCCCTTCAGGGGTCATACCCAGCCCCGTGCTTTAGCGCGGGGCGACGCGGGTGCGGGTGAAGGAGCTCAGCGCAATGCAAAGCCGCTGCTCCACCGTCTTTTGAATCGCAGTGTTTACGAAACTTTACGGAGAGATCACGATCCCTTATGGCTACCAACACCGTTGACTACACCAAGTACCTGTCGCAGCGCGCGCTGACCCTGCACGGCTCGCTCGGCCGCCAGACGTCCGTCCCGATCCCCGGCCTGATCAATCTGGGCAGCGGCACGCCCGACTTCGCGCCGCCGCAGTACGTCTTTGACGCCATGCATCAGGCGCTCAATCAGGGCAAGATCCAGTACACCGCGTGGACGGGTATCCCGGAACTGCGTGCCGCCATCGCCGACAAGCTGGCGACTGAGAACCGCGTCCACGTCAACCCGGACAGCGAGATCATCGTTACCTCGGGCGCGCAGGAAGCGCTCATGGTCACGCTGATGACGCTCCTCAACGATGGCGACAACGCCCTGACGCCCTCGCCGCACTACGACGAATACACCCGCGACGCCCGCATTCTGGGCGGCACGCTCCTGCCGGTCAACACTACGCCCGAGTCCAACTTCACGGTCAACGTCAAGGACATCGAGGCCGCGATCACGCCGCGCACCCGCGCCCTGATCGTCGTCACGCCCAATAACCCGACCGGCACCGTCCTGCCCGAGTCGACGCTGCGCGAGATCGCGGCGCTGGCGCAGGAACGCGACCTGATCGTCGTCTCCGACGAGATCTACGAATACTACGTGTTCGACGACCACAAGCACGTCAGCATGGCGTCACTGCCCGGCATGCGCGACCGCACCGTGACCATCAACAGCTTCTCGAAAAGTTTCGGCATGACCGGCATGCGCCTCGGCTATATCGCCGCGCCCGCGCCGCTGGTCGAAGCCATGCTGCCCTTCCATCATGCCATGATGATCTGCGCCAACGTCGTGACGCAGTACGGCGGCCTGGCGGTGCTGTCCCAGCCGCGCGACTGGTTCAAGGACATCCTCGCTGAGTATGACCGCCGCCGTAAGCTGTGGCTGCAAACGCTCGACAGCATCCCGCTTCCTTACAGCGATCCGATGGGCGCGTACTACGTGTTCATCGACATCCGGCCCACCGGCCTGACCAGCGCCGAGTTCGTCGCCCGTTCCCGCGAGGAAGCCCGCCTCGTGTTCCAGCCCGGCACGATCGGCGGCGGCGCGGGCGAGGGCTTCATCCGCGGCGCGCTGACCAAAGGCGGCGCGGAGTTCGAAGAAGGGCTTGAGCGCTTCCACAAGTTCGTATCCGGCCTGTTGGGTCAATAGCGCACCGCGCGAGGAGCGTCCATCATGAAGCCGATTCAGGGGGAAGTCGCCGTCGTTACCGGCGGCGCGCTCGGACTGGGTTACGCCATCGTCAAGGAATACGCCCGCGCCGGGATGCGCATGGCGATCATCGACGTGCTGGCCGACAAGCTGATGCTGGTCACCGAGGAACTGCGGGCGCTGGGCGCGGACGTCCTGCCGATTGTCGCTGACCTCGCCGACGCTGACGCGACGCAGGCCGCCATCGACCGGGCGCTGGCGCACTACGGCACGCCGCGCGTGCTGGTGCACAACGCCGCCCTGCTCAGGGAACGTTCGATGCGCGAGGTCACCTATGACCAGTGGCGCATGGAGACCGACATCATCCTGCAGGCCGCCTTTATCCTGTCGAAGGCCGTCTGGGAACCGATGATCGCCGCCGGTGGTGGCAGCATCGTCTACCTGTCGTCCGGTTCGGGGCTTAAGGGCTTCGTCAAAGAGGTCGCTTACTGCCCCGGCAAGCACGCGCAGGAAGGGCTGATGAAGGTGCTGTCCATGGAAGGCGAGCCGTTCAACATCGCCGTCAACAGCGTGACGCCCGGCGCGCTCATCAACACGCCCATGTCGGACTCGCATTATCCCGACGAACTCAAGCAGAACTGGGTCGATCCCGCGCTGATCGCCCCGGCTTTCGTCTACCTCGCCAAACTCGAAGCGCGCGATGTGACCGGTCAGCGGCTTGACGCGTGGCAGATTGCCCGCATTCTAGCATCGTAACGTTTCTTGCTCTCTGGTAATATTGAAACGCCGTCACGGTCACCCGTAGGCGGCGTTTTCTTTGTGCAGTTTTGCCGGAATGCGGGTTTACAATAAGGTTTAACCTGCCGGCCTCCCGTGATAGGCGCGCGTTGCGCAGCGGATCGCGCCGGTCGATATCGGAGACAGGAAGTCAATCAGTGAACAGCGTCGCGGCCAGATCACTCACCCCCATCGCCGTGATCATTCGCCAGCACCGGCAGGAACTGCAGGCGCTGGCCGAGTCATGGCTGGCGGGCAGCGCCCAGGCGTTCGGCGTCGTTATCAACGGCCAGACGTTATATACCCTGCCCGAAGGCGCGCCGCCGCCCGCCGATCCGATCATCGCACCGCTCGAACTCCCGGAGCCGGACGCCGGTCACCTGTTCGCCGCCGTGCCGCACACCGACGCCTATCTGCGCCGCCTCAAGACCAATGCCATGCTGCTGTCGCGGTTGATCGACCTTGAGCAGCAGCTCGAGAGCGTCACGTCCGAACTCGTCACCAGTCAGGATCAACTGCTGGCGCTCTACGAACTGAACCACATCCTGCGCACCAGCATTGACGCCCCCGGCAGCATCGGCGCCCTCGTCCGCGAGATCCGCCGCCTGACCGGCGTCAGCGCCACGCGCATCCTGTTTGTCGACCCGACCGATCAGTATCGCTATGTGGATGTCGACCCGCCGCAGCCCATCGACCACGCCGCCATCGACGCGGATTTCGCGCAGGTTGCCGAGCGCCGTCAGCGCGTGCTGACCGCCGCCGGTGAAACGGTCGCGCTGAGCGTCCCGCTTGAAGTGCGCGAGTCCATCACCGGCATGCTCACGCTCACCAAAGCGGGTGAGTTCGGCTCGCCGGATATCAAGCTGGCCGAATCGCTGGCCGCGCGCATCGGCGCCCACCTCGAAAGCGTCCTGCTGTATCAGGAGACGCTGGCACAGGCGCGTATCAAGCTCGAACTCGAACTGGCGCGTCAGGTGCAGAGCCAGCTTCTACCGCATAGCCCGCCCTGTATCGACGGTATCGACATCCACGGGCTGTCGTCGCCCGCGCTGCAGGTCGGCGGTGATTTCTACGACTTTATTGATTCCGCGGAACACCCGCTGCTGTTTGCCGTCGGTGACGTCGCCGGCAAGGGCATGTCCGCCGCGCTCGTCATGGCGATGATCCGCACCGCCATCCGCAGCATGGCGAACCTGCCCGCCATCGAGTCGCCCGCCGATGTGCTAAACCGTCTCAACAGCGAATTGATCGCCGATCTCGTCAACCTGTCGGTGTTCGTCACGGCCTTTGTCGGCCAGTATCGCGCCGGCAGTGACCAGCTCACCTTCGCCAACGCCGGCCACGCCCCCGTGATCTATCGCCCGCCCGGCGGCCCCGCGCACGTGCTGGAGGCCGATCACACCGCCATCGGTATTCTTGACCTGCCCAACTTCACCAATCGCAGCATTGATCTGCCTCCCGGCGCGGTGCTGATCGTCGCCACCGACGGCTTGACCGAAGCCGAGAACCCGCACGGTGAGTTGTTCGGCATCAAGCGGCTGGTGGCATCCGTGGACGCGCTCGCCCATCTGCCAGCCGCCGAGATTGCCGCGGCGCTCTATCAACTCGTGGACAGCTTCACCGCTGGCCTCCGCCAATCCGACGACCAGACCGCGGTCGTCATCAAACGCACATCAGCCTCGACCGAGTCCGACACGGTAACGAATCAGGGTTAATCAACGCATGGCGCAAATTCTGGTAGTTGACGATTATGTGGTCAGTCAGCGGGTGTTCAGCACCATCATCCGCAAAGCCGGGCATGACGTCCTGCTGGCCGGTGATGGCCGCGAGGCGCTCGACATCATCGCGCAGGGCGGCGTCGATCTCGTCCTGCTCGACATCGCCATGCCGGACATCGATGGCATCACCGTGCTGCGCCGTGTGCGTGCCAACCCGTCCACGCGCGGACTGCCGATCGTCATGATCACCGCCAGCGGCGACGACCAGCTTCAAGCCGAAGCGCGCGAGGCCGGGGCCAACGCCTTCCTGACCAAACCGGCCAGCTCGGCCCAGCTCACGGACGTCCTCGAGTCACTCCTGACGTAACTCGCCATGACTCACAGCCGCCTGATAACTGACGCGCTCAAGCTCGGCCTCGGTGACCTGTCGCAGCCACCCGATCCGCAGCAGTGGCCGGCGCTGATCGAGTATCTGAACCGCCTGCACCACGAGATTGATCAAGCCCGCGGCCCCGACGGTCAGGCCCGCGGCGCGTCCGATCCTTATGCCGTCCTCACCCTCGACCCGCGCGGCCGTATCCACTATGCCAATCCGACCGCCGTGCATCTGCTCAAACTCACCCGCAATGCGCTGCACGCGCCGGTGAGCTGGTCGGATGCGCTGGCCGCCGCCGTGCGGGATGGCCGTGCGGTCATCGAAACGCGCATCGACAGCCGCGTCTTTCAGTTTGCCTTCACCTGCCTGCCGGACGCTCAGCGCATCAGCGCCCACGGCAGCGATATCACCAGCCTCGTCGAGTCCCGCCTGCGCTTGAGCCAGTTGAACGCCCGTCTGGTCGCACTGATCGACAATCTGAACGCCGCCGTGCTGGTGGAAGGCGAGTCCGGTGCGATCGAGCATATGAACGCCCAGTACTGCCTGCTGTTCGGGCTGGAACAGCCGACCGCCCGCTGGATCGGCACGGCCGCCGACGCCCTGCGCGTGCGCATCGCTGACGAATTCCGCGATCCCGAGGAAACGCTCGGACGCCTGCGGCGCTTCGCCGCTTCGCGCAGCCAGCTCACCGGCGAGGTCATCACATTGGCCGACGGCCGCGTGCTGATACTCGACTTCGTGCCGATCGCCGTCGAGGGCGTCTACCGCGGCCAGCTCTGGCAGTACCGCGACGTGACCGACCGCATCAAAATGGAGCGCGAGCTGGCCGACTCGCGCGACCGCGCGCTGGAGGCCTCACGCCTCAAGTCGGAATTTCTGGCGACCATGAGCCATGAGATCCGCACGCCCATGAACGGCATCATGGGCATGTCCGAGCTGCTGGTCGCCACCGATCTTGACGACGAGCAGCGCGAATACGCCACCGTCATCTATGACGAGGGCAACCACCTGCTGCAGATCATCAACGACATCCTCGACTTCTCGAAGATTGAGGCCGGCAAGATCGTCCTTGATTCGATCCCGTTCCACCCGCAGGAGGTCGTCGAGGGTGTCGTCAAGCTGGTGAGCGGCGCCGTCGCGCAAAAAGGGCTGCGCTTCAACACCCTGATTGAACCCGAGATCCCGCCGCTGATCGGCGATGCGGGCCGGTTCCGCCAGATCTTCGTCAACCTCGTCAACAACGCGGTCAAGTTCACCGCCAGCGGCGAGATCACCCTGCGTATCATCGTGCAGGAGCGCACCGCCACCCACATCGTCCTGCACTGCGTCGTCAGTGACACCGGCATCGGCATTCCGGCGGGCAAACTCCACCGCCTGTTCCAGCCATTCACGCAGGTCGACGGTTCGATTACCCGCAAGTACGGCGGCACTGGCCTCGGTCTGGCGATCACCCGCAGCCTGATCGAACTGCTCGACGGCAGCATCAACGTCGACAGCGTTGAAGGGCAGGGCACGACCATGACGTTCACCTGCCAGTTCGTCCGCGCGCAGCAGGACGTCGCGGTCACGCCCCCGCGCGAGGAGCAGATCAGCCTGCCCGTCGTCCGGCAGGATACGCAGATCCGTCTGCCGACCGCCGTCACCGCCAACCGGCGGATTCTGGTGGCCGAGGACAACGAAGCCAATCGCGAGTTGATCACCCGCCAGCTTCAACTGCTGGGCTTCACCACGGCGGTGGTCGGCAACGGCGCCGCCGTGATCGACACCTACCGCGACTCGCCCGACGACTACGCCCTGATCCTCATGGACTGCCAGATGCCGCAGGTCGACGGCTACAGCGCCACCCGCCAGATCCGATCCTTCGAGGCCGGTTCCGGCCAGCGCATCCCCATCATCGCCGTGACCGCCAAGGCCATGAAGGGCGACCGCGAAGCCTGCATCGCCGCCGGCATGGACGACTACCTCTCCAAACCGATCCACATCCGCGAACTGCGGCAGATGCTTGAGCAGTGGCTACCCCCGCATTAACGGTCGCGGGTCTTTCGCCGGATAACGAAAGAATTGTGATCGTTCCCTGATTTCCTTAATTATTTGTATTTACTCAGCAGCGGATGCCGGTGTTTAATGTAAGAATAGACCGTCCACCCATGCCCCGCGCGGTCATGGGAATGCGCTGGAGACGTGATGCCCCAATCAGAACTCCGGGTTCTGCTCATTGACGATAACCCGGCCTATGCTCAGGCCCTCGCCCGGCGTTTAACGCGCTTGAGCGCGGTTCCGTGCGTCGTGACCCATGCGCTCACGCTGGAGGTGGCGCGGCCCGTCCTCAAAGATCACCATGTCGACGTCATCCTGATCAGCGCGGACGAAGCGGATCAGGAACGGATCACGCTGCTGCGCAAGCTGGCGGCGGATGCGGTGCTGGTGGCGATCTGCCCTGAAGGCCAGCCCTGCACGGTCGATGCGCACGCGCTCGACGCCGATGACTGCTTCGCACAAGAACTTGACGATGACGAACTGCTGCGCGCCAAACTCAAGCGCTGGACGCACCGCCGCGATCTTCACCGGCGCAAGACACAGGCCGCCAGCGCCTTCCAGCGCGCCGTCGACCAGAGTCCCAACGCCATCCTGATCACCGACCACGCCGGACACATCGAGTACGTGAATCCGCAGTTCACCGAACTGACCGGCTATGCCCGTGACGAAGTCATCGGCCAGAATCCGCGCATCCTTAAGTCGAATCACACGCCGCCCGAACTTTACAGCGAGATGTGGCACACGATCACCCAGGGTGAAGTCTGGCGCGGGGAGTTGATCAACCGCAAGAAGAACGGCGCGCTCTTCTGGGAACACGCCGTCATCAGCGGGTTGAAGGACGACTCGGGCGAGATCACGCATTACCTCGCCGTCAAGGAGAACATCACCGACCGCAAGCGCATGGAGAACGCGCTGGCCGAAAGCGAGAAGCGTTACCGCGCCATGTTCCAGAATCACCACGCGGTCATGCTGATCGTCGCCGCCGAGACCGGCCAGATCGTCGATGCCAATGCCGCCGCCTGCGAGTTCTACGGCTATGGTATTGCCGCCTTCCAGAGCATGAATGAAGACAGCCTGGTTGTGCTGCCGCCGGATCACATCGCCGAACGCCGCCGCCAGACAACCGAGCAGCGCGGCGCGACCTACCTGACGCGTCACCGCCTGGCCAACGGCGCGGTACGCGATGTCGAGATCCGCGCCACTCGCGTTGACTTCAACGACGTGCCGATGCTCTATCAGGTCATCAACGACGTTTCCGAGCGCAGACGCGCCGAGCGTGCCCTGCGCGACAGCGAAGCGCGCTTCCGCACCCTCGTTAACTCCATGGACGACCTGATCTTCACGCTCGATACCGTCCAGCGCTATACCGGCGTGTTCGGCCGCTGGCTGGAAAAAGCCGGCGTCGCGTCGGATTACTTCATCGGGCGCACCGCTCTGGAGATCCTTGGGCCGGCGGATGGCGCGGTCCACGAGGCCGCCAACATCCGCGCCCTGAACGGCGAGACCGTCCGCTACGAGTGGTCATCGCAGGATCACCAGTATGAGACCGTCGTCTCGCCTTTGCGGGACGGCGCGGGCGGCATCACCGGCAT
>ERZ761609.2386-NODE-2386-length-13981-cov-6.358035_pt1 | contig 13981 bp, 15 predicted proteins | sample MGYA00511163_ERZ761609 | MGnify/ENA primary metagenome ERZ761609 (study PRJEB28899, sample SAMN02445070) | bioreactor sludge metagenome | biome: EBPR sludge | place: Australia: Brisbane, Thorneside Wastewater Treatment Plant | collected 2011-12-16 ... | reverse complement strand
GCAGATCCGTCCGAGATCTTGCTCGTGGATAAAGGCAAGCGTCAGGCCGAGCGCGACGCATGCCGCAGCGGCGGCACCCCAACCCATCCAAGTCGCAAAGTTAAGCTGGGGGGGTTGGCGCGTGCTGGTCGCCCGCGCGACCACTTTCCGGGGGTGTTCGCGAATCGGTTCCGAGCCGCCGAGTATCCGGGCGGCGTCGGCTTCGATTTTGCTTTGCAGCGATAGTGAAACTGCAGCTTCAGGGACAATGGCTTCGCTGAGTGAGGAGACAATCGTGTGTAACGGGTTGCTCCGCACGCCGAGGTTTCGCAACTCCGCAGCATCTTCCGAATCGAGGTTGCCCAGCGCATCGTCGGCGAGCAGATCGTCGATCCGTCTCCGAGCCTCTGGCGATAGTGTGTCGTCGGGTCGATTCATTCGACTTCTCTCGTCTGTTCAACTGCCAACAATTCCCTGATGCGAATCAGTCCTCTTCTCGCGTGCGATTTAATTGTGCCCAGCGGGGTGCCGAGCCTTTCGGCAATCTCGCTGTAACTCAACCCCTGCTCGATTGCCAGCATCAACACCTTCTGCTGGTCGGGGGGCAATTGCCGCATGGCACTCATTGCTTGCAAGGCCATGTCGCGCTGTTCCACCTGATCGATCGGCATATCGGTTGCCGGTTCGGGCACGGTCTCGAACGAATCGGTCTTCACCCGCGCGTTGTCGCGGCGAAGTCGATCAATCAATCGTCGCCGGGCGATGGTGAGGATGAATGTGCTTTCTTTCGCCGCCGACCGGTCGAACCGGGCGGCGACCTTCCAAAGCTCGATAAAGATCTCCTGCGATGCGTCATCGGCCGCCGACGGATCGCGCAGGAATCGCCGGGCCAACCCGTACACCATCCCGCCATACCGATCGATGCAAGCGCGTACGGCCGATTTGTCGCCGGCGGCGATTCTCGGGAGCACGTCCTGCTCGTCATGTTCGGCTGGAGTAAGTCTCAAATCGCGACTTTCTGCGTTTCAAGACGGGGCCAGACAAGGCCACCGCAGACGGGGCAGCATACGCCATCCGCAGGCGATTGTCAGGTTTTTCAGACGCGCCAAACCAAATTTCTCTGCAGTATGCCACTCCATGTGCCGTCTGGCGCTGCGTTCGGTATCGTCTTGCGAGCCGCAAGTGTTCGCGAGGTTAGGCGCGTTTAGCCGCAAACTTCGCTGCTCCGTTTCACCTCTCGATTACGCTTGCGGCTCGCACGATCACCGCTCCACTCCGGAAGACCGTATCCTCAACGGCTGCTTCGTACAGAGGGCATTTCGACGTCAATCGCCTCCCGGATGCAGCAGAGAGGCAGGCTTATCGGGGCCGATAAAATAGCAGTCGTAAGCTGTTGAGCACCACAATGACAGTCGATCCCTCATGAAAGAGCACCGCAATGCCAAGATAGGTAAACCCCAGGGCCGACAACGGCGCCAGCACCCCGATCACGCCGAGCGCGATGGCGAGATTCTGCGTGATAATCTTGCGGCTAAACCGGCTCAGGCCGATCGCATCGGGCAGTTTATTGAGGTCGTCGGCCATCAAGGCAATGTCGGCGGTCTCCAGTGCGACATCGGTCCCGGCGCCTCCCATTGCGATGCCGACCGTGGCAGCAGCCATCGCGGGGGCATCGTTAACGCCGTCGCCGATCATCGCCACGCCGCCGTATTTTTCGGAGAGTTCGCGGACGAGCGTCACCTTGTCTTCCGGCAGCAATTGCGCGTGAAACGCATCAATGCCAACCTGCTTTGCAATCGCGCCGGCAGCGGGGCTGTTATCTCCGGTGAGCATGATTGTATGCCGAATGCCCGCCGCCCGCAGACGGTCGATCGCGGCGCGTGCGTTTGTGCGTGGCAGATCGGCCAGCGCAATCACGCCAGCGATGGTGCCGTCGATTCCGATGACAACCGTTGTCTTGCCCTCGGCATTGAGCCGCGCGAGTGCTTCGTTCAATCGATCGACCCCCTCGACATCGTGTGGCAGAAGCGAAGCCTTTCCGACGGTGACGATTCGCCCTTCAACAACCGCACGGACGCCGGATGCCGGGATCTGCTCGGCTTGTGTCACGGGGGGAAACGTCAACTGCTCATTCTGGGCCGCCGCCACGATCGCGCCGGCGAGCGGATGAGATGACACGCTCTCGACCGCAGCGGCGATTCGAAGAAGCTCGCTCTCATCCTGGGCATTCATCGTCAGCACATCTGTCAGCATCGGCTTGCCCTGCGTGATTGTGCCGGTCTTGTCGAAAGCGATCGCGTTTATCCGGCCCAGATTCTCCAGGTGTGCCCCTCCCTTGATCAACACGCCCATGCGCGCAGCCCGCGCGATTCCGCTGAGCACCGCTGCCGGTGTGCCGATGGCAAGCGCGCACGGGCTTGCCGCGGTGAGGAATGCCATCGCTTGATAGAACCAGCCTGCCCACAAACCAGAGTCGGCTTGTCGGTGCGTTAGTCCCATCAAAGGAGGCAGCAAGATAAGCGTTGCAGTAGTTATCAGCACCAACGGTACATACGCGCGCTCGATGCGATCGGTGAATTGCTGTGTGGGGCTTTTCGTGGTCTGAGCTTCGTTAACAAGTCGGACGATTTTCGCCACCGTTGATTCACTCGATAGCTTGCTCACCCTGACGACCACCATGCCTTGCCCGTTGATCGTGCCTGCAAACACCTTGTCGCCCGGCTGCTTCTCCACTGGCACCGATTCGCCGGTGATGGGCGATTGGTCGACGGCGCTGCTGCCCTCGATCACCTCACCGTCGGCGGGGAGCCGGTCGAATGGCCTGACGATCACTTCATCGCCGGGATTCAACGACTCCACGCGCACCTCGTGCTGTTCACCCGAGCGGCTGCGGACGATTGCGGTTTCGGGCGCGAGTTGGGCCAGCGCGCCAATGGCGGAGCGCGCCTTGCCGAGCGCCAATTCCTCTCCGGCACCACCGAACGCAAAAAGCACGAGCAGCAGTCCGCCTTCCTCATAGTGGCCGAGAATCGCGGCACCAATGGCAGCGGCGAACATCAAGACGTCGATATCAAATCGGAACTGCCGCAGCGTACGCAGCGTGTCGATGGCGGTGTGCCACCCGGCAATGACGTAGCACCCGGCAAGTAACGAAAGCCGAAGCCATTGCGGGCCGTCGAACGCGTGAACAAGAAAGACTGCCAGCAGGAGCAGCGCGCCGACTGAAGCGAGGATGATCCCCCAATATTCGTCAATTTTAGCCCGAAGCCGATTTGCGTTCGTCACGCGCGGTTCCGTCGGGGCAAGCATCTGGGCGTCCTGACGTGATTGCGGGTCGATTGCCTGGGCACCCACAATACGAACACCCTGCTTATCGAGCCGATGCGCCACCTCGGCCAGCGCGCACGCGCGACGATCAAACTCAAGGCGGATTGATTGCGAAGAGTGCGACGCCCTTGCCGAAACGCCAGCCATTTTGGAAAGTGACGCTTCAATACCCCGTGCAGCAGCCGGCGAGCTGATTCCCGACACGCGAAGCACCATCGCAGCACGGTTTACAGGCTCCGCCGCGCTGCCGGGATCGTTGAGAATGGCTGGTTGGGTCGACACTTTTTGACTGAAGCTACTCTATTCGGTGCGAGGTCGAATTGCGACAACATCATTATTGACAAGTGCTTAGGGCAATTGAGTCGCGATCTCAGCAGGCTCGTCCCGAAACGCGTTTGAGCGCCGCGTCGGAAGCTGCTATAGTCTTCGCCCCGAACAAGGCTGACGACCCGGCGAGTAAACTGGGTCGCACGTCCTTGCGGCAACTGGAGTTGTAACGTGAAAGCCAAGATTCATCCGAAATATCAGACCTGCAACGTTCACTGCGCCTGTGGGAACACATTCCAGACGCGCAGCACCCAAGCCAAGCTGGGCGTGGATATTTGCTCGTCGTGCCATCCATTCTTCACCGGCAAGCAGAAGTTTGTCGATACCGCCGGGCGGGTCGAGCGATTCAGCAAGAAGTTTGGCGGCACATACAGCTTCCAGAAATCCGGCGGTGCTGCGCCGGCCGCTTCTGCGAAGTAAGCCTGATTCTGCGCCTACAATTCGTTTTGATGTCACACGGCACTTTATTCCCCGTGGTGTTTCTTTGCGCGCTCGGCGTTGGCTGCATCCGATCCAAGCCGCCGGTGTCGATTGGGCCGATTTCGCCAGCCAGCGTTTCCAACACACAACCCGTCACGCCGGCGTACAACCCTGACTTACATGCAACGCTCGCCCCGCCTCTGGGATGGACGCTTGATATCAAGACGCCTGAGAAACCCAATGTAAGGCATCATGTCTGGGTTAGCCCGTCTGGCCACACCGCGTTTGGGGTGATGAAATTTTCCCTGCCGATTCCGTCTCCGCACGATCCCGTGCTCTGGATTTTCTTGAGTGAGATGCGACGGAGTGAAGGTGCCGCGGAGCTGATCAGCAAGGTGTCGGATCGAGACCTGCGCGGGATTCGGTTTGAGGCAGAGGGTGGGCGATATCGCATTCGCACGAATTTTACTATTCGCGGGCTGACCGGCTGGATGGTGTATGCCGGCACATTAATCGATCACCCCGTTGATGAGCCGGAGTTGCAGGAAGCGGTCACGGCGCGGGAGGCTGTGCAGTTTGGAAAGCTCAAGTGACCGCCGGAACCACGGGGCCCTTGCGTCGAATCCGCCGCAAATTGATGGCAATCGCCGGGTTCAGGGTACCGTCGCGGCTGATTTACGCGGGTTCATTCCCGGCGGGTTGGTCCCCACTAGCTTTCAGGACAGATAGCGCGCGAACCAGTTGTTGCCCCAGCGAGACCATCCGCCCTAGCTCGATCGGATCAAACGGCCGGGACGAAAAATCGATGACCATCACGTTCTCGTCCAGCAGCAGCCCGAGGTCTGCCGGAAGCAAGGCACGGCAGGCGGAATCGCTTAACTGGCGTGCCGCCGGAGGGTCAACGCCGTGCAATGTAAAGCGATGCGACCCATACGGTGAGGGGTAGCTAAACATCGGCAGGCGATCCCAGAGCGACGACGGCAGGTTGGCTGGCCGAAAAGCCGTGGTCGGCCATCTGTCGGTGAATCGTATCAACGCGAGATTATAGGTTTCCGTGCCGCTGTGCAGCCGAAGCAGCGACATTGTAGGCCCGTGAAAGTTCCATCGCGCCCGCGGCGGGGGCGAGAGGCCGGCGAGGCTGCCCGGGAGGCGATCCATCGCAGCAGGCTTGATATGCAGTTTCAAACCCCGGCTATCGGCAAAATCGCGGAGTGCGAAGTAGCGTCGCCAGACGGTGTGCTTCCAGGACAACAGTTGCGTCACGGCGAACGTGACCGCAGCCATCCCGAGCAAAAGCAGAAGTGTGACCCACGAAAACCACATTGATAACGGCCTTTGTATCGTCCGGCAGTTTCAGGGCAACCTTTGGCTAAGAGTTTCCCGGGGCTTGGCCGATAAGGTCTTGGCGGATGAAGGACTACGCGCTGATAATCGAGCAGATGAAGCAGCGGTACGACCTGCGCATCCGCCGTTGGCGAAAGCAAATGTCCGGGTGCGCATGGCGTGTCTACTATCACGACGGCCGCGCGGTCAACTGGATCGAAGCGCCATACCCGAAAACACCCATCAGCCTTTCCATCTTCTTGCACGAAGTTGGTCATCACGCGATCGGCTTTAAGAAGTACAAGAAGCGTTGCGAAGAGGAATACCACGTCTGGATGTGGGCGGTGGAGCGCATGCGCGACTATGGGGTGGAGCCGGACGAGCGGGTTTGGCGCCGAATTCATCTGAGCATGCAATATGCGGTGGGAAAGGCCGTCCGGCGGGGGTGCCGCGAGTTTCCGGGGCCGCTGCTACAGTTCCTCCCCGACACCCACAAGGCCGCGGCCTGACACGGGTCGGCTTTTCACCGCTCCCGACGCGTCGCCGCTTGAAAGTTCCTGAAAACGTCGTTGCCGTAGTAAGATGCGTCGGCCATGCCTGTCACCACCCCCTCGCGACTGTTCCGACCGGCCAGTTGGCCGATCCTTGTGAAACTGACGATCGACTTGCTGTTGATCGCCCTGGTGCCTCTGATTATTGCTGTCTGGATCACGGGCCGCACGAGTCGGCGGGAGTTGGAAGATCTCGCTCGCCAGAACGTGCAATTACTCGCGCGTTCGACCGCGCAACGCCTTGACCAGCTCATCAGCGACACCCGGGGTGTGGTGGCGCAGGCGAGCCTGGATGACGACGTCATTGCCGCCGCCGCCGCGGGAACGGGCCGCACGCAGGAGGAGTTTGATGCAATCCAGCGCCGGCTGCTTGCGGTTACTACAACAAATCCCGATCACGCCTCAATCTTCGTAACCAATGCGCTGGGTGTCGGCATTGCCAGCACCAACTCGCGCAACATTGGTCAGGACCTGGCATTTCGAGAATATTGCCGCATAGCGCTCGGCGGGCGCGAGCATGTGAGCGAGTTTCTGATTGGCAAGACTACGCGCGAACCGGGAGTTTATTTCTCGTCGCCCGTGCGCGATCCTTCCCGCCCCGCGACTCAGCCGACCACCGAACCAGCATCAACACAGCCGGGAAACAACGGCCTCGTCGTCGGAGCCGCGGTCGTCAAGTTGCGCGGCGAGAAGGTCTGGGAGATCGTGGACGGCGTGCGCATCGGCACGGCCGGTTTTGCCATGCTTGTCGACGACGCTGGCGTAGTGATCTCGCACCCCGACAAGGAGAAGCTGTTTCATAGCTTTCTGCCGGTGTCGGCCGAGCGATTGAAGGAAATCAATCCTGAACTGAGATACAGCCTCGACAAGATCGAATCGCTCGACATGCCTGAGCTGCACGCTCCGCTAAACGATGAAAGTGGGTCGGGCAACGCCAGCTTTACCATGGCGCCGACAGATTCAGAACCCGGGAGGTCAAACTGGGTTGCCGGCTATGCGCAGATGAAACAACGGCCCTGGAAGGTCGCGGTTGTGCAGCCGCTGCGGCAGTTTCAGATGGCGACGCACGATATGGTGGCGGCGCAGTGGCGGACGGTGGTAACGGTGGCAGGAGTTGCCTCGCTGCTGGCGATCTGGCGAGCGCGGAGTTTTGTAAAGCCCCTGTTGTCGCTCAACACCGCCGCAGAGCAGCTTTCGACTGGCGACTTCACGGCACGTGCGACGAAATACTCCGACGATGAGATTGGCCAGCTTGCGACATCGTTTAACGCGATGGTGCCCAAGCTTCAGCATGCGGTGGAGTTACAACAATCGCTGGCATTGGCAACCGAAGTGCAACAGGCGCTCCTGCCACAGAAGCCGCCGCAGTTGCGTAAGCTCGATATTGCCGGTCATAGCCGTTACTGCGACAGCACTGGCGGGGATTACTACGATTTTGCCGACGTTTTGGATTGGCCCGACCGCAATGCGCTCATCGCAGTCGGTGATGTCACCGGGCATGGCATCGGCGCAGCGCTGGTAATGTGCACAGCCCGGGCCGCAGTTCGCTCCGCGGCGCTAAGTGGTGGCTCACTGGGCCAGATTTTGTCTGCGGTCAACTCCGTGCTGACCCAGGACGCCGAGCACCGGCTCTACATGACCATGACGTTAATGGTGATCGATCCGGACCTGCGCCGGATTCGCTACGCCTGCGCGGCGCACGATCCGATCGTGATATACGACCCCGCGACCGATGTTTTTACCACGCCCGACGACGGTGATATTCCCCTGGGTGCCATGCCCGGCACGCAGTATGCCGAGTATGAAGCGCGCGATATCAAGCCCGGCAGCGTGATTGTGCTGGGCACGGACGGAATCTGGGAGGCGCGCAACCACGACGATGAAATGTTCGGAAAGGACCGTCTTGACTCGGTCATCCGCGCTAACGCGCTGGGCAGCGCGCACGATATCGCCACCGCGATTGATGCCACGCTGAGCGGATTCCTCGGCGGCCGGCCCATTCAGGACGACGTGACCTATGTCGTTGCGAAGATGCGAGCGTAACGCCCTATTCTACCTAAGCTTACGAGCTGTACGGCGCGAGGGAATTTTATGCCCCGCTGCAGGAACTATTCTCTGCAGTTGGCCCGTGTCATGGAGATCAGAACTTTGGAGGTGAGCGATGCCGATCTGGTGCGCGCGGCGACCGCCGGGGACGACGGGGCGTTTCATGCCCTGATCGATCGTCACGCCACTGGTCTCATGCGCGTCGCAATGTCGATGGCACACCGTCGGGAGGACGCGGAAGATTTGATGCAGGAGACCTTTATCGGTGCGTATAGGGGGCTTAAGAATTTTGAACATCGGTCGTCCATTCGCACATGGCTGACCCAGATTCTCACACGGCAGGCAGCCAAGGCATGGCACCGGTCACGGCATCACCGCAAGGCATTGAGTATTCATCGTGGCGATGAAGAGAGTACGACGTCCGGTCCGCTGGAGATGGGGACGACCCGGCCCGCGCGCAGCATGGAACAGCGACTGGACGTGAACGAGGTGTTGCAACAACTTTCGCCGCAGTTTCGTGAGATTCTGACTCTCCGCGAAGTGCGCGGTCTCAGTTATGACGAAATCGCCGCGGTGATAAACGTGCCGCGAGGCACGGTGGAGTCGCGGTTGTTTCGCGCCCGCGCGGAGTTTCGCAGCAAAATGGGGCCGCTGGAATGACGGCCAATGGCAGTTGGTTTTTTCGGTAATGACATGACGGAGTGTGACGATCAACTTCTCAGCGCGTTTCATGATGGCGAATTGCCGCCCGCGGCGCAGGCGGGCGTCGAGTTGCATTTAATGACATGCAGCCGATGCGCAGCGCAGCTCGCTGAATTGCAGGCAACCTCGCGATTATTCGAGCCGAGACCGGACCGAGATCTCACCGCCGACGAATTGCAGCGCATTCATACCGCGGTTGAGGACGCGAATGCGCAACACGTCTGGCGCATTTTTACAGCGATCACGGCCTTGGCGGCGTCGGTGCTGATCATCGGCGCGGTGTGGCTCGCCGAGTTTTCAGTTCCGGTTCAACAGGCCGGAGAAGGCACCGTGACGGCGGTGGTTGAACCATGGGAAACAGTCGCCACGACGCTCAGGCCAACCCCGGCGGAGATGTTTGAGCAAGGTCAGGAGCCGGCCACCGCAAAGGCGACGCTCGACGAGTGGATGTTGCAGGGAATCTTGCAGGAGTCGAATTAATGCGACGAAGTCGAATCGAATGGTTGATGGTCGCCGTCGCCTTGCTGGCTCTGTCAGCGGGTGTGGTAGGGGGTTTGCTCGCGGCGCGATGGTCGCTGGTGACCAGCGGCGCGCGTGCTGCGGCCCCCGGTCCGCCGCCATTGGCCGAGGCGCTTGGACTTACCGCAGAGCAACGTGAGCAGATGCGCACGATCTGGGAAGGAGTGCGAACGGAGGTACGTGATACCTTCGAGCAAGCCCGCGCCCTGGAACGGCGGCGCGATCAGGCTTTTGTGTCACTGCTCACCAACGAGCAGAAAGCGCAGTATGAGAAGATTTCACAGGAACTTGCCATCGAGTTCGATTCACTCAGCCATCGCCGCGATCAACTGTTTGAAGTCGCCGTCGCCAGAACGCGTACGTTGTTAAACGCAGAGCAGCGGGCGAGATATGAGGAGATTCTACGCGCCAGGGGCCCAGCAGGGCTGGACGGAGCACGCGGGGAGGCCGTCCCGGCGAGCCATTTTGACGCGCATTTTTTTACCCATTTGGGCAAAGTGAATGGAAGAAATGGGGTTTCAAAGGCGTCTTAGAATGCGAGAGTCGCGGCGCACTGATTTGCCGTACATTGGTTTGGTGATGCCATGAGCCAAGAAACACAACGCCGAGCGATCAGCATTGAAGCCCTGGAGTCGCGGGCCTTGTTTTCAACGATCGCCGCTGGCGATCTGCCGGATGTTCGCCTGGCTCACCGCGCCATGGTCGGTCAGCCGGCGACAAACCAACCGGCGCAACAGCTCGCGGGCGAACTCGCTAACGCAAGACTCGTCGCGGCGACTGCCGACAGGGCGACCCACCGCATGCTGCTCCGGGAATCGACGCGTTCTGATCCGCGCGAAGACCTGCGCCCGGCAGGGCCGGAACCGCGAGGGGCTGCACTTAGTCGTGCGGTGTTGCGTGGCGAAAAGCCACATGCCGAGCTTCCGGCGGGTTGGCGATCTCCCGCGGCGGTGTTGAAGCAGATTGGAACGAATCAGCCCGAAGTGCCTGGGAGGCAAGCTGTGATTCCGCCCGGTCTGCTGCTTGAGGTTGTCGCTTCAGCCAGGGCGCGCGCGGCCTCGATGCCAATTGTTGTGCGATTGTCGTTCACGGGAGCATCGTCTCCACGGCCGCTACCAGTCCCCCGCCCAGTAGAAGGCCTTGTTCCACCGACTCATTCACGCTCAGGAGAAGATCCGGCCGTCTGGGGCGGGGTTTCGGTTCAGCAGTCCGACGGAGGCAATCCGGTCGTTTTGGCGAACGCAGGCCGCGCGGTAGCCGGTGTTGGCCAACCGACTCAGGCGGCAGATCGGGCGTGGTCGTCCACCGATCAGGGTGCCGCTGTGCATTCGCCGGAGTTTCAGTCGAACGTCGCTTCGATCGTCGAGGCAGGTATCAGTTCAAACTTGCCGTTGGGCGTTATGTCGATGACGTTGGCAACTGAACCAGCGTCTGCCGCAACCATTGGAAGAGCCAGCGAAGATGCGCTGATCAGCGGGAATCCGCTCGATGGCCCGTTCGCATCGTTGTTTGGGTCAACGCCGATTCTGCCGCTCTCATTTGAAACGAGTTCTGCTGCGCCGATCATCGTGCAAACGCGGCAGTTGGCGTCAACGTTCAGTGCACCGGTTGTCGTGCCCGCCATGACCGCGGCGGCGGTCGTCGGACCCATGATGTTTTACTTTCCAAGGCTAGGCTCTGCCTCGGCGTTTATGCTCGATTCCATCGCGGCGCTAACGGACGAGTTTACCCTGCCTGCGATCGAAGGCGAGCAAGTCCTCCCCACCCGCGCGCTGACCGTCACCGCGGCGGTCATTGCGGCGGACCTGATCCTGCTCACCACGATTTTCCGCCGGCGCTCTCTTAAGGCGGTTTCACTGGACACCTACTCGGTCTTGCGCCGATAGAAAACTCAGCGATCGGACACTGGTCGGTCAAATTCGCACTTTAGAATTCTGCAAGTGAGAAACTTTCCAGGGAAGAATCGTCTCCCAACCCCGAACCATTGCAGCGAGGGCCGGCGGCGATCTGTTCTTTGTCAGAACCAGCACGGCACGATTCTTCTATCAGAAAGTCATCAGGATGCCCGCCAGCGATAACAATAACTCAGCCCGTTCGCTCATCGAAAGACTCGAGCAGCGGACACTGTTGGCGTTTAGTTCGTACGCACAACTCATCAGTCAGGATAATGCGATTGCTGCATATGGTGAAATCACCGGTGCGGGGCAAACGGTCGCTGTAATCGACACTGGCATTGACTACACCCACCCAAGTCTGGGAGGGGGGATTGGGCCTGATAAGAAGGTGATCGCAGGCTATGACTTTCTGGATAACGATTCCGATCCGATGGACACCGAAGGCCATGGCACCAGTGTCGCTGGCGTCATCGCAGCTGACAGATACACCTACCAGGGCATCGAGTATCAAGGGATTGCGCCCGATGCGAAGCTGGTGGCGCTGCGTGTCGGCACGGAAGACAGCATCCTCGACAGCAATATTGAGAAGGCGCTGAAATGGGTCATCGCCAATCATGAGCGATATGGCATAACAGTCGTCAATCTGTCGCTCGGTTCGGGGGCATACCAGGCGGAGCAATCGAACGCGCAGTTAAGCGACGAATATGCGCAGCTTGCCGCGCTCAACATCTCTGTGTTTGCAGCGAGTGGTAACAGTGGGCGATCGCGGGTCAGTGGCAACGGCGTGGCGTATCCGGCGGCCGACGCCAACGTGACGGCGGTTGGGTCGGTCACCGCGAGCGACCAAATCGCTGAATACACCCAGCGGGGCACCGAGCTTGATCTGCTCGCGCCGGGCGACAACATCGTCACCACCAGCCGGGGGGGCGGGTTTGAAACCACCAGCGGCACCAGCTTCGCCTCGCCGCTCATCGCCGGCGTGGCTGCGCTCGTTCGGCAAGTAGCCAGCTTCTTAACACCCGCGGAGGTGACTAGCATCATCCGTTCGAGCGGTGTGACCAACTACGACGGTGATAATGAAACCGGCCGCACCAGCGGGCGCGAGTATTCGCGGGTGAATGTCTTCGCCGCCGTTCGGAGCGTGACCCGGCTGACATCGCGCATGACCGATTCGCTGCAAGTCGACAAGTCGCAATCGATCGATAGCGCGTACGACCCCTACGGCGTGTTGCATGCTGCCTATTACGACAAGACGTCCGGGAGCGTGCTCGTCAGCACTCGATTCAGCAACGGCAAATGGTCGCGCCCCCTTACCGCCAGCGACGCCGGTGCCGACGCGGGCGCATATCTTTCACTGGCGATCGACCAGGCGGGCAAGCCCACGGTGGCGTTTTATGACATGACCAACAAAGACCTTCGGCTGGCATCGCTGGAGAACGGCGTCTACTTCAACACCCTGCTCGACTCCAGCGGCGACGTCGGGCAATACGCATCGATTGCGTTTGATGCGTCGGGGCAGGCACTTGTCGCCTACTCTGATCAGACCAACGCCGATCTTAAGTTTGCCTCGGGCAACCGCCGCACCGGCTACCAAACTTCCACCGTCGATGCTGCTGGCGACGTCGGTGAGTGGGCGAGTATCGACGCCGTGCAGTCGAACGGCGCAACGATTGTCGCCATTGCATATGCCGACAATACCAACGGCAACCTGAAATACACACGCTACAGCACAGCCGAGCCGGCGTGGCAGACTTTTGTCGTGGATGATCTGCAAGGCGTGGCGAATATCGATCTGAGCCTCGCCGGCGGTCGCGCGGCGATTGCCTATCGCGATACCGACAAGGGCGACGTTAAGTACGCCTATCGTAACACTGACTGGTTCACTGAAACGGTCGCCGACAAAGGCTCGGTTGGCCTTAGCATCGACCTATACTACGACAGCGGCGATACGCTGCACATCGCGTACTACAACCGGACGCGTGACGCGACTTTCGACGCCACGCGCAGCAGCACCGGCATCTGGTCGAGCACTCGAATCGCCCCGGGCGGCAAGGCCATCAGTGTTGCCGAAGCCACCACCGTAACGGGCCAGGCAACCCGCCTTCTGCTCGATCGCACCCGCAACTCCGTCCGAGCACTCGTCAGCGATCTCACCTGAACCGCGGCGAGCGTGTACAATTGCTCGCATGGCCGATTCATCGTTTGACATCGTTTCGGAACTCAACCTGCAGGAAGTCGATAACGCCATCAACCAGGCGCAAAAGGAGATCGCCACCCGCTACGACTTCAAAGGGTCGGCGGCGGGGGTGGAGTTTGATCGCAAGGGCAAGACCCTCACGCTCACCGCCGACGGCGAATCGCAGCTTGATGCCGTGAAGACCGTGATTATCGGGAAGTTTGTCAAGCGCGGCGTAGAGCCAAAGTGCATGGATGATCAGAAGATTGAGCAGGCAACCCACAAGACTGTGCGGCAGGTGGTCAAGCTCAAGGACGGCATGGACAAAGACACCGCGAAGGAGATTCAGAAGCAGATCAAGGAACTGAAGCTAAAGGTGCAGGCGAGCATTCAGGGAGACACCTTGCGCGTCAGTGGAGCGAAGAAGGACGACCTGCAGGCGGTCATTGCCCATCTGCGCGCCAACCCGCCGGAGCTGCCGCTGCAGTATAAGAATTTCAGGTAGTGGAGGTTTTAAACCTGAACCGAGTCCATTTGGGAAATGCGCGGCTGACGGCGTTGTGTCCACAATTGCCAAGCCGGATTGCCCTCACTTCTGATGAAGTCTTCGAGCATACGGCCACGTTGGCGTAGTTAATCACCGCGTTGCTGCCTCAAGTTCTTCCCACCGGGCGTAGAGTCGCTCGATTTCGGTTTGCGCCGCGGCGAGATTTTCG